>Ga0184636_1000308_pt1 | contig 11905 bp, 11 predicted proteins | sample PLM3_60_b2_FD_133164 | JGI IMG/M metagenome (GOLD analysis project Ga0184636, IMG submission 133164) | Groundwater sediment microbial communities from an aquifer in East River, Colorado, USA - PLM4_90_b2 | ecosystem: Environmental > Terrestrial > Soil > Riparian zone | place: USA: East River... | reverse complement strand
CTGGCAGAAATTAAAGGAATATGCCAAATCAGCCGGATTGAGCTCTCAAATCAGCCCTCATACGTTGAGACATAGCTTTGCTACTCATATGTTAAGCGGCGGCGCTGACTTAAGGTCGGTGCAAGAATTGCTGGGACATGCTAATATATCTACGACACAGGTTTATACGCACCTAACCACTGAACAGGTACGCCGAACTTATGATAAAGCTCATCCCAGAGCTAAATAGTTAATTAACCGGAGGTAAACGGATGTCCAAACACTCAAAACACGGCCGAGGCAAGCATTCTCACTTCAGAAGGTCGCAAAAACATCAAACGCAGATGAACGACGGCATGATACAGCCCGGCGAAGGTTTTGTGCAGTCTAATACTGGCACGATGCAGCCGACCACAGGTGCTATGCAGCCATCCGGTGGTTTCAGGCAACCGGTTAACAGAGCTACACCAATGACATCTAGACCTGTTGTTTCCTCAGCAGCGCCACAGACACCTGGACAAAAAAGACAAGCAGCCTCATCAGCTTTGCCTCTACACTACGAATTTATTAGCGGTGATTTGAGATATATTGGCATTTTAACTGTCGTTATCCTCGCCATCCTTGTTGTCCTATCTATATTTCTAAAATAATCGTTTTAACGGCTGCTATGAAGGACTTCGACGCGGCTAGAGCCGAATTGATTAAACAACTCGGTGCCGAAATTCGTGACAAGCGGGTTTTAGCCGCCATGGCGCATATCCCTCGCGAGCAATTTGTGCCTACAGAAAGCCGCCACCTCGCTTACGAAGACGGACCATTGCCTATCGGCTGGGAGCAAACAATCTCCCAGCCTTTTATTATCGCCATCATGACCGAGGCGCTGGAACTCAAAGGTAATGAGAAAGTGCTTGAGGTAGGCACCGGCAGCGGTTACCAGACAGCTATCATCGCCGAATTGGCTGCCAAAGTGATTTCCGTAGAACGTGTGCCTGCCCTGGCAGAGATAGCGCGTAAAACCCTAGATACACTTGGTTATAAAAACATTGAACTGCATCCAGCCGAAGAGACTTTGGGCTGGCAAACGGGCGCTCCTTACGATGCCATCATAGTCACTGCCGCTGCGCCTGAAATACCTGAAGACTTGCTCGCCCAGTTGATTATCGGCGGTCGTATGGTGATTCCGGTAGGTCCTCGTTATTCCCAAGAGTTATATAAAATCACCAGGAAAAAAGACAAGAATCAGGTTCAAACTCTCGGAGGTTGTCGCTTTGTCGCCCTTATCGGCAAGGGAGCCTGGCAAAATTAAACAGATAAACGAAATGGAGGTTTAGTATGGATGTTTTTGAAGCTATTGGAAACCGCCGCAGTATTCGGCAGTACAAACCCGACCGGATAGATGATAAAACCATTGAAAAAGTCCTCGAAGCGGCTCATTGGGCTCCTTCGTGGAGTAATCAGCAGTGTTGGCGTTTTGTCATTGTACGCGACCCCAAGATTAAATCAGAAATTGCCGATACACTTAACAAAATGACCATTGATAATGAGTTGGTAGAGAACGCCGCTGCCAGTTCCATCAGGCAGGCGCCGGTTCTTATCGTCTTTTGCGCTGAAAAAAGCAAAGCCGGCTACAGCATTGACGGCACTCCCCAGAATGACAAAGGCGAATACTGGTATATGTTTGATATCGCCCTGGCTGTTCAGAATCTTACGCTGGCGGCTCATGCCTTGGGACTAGGCACCGTAATTGTCGGCAGCTTTAATATCTCTAAAGTGGAGAAAATACTGGATGTACCAGGCGGATGTACCGTAGTAACGATGACGCCGTTAGGCGTCCCCGACCAGAAGGGACAGGTCTCGCCGCGCAAGCAACTATCAGAAGTGATAATAAAAGATAAATTTATTTAGTAAGGAGCGCTTAATGGACTTATTTGAAGCACTTAAAAGCCGGAGGAGTATCCGTCGCTATAAAACCGACCCCGTTGATGATAAACAGATAGAAGCGATACTTGAAGCCGGCCGCTGGGCGCCTTCCTGGGCGAATACGCAGTGCTGGCGCTTTATTGTTATCCGCGATACAAACATAAAGACTCAATTAGCCGACACAATGATGAAGGTCAAACTACCGGATAAAGAAATACTCAATCCTGCCTTCAATGCCGTGAATACTGCGCCCGTGGTTATCGTCGTCTGTGCCCAGACAAGCATTGCAGGAGCGGCACATGGTCCAGTCGGCGCGAAAGTGGAATATGCCACAGATAAAGGCGATTGGTTTATGTTCGATACTGCCTTGGCGATTGAAAACATGCTGCTGGCGGCTCATGGTCAAGGTTTAGGGACGGTAATTGTCGGAGCTTTCGACGCCCCGAAGGCGGAAAAAATCCTTAACGTTCCTAAAGATTTCCGGGTTGTCGCCTTTTTCCCGGTTGGCGTGCCGGAAATGCCCGGTAAAGCTCCGCCGCGTAAAGAATTATCTGAACTTGTTGTCAAGGATAAATTCGGTTAATTGTAGCAACTCATTTCTTAAGAAATAACATTAACCATTCGTAAATTTGCCGTATTCGGTTGTCTGCGCGTATAATGTTAACCGAAAGATTTTAGAGAGCAGGTGATTTCATGCCTAAATACGGACTGGAGAATATCCACAACATTGTTTTATTATCCCATGGCGGTGCAGGTAAAACTTCGCTTTCCGAGGCGATGCTTTTTAATGCTGGGGTTATCAACCGTCTGGGTAAAGTTGATGACGGCTCTTCGACATCGGATTATGATCCTGACGAAGCTAAACGCCGTATCAGCATTAATTTATCGATACTTCCCCTGACCTGGCGCGAAAGAAAGATAAATGTCCTCGATGCCCCCGGTTATGCCGACTTCGTCGGCGAGGTAAAAGCCGGCATGCGCGTCAGCGAGGGCGCTATTATCACCGTTTGTGCCGCCTCCGGCGTAGAAGTAGGGACAGAGATGGTCTGGGATTATTGTGAAGAAGCCAAGCTGCCTCGTCTGGTATATGTTAATAAGATGGACCGAGAGAATGCCGATTTTTTTAAGGTTGTTGGCGAAATCCAGTCCAAACTCGGTGCGCGCTGCCATCCCATTCAAATAGCTATCGGCGCTCAAAAAACCTTCCAGGGTGTTGTCGATTTACTCACAATGAAAGCTTATACCGGCTCGCCGACCAAAGAAGTAGAAGTGCCAGCCGCAGTTAAAGCCCAGGCTGATTCCTACCGCGAAAAGCTGGTGGAAGCTATCGCTGAAGTTGATGATAAGCTTATAGAAAAATACCTTGGCGGCGAACAGCTCTCTCTCGAAGAACTCATTAAAGCCTTAAGACAGGGTGTTATCTCCGGTAAAATCGTGCCGATTTTAGCCGGTTCAGCGTTGCAAAACGTTGCCGTTAATCGTGTATTGGATGCTGTTTTTGATTATCTGCCGCTGACCAAAGAAGGAAAAGTATCCACCGCTAACGGCGTTATTGAACCATCAGAAAGTGCGCCGCTGGCTGCGCTGGTTTTTAAAACTACCGCCGACCCATATGTCGGTAAATTGACCTATTTACGCGTCTATAACGGTGTTATCACCAGCAACTCCCAGGCTTATAACGCCAATCAGAGCGTCAACGAACGTATCGGGCAGCTTTATCTGATGCGCGGTAAGACCCAGGAGCCAGTGACGGAAATCAGGGCCGGCGATATTGGTGCAGTGGCAAAACTAAACGTTACAGCCACGGGCGATACACTTTGCGCTCAGGATAAACAGGTAAAAATCACGCCTATCGTCTTCCCAACCCCGATATTCCGCGAGGCTGTTTATCCCAAAACAAAGACCGATATTGATAAAATGGGTTCCGCGCTGGCTCGTTTGGCGGAAGAAGACCACACGCTTAAAGTGCATCGTGAATTAGGCACCGGCGAGACTATCCTCTCCGGTATGGGTGATTCGCACCTCTCGGTTGCTGCGGAAAAGATGCAGCGTAAGTTCGGTGTAAATGTTGAACTCGCTATTCCCAAAGTCCCTTATCGCGAGACCATCACTTCGCCCGCTAAAGCCGAATATAAACACAAGAAACAATCCGGCGGACACGGACAATACGGACACGTGCTCTTAGAACTTGAACCCAAGCCCGACCGTGGTCCCTGCGAGTTTGCAGAGAGAGTCGTGGGAGGCTCGGTGCCCCGCAACTATATTCCCGCCGTAGAAAAGGGCGTCGTAGAAGCTTATACGGAAGGCTGCTTATGCGGTTATCCCGTCATCGGCGTCAAAGCAACTCTTTACGACGGCAGCTTCCATCCAGTCGATTCCTCAGAAATATGTTTCAAAATTGCCGGCGCCGGCGCTTTCAAGAAAGGTTTAGCAGAAGGTCGGCCCATTCTGCTGGAGCCAATCATGAATCTTAAGGTGACCGTACCTAATGACCTTACCGGAGATATCATCGGCGACCTCAATACCAAACGTGCCCGCGTCCTGGGGATGAACCCGGAGGCTGGCACTAACGTGATTGAAGCCCAGGTGCCGCTGGCAGAAATCCAGCGTTATAGCATCGACCTCAAGTCAATGACTCAAGGCCGAGCAACCTACACAATGGAATTCGCCCATTACGAAGAAGTCCCGGCCAATATCACGCAAAAGTTAGTAGCACAAAAACAAGCAGAAAAAATCGAAAAAGTATAATCTATTGAATAAATTATCTAGAAATGAAATGACGTCCTCAAATTGGGGACGTCATTCTTTTTATCCAGAGACTTTATAATTCTTTTATTTTTTGAATAAATGCCGGCAAAACCTTTTTCCAATCCCCTACTACCCCATAGCGCGCGTGCCGGAAGATATTAGCTTCTTTGTCTTTATTGATGGCAACAATCGTCTTGGCACCAGAGCAGCCGCTCATGTGCTGGCTGGAACCAGAGATAGCCACAGCAACATAGACCTCCGGAGCGATAATTTTACCCGTCAGTCCTACCTGCGCCGTATCGGATATCCAGTTATTGTCACAGGCCGGTCGGCTGGCGCCTACTGCTCCTTTTAGCAGTTTTGCCAGTTCATCCAGTTGTTTGAATCCGTCCACACTGCCGATGCCCCTCCCACCAGCAACCACTACCGCCGCATCCTCTAACTTTATGCCGGCTACTTCTTCTACGACTCTGTTAATGATTTTCGCTTTAATGGTAGAGGCATCCAAGCCCGGAGAAATATTAATTACTTCGCCTTTTCTGGCAGTATCAGATGCTAAAGCAGTGAAAGCTTTGGTGCGTATGGTTACTATCTGCGGATCGGTTTCAGTTACCATCACTGCCTGAGCATTACCGCCATAAACCGGTTTGGTCTGGAGTAGTCGTTTGGTTCCCGGGCCGATAGCCAGTTCAACACAATCCATTATAGCTACAGTACTCAAACGAGCCGCCAATCTCGGCGCTAGTTCTCGCCCTCTATCGGTCTGCCCTAATATAACTATCTGGGGTTTTATTTGTATAATGGCTTTTTCCAACGCGGTGATATAAGCATCAGGCTGATAATCTTTTAGCTGCGCGTCATCAATAATGTAAACTTTATCTGCGCCGGCAACGATAATCTGTTGTGCTAAAATTTTATCGCCTATGATAATAGCGGCAAGTTCCTGTCCTAATGCGTCTGCCAGTTTTCTGCCGATACCTAACCCCTCCACCGCAATGGGCAGGATTTTATCGTCTCTGGCTTCACAATATACCGCTACGCCTTTATAATCAGACATTGTTTTTCCCTATAAAATCTTAGCTTCTCTGAGTTTAACAGCCAGGTTTACTGCCATTTCTTCCGGCGTCTCACCGGCCGCAAATTCACATTTGGCTTCATGCACCGGCTGGAATAATTTCTGTAATTTCGTCCGTTTGGTATTTCCATCATAACCGATATCAGTTGATTTCCAGATAATCGGCTCAATTTTCTTGGCCGCCATGATACCTTTAATGGTTGGATAGCGTGCCTGACCGATTTCATTGCTTACGGTAATTACCGCTGGTAACGATGACTCGATAACATCGTAGCCAGAAGAATTGACTCTTTCTACTTTGATTGTTTTATCGCCAGACTCTAATTTCCGTGCCAGAATAACGCAGGGGATACCAAGTATCTCGGCGATGATGGGGCCAGTTTGTCCGGCGTTGGTATCCGATGCCTCCCTACCGCATAAGATTAGGTCGAAATCCCCTTTTTTCTTGATAGCTAGGGCTAATGCTTGAGCCGTCAACCAGGTATCGCAATTGGCAAAAACCTCATCCTCCAGCAGAATCAGCTCATCGGCGCCCATGGCCAGCGGCTTTTTCACTACCTCGCGCAATAAGTTTACGCCAAGGCTCATGACTGTAACTTTACCGCCGCCAGCATCTTTTAGTTTTAATGCTGCTTCAACCGCGTATTCGCCATAAGGGTCAATTACCGGCGATGCGCCTTTCATTTCCGCCCTATTGCTTGCCGTATCTATTTTAAAGCTGGCTGGTGGCGCTTCGGGGTCGATAACCTGTTTTACACAAACGATTATATTCATATATCATCCAAAAAACTTCGGGAATTCAGGAATATTTTATCTTTGCTGCTTGGGCTATGTCAAACGAAAGTATACCACGCGCTCTATTCCCGCCAGGTCTTTGAGTACTTTAACCGAACCATGAGGGAAATTGTCCATTATCATCAATTTGACGAATGCCGCCTGCCCCTGTCCTATCTCTAAAAGTATAGAGCCTTCTTTATTCAGTTTCCCGCTGGACTGCCGACAAAGCTCAGAGATTTTATCCAGCCCCTCTTTCCCGCCGTCTAAAGCCTTGCGCGGCTCATAACTTAAAGGTCCTTTCTCAGGTATCTCTTTCTCGATAACGTACGGCAGATTAGCGATGATGAGATCAACGGACTCAGGTAATGGTTCTAACATATCCCCTTTTAAAAGCGTAACTCTATGTTTTACGTTGTGTTTCACGCAATTTTGTTCGGCAACCTTTAGTGCTTTGGGTGATATATCAGTAGCGTAAATTTCAATTTCCGGTATATTTACTGCAAGGCTAACGACAATGGCTCCGCATCCCGTACCTATATCAGCGACTTTGGAATAATGATATTTCCGGCAAAGACTAATAGCCTTGTCTACCAGTAATTCGGTTTCAGGACGGGGTATCAGGACGTGCCGGTTGACTATAAAGTCCAGTCCGTAGAATTCTTTTTTCTCAGTGATATATGCCGATGGTTCGCCTTTGATACGTCGTTTAACCAGCTTTAGTAACTTCCTAATATCAGATGTGCTTAAATCACTATCAAGTTCCGTATAAAGTTGGGCGCGGCTAATGTCAAGAACATGTCTTAAGAGAATTTCGCCTTCTAACGCGGCGTCTTCAATCTGATTTTCTGTGAGGAATTCGCGTGCTTTGGCTAGCGCTTCGCGGTGGTTCACACCTGCTGTTCCCCAAGCTGTTTTTCATGTTCGGCTGTCGCCAGAGCGTCAACTAACCCACCCAAATCCCCGTCCATCACCTTCGGTAAGTTATGGACTGAAAGATTGATACGGTGGTCGGAAATTCGATCCTGCGGGTAGTTATAGGTGCGGATTTTTTCGGAGCGTTCACCGGTGCCCACTTGCGAACGCCGCTGCGAGCTAACAGCTTCTTCCTGCTTACGTCGTTCGATATCCAGCAGTCTCGTCCTTAAAACGGACATCGCCTTTATTTTATTCTGCAGCTGCGACCTTTCGTCTTGGCAGACGACAATCATCCCGGTGGGCAGGTATGTTATACGTATGGCAGAAGCAACTTTATTCACGTTTTGGCCGCCGGCACCGCCGCTATGGAAGATGTCCATCCTTAAATCTTCGGGGTTAATATCAATATCTACCTCTTCGGCTTTAGGTAACACTGCCACTGTCGCCGTAGAGGTATGAATCCTGCCGGAAGCTTCGGTTACCGGCACGCGTTGGACGCGATGTACACCGCTTTCGAATTTCAAGCGACTGTAGGCGTTTTTACCTCTAACCTCAAAGATAACTTCTTTAAAACCACCCTTGCCGCCGCCTTCACTCATACTGATGATATCGATTTTCCAGCCCTGGCTTTGCGCATAACGGCTGTACATCCGGTAAAGGTCGCCGGCAAAGATAGCGGCTTCATCACCCCCCGTCCCCGCCCTGATTTCTACGATAATATCCTTCTCGTCGTTGGGGTCTCTGGGCAGTAAAGCCAATTTCAACTCTTCGGTCAGCTTATCCAGTTTGTTTTGCAGTGCGGTGTTTTCTTGTTTGATAAGCGCTGCCATTTCATCGTCGCCGCCTGCATTGCCCATCGCTTTTAAGTCTTCGAGTTCTTTAGATGCCCTTTTATACTGACGGTACTTTTTAACGATATCGTTCAGTTTCGCCCGCTCTTGAGAAAGCGCCTGCACCTGGTTGATATCGGTGGCTACTTCCGGTCGCGCCAGCTTCTCGTCAATTTCCTGGTAACGCTTTTCAATTTTATCTAGTTGCTCGAACATTTTAAGTATTTTCCTCACTCGAATTATAACACAGCGTCACGCAACGCTTAAAGCTATTGAAATTGACACATTAAGACAAAAAGAATTATAATCAATCGTGTTCAATATGCCTTCAATTCAGTACTTTTCAACACTGTTTATTTTTCTCCAAAAGACACCATTTCAGTATTATCTATAAGGAGCTGCAACATGACCATCACCGAAATACTCGCCCGTAATGCGAGGTTGATTCCCAAGAATATCGCCCTGGTGGAAGTTACGCCCAGCAAGGGCTTGAGAAAAGAACTCACCTGGAAAGAGTTCGATAACAGGGCTAATCAAGTTGCTAACGCGCTTATCGCCCGAGGCATCAAAAAAGGCGATGTGGTTATCCATCTGATGATGAACTCCGTAAACTGGCTTGAAGCCTATTTTGGAATTCTGAAAGCAGGCGCTATCGCCGCGCCGCTGAACTTTAGATTTATCGCCCGCCAGATTAAGTATTGTGTTGATATCGCCGAACCGAAAATCATGATTCTCGACCAAGATTTTACCGATAGAATCGCGGAAATACGTCCGGAACTAAAGACCATTAAAAAGTATATCTATGTTGGTGAAAACCCACCGCAGGGTATGGAGCGTTTTGAGGAAGCCCTGGCTGAAGCATCAACCACCCCACCCAATATTAAGCTTGAGGGTGAAGATGAAGCCGGTTTATACTTTACTTCCGGCACTACCGGCGACCCTAAAGCAACTCTTTTATGCCATCGCAGCCTGGAACATACCGCCGTTAATGAGAACTTTTCTCACCGCGAGACACGCAAAGACTGCTTCCTGCTGATTCAACCTCTTTACCACACCGGCGGCAAGATGCACTGGTTCGGCAGCCTTACCGGCGGCGGCCGCGCCGTGATGACCACCGGCGGCGAGAGAGTCACCGCCAAGCTCATCATGGAGCTCATTAACAAGGAAAAAGTTACAATCTGTATGCTGTTGGTGCCCTGGCTGCAGGATATCGTTACTGCCCTAGATAAAGGCGAAATGAACCTGAAGGAATATGATATCAGTTCAGTGCGGCTGGTGCATTCCGGCGCGCAGCCCATTCCTCCGGTGCTGGTCAGGCGCTTCTTAAAGTACTTCGACAAAGTCCAGTATGAAGAAAATTATGGACTTACCGAGTCGGCCGGACCGTGCATGCACCTGGGTCTAGAGAATTTCCACAAGCTCGGTTCTTTCGGTTATCCGCGTCTTAACATCGATGCCCGTGTTATTGACGATAAAGGCAACGACGTACCTCCGGGTATCGTTGGCGAAATAATCCTCCGCGGCGCTAATGTGATGAAATGTTACTATAAAAACCCCGAAAAAACTGCCGAAGTCCTGAAAGACGGCTGGCTTTATACCGGCGACCTTGTTAAGCAGGACGAGGAAGGCTTTATCTCTTACGTCGACCGTAAAAAGGACCTCATCATCAGCGGCGGCGAGAATATCTATCCTGTCGACCTTGAGTCAGTGCTCATCGGCCAGCCCAAGGTCAAAGATGTTGCCATCATCGGCGTGCCGGACGAGAGATACGGCGAGGTTGTAGCGGCTGTTGTCCAACCCAAAGACGGCATGACCGTTACCGAAGCAGAAATGAAGGCTTATTATGAACCCAAACTGCCGAAATATGCCTGGCCCAGACTTATTCTTTTCGGCGAGGTGCCGCGTAATCCCACCGGTAAGATAGAAAAACCCAAGCTAAGAGAACGCTATAAGGGCATAAAATGGGATACAAAAAGCAGTAAATAGCAAAAGGAGACTCTGATGGATTTTAAGGACTGTGTAAAATTCGCCAACGAAAATAAAGCCTGCTACCTGGCTACGGTTGAAGGCGACCAGCCACGCGTAAGATGCATGGGCATGTGGTATGCCGATGATGACGGTTTCTGGTTCCAGGGACAAACGGTCAAGGCTTTTTATAAGCAGCTGCAAAAGAATCCTAAAGTAGAAATTTACTACCAGGCTAAAGATATGAGCAAAGTAATGCGCGTTTCCGGCAAAGCTAAAATTATCACGGATGACAAAATCCGGGCTCGCTGTATTGAGGAACGCCCTTTCGTTAAGAACATGGGCATTACCACGCCGGATAATCCCCTGCTGGCGGTATTTCAGGTATATACCGGCGAGGCTTACTTCTGGACGATGGCAGACAGCATGAAAGAAGCCAGCCTGCCCCGTATTAAGTTTGGTAAATAAGTAACTCCCACTTATTGAAGATATTGGCATCCCGGTATCAAATTTTATTAAAGTGAGGAGATATGTCACTTCCTAATATCTTTTGGGTTGTCCCCGCCGCTGGTGTTATTACCATCATCTTTGCCGTCTTTCTGATCCGCAACGTCATGAAACGTCCTACCGGCACACCGAAGATGAAAGAAATCGGGGATATTATTTTTAAGGGCGCATGGGCATTTCTCAAGCGCCAGTACAGCACCATCGCCATGTTTTCCGTGGCGATTGCGGCTATCATTGGCGTGCTAGTTGGCGTGCTGGGCCATACCGGCGTGGAACAATACGGCTACAGCGCTTTAGACGTCGGGTGGCGTACTTCCGTCGCTTTCCTGGTTGGAGCGTTTTGCTCAGGATTAGCCGGTTTTATCGGCATGTACATTGCCGTGAAATCGAACGTCCGCTGCGCCGCCGCCGCCCAGAAAAGCCTTAAAGAAGCTGTCGAAGTTGCCCTTCGCGGCGGAGCCGTCTCCGGCTTCCTTATCACGGCTTTAAGCCTTATCGGAGTTACCGTCATCTTTTTCGCTTATGGCGGCAACACTAATCCCCAAATCGCTCCCCACCTTATCGTCGGTTTTGGATTTGGGGCGAGTTTCGTTGCCTTATTCGCTCAATTGGGCGGCGGTATTTATACTAAAGCGGCTGACGTCGGCGCTGACCTCGTCGGTAAAATAGAATCCGGCATCCCGGAAGATGACCCGCGTAACCCCGCCGTCATTGCCGACCTCGTGGGCGATAATGTGGGCGACTGCGCCGGCCGCGGCGCCGACCTTTTTGAATCTACAGCCGCCGAGAATATCGGCGCGATGATATTGGGCGTGATGGCTTATGTCGTGACGAACAACATTGCCTGGGTGCTTTTCCCCTTATGCGTGCGCGGTTTCGGTATGATTGCCAGTATGGTAGGACTCCTTTCCGTACGCGCCAAAGAGAATGAAAACGCGATGAACGCCCTCAATCGCGGTTATTATGTGGCTATTGCTTTATCCGTTGTTGGTCTGGCAATTACGGTTTACTTTATGCTGGATAACTGGTGGCTTTTCGGCGCGGGCATGGTCGGCATTGTCGCCAGTATCGTCGTGGTTTTTGTTACGCAGTATTATACAGAATGGCGCTACCGACCGGTACGCGATATCGCCGAGGCATCGAAAACAGGACCTGCCACTAATATCATCATGGGCATGTCGGTAGGTTT
>Ga0184636_1000307_pt1 | contig 11917 bp, 9 predicted proteins | sample PLM3_60_b2_FD_133164 | JGI IMG/M metagenome (GOLD analysis project Ga0184636, IMG submission 133164) | Groundwater sediment microbial communities from an aquifer in East River, Colorado, USA - PLM4_90_b2 | ecosystem: Environmental > Terrestrial > Soil > Riparian zone | place: USA: East River... | reverse complement strand
CTGGCCCATTGATGGCTGCGATGATTGGTTTGGGATACTGTATAAAAGCCCTTGGTAAATCGAGTGATCCGAATCTTGACTTCTTTTTATGATCCCTATCACTTTCTTGAAGCTCCATAAACCTGTTAAGATCGGCACCGGCGCAAAACCCTCGACCCCGTCCGGTTAAAATCATGACCCGGATGTCATGATCTTCTTCAGTCTCTTTCAGCGCATGGATCAGCTCATTCTTCATCGTTTCATTCAGAGCATTTAGAACCTTAGGCCTATTCAGATAGATAAAAGCGATCCCTTCTTCTCTGATCAATTCAATAGTCTTGTATTCCATTATTTTCCCCTTTCAAAAAAATCCTTTGGATCGAATTGTGGCTTCGTTTTGTATCTCTCTACCAGATGTTTTCGGTAACGGAGATAATCCTCATTTGGCTTCCTCTTCCAGAAAGGATAAACTTTTATCTTTGCGGTAAACGAGCGCCTGGCATAAAGCTATTTTCCGATCTCCATTCTCATCTTTCTGCAGAACCTCGATGCGATAGCTTGCAGTGCGCTTGGTCCGACTTTCTTCCTTCGCTTCGGCGATAAGAAGGGAATTAATGCTTGGAGTTTCAAGAAAGGTAACATTTAGGTTTAAAGCTAAGGCGATCGTGCCATGGGAGTTCGAGGCGGCACCGAAAGCTTCATCCATAAGGGCAAAGATGGCTCCTCCATGGATTAAGCCGTTGAAGTTGGTCATTTTTTCTGAAAATCTTGCCTCCATCACCGCATAACCGGGGCCAATGTCCCGCAGGCGGATGCCCATATGGTTAGCGAAAGGCTCGTTTCTTATTTGTTCTTTTAGTGACTCCAATACATTTTTCTTCATAGATTTACCTCCCGAAATTCTTAACCCTAATGCATAATTACCACTTATTCTAAGATGAAATATTGGTATTTACAATCTACTGAGCTAATGGGTACCTTGAATCATTTGAAGGAATCCTTTGGATCAAATGGGGGCTTTGATTTGTATCTCTCCATGAGGTGGTTACGATAACGGAGATAGCTCAAATGTGGCGAGGGAGCCAGGTCGCAATACTTGGGGAAATTATAAACAAGGCTAATCCTAAAATGGTTAGATAAACATAGGGTAAAGATGCCCGATAAACATCCGTCATACTTGTGCCTTCCGGGGCATTCCCCCTCATGATGAAGAGAAAGCATTCATGGCAAAGCCTTGAACGATGATTCTTTCTAAATTCTTATTGCCTCATCATACGCAGATTTGATGGCGGTCATAGCGTTGCCTACTTTATGGCAATCCCCTATGGTGTAAACCTCATGGACCTGATCTTTCAAGACTTCGGCAAGATCATTTCGCAATGTTTCACCCACGCTGATGATGACGGTATCGGCATCAAGCAAGAAAGTGATGCCGGCCTTCTCAAGAAGGATTCCACGGTCATTGACCTCCTTTACCTTCACACTACTGCAAACCCGAATATTGGCCCGAAAGAATCGTTTCAGCAAGTATCCTCGAGACGTATAACCCATGCCAGGAACCACAGCGTTTCTCTCTGTCACGATATTTACCAGCTTGCCTTGGGATGCCAGATATTCAGCGGCATCAACCGCAGCATATCCAGCTCGGCAGGCATAAGAATAGGTAGAATGCATATTTGTGGGATCTCCTTCAATAGGAGCCACTTTGGGATTGCAGGTGTAAGAACAGTGGTGGCTGCATGTCCAGATAGCAATTCTATTACCTACCAGTGCCCGACCATTCATGACATCGGCTACAGAGACCACATTGGGTCCTTGCGCTCCTGGAATTTTTTCCAGAATGGTCGGACGCGTGCCCACAGCAACAATGGCTGCATCCGGCTTCTCCTTCTTCATCAATTCAGGAGTCGCCTCCGTTTCCAGAATGACCTTGACGCCTGCCTTAGGAAGGGCGCGCTCAAAGTATGAAAAGAGACGTTCTACCTCCATCTTTGAAGGGGATACCGCGGCCAATCGATATGCCCCTCCGAGACGACTATCTTTTTCATAGAGTGTCACATCGTGGCCTCTTTTGGCTGCGACCAGGGCTGCTTCGCATCCAGCAGGGCCTCCTCCGATTACCAACACCTTTTTCTTTGTGGAGGCCTTCCTTAAATCATCGATAGGGACTTCATCCATCCGGCCAGCAGTGGGGTTTACAAGGCAAGTGGTCGGAGAAAGCATCCAAAGCACATCGAAACATCCCTGGGCGCACCAGATGCAGGGCAGTATTTCCTCTGCCCGTCCTTCGAATATTTTATTGCCGTAATCGGGGTCCGCGATATGGGGTCTTCCAATGCAGACAAAATCTGCCTGTCCCCCAGCAATAATTCTTTCCACCATATCTTCAGCAATTCTTTTGGCTACCATCACAGGAATGTTGACAGTCTTCTTAATCCCCTCAGCCATATAGACCCAAGAGCCACGAGGTGAAGCCATGGTCTGGTCATGAAGGTAGTGATCCGACTCCCTTACGCCAGCAGAAATATTGATACAATCTGCACCGGCTTTTTCGAGAGCCACCGATATCATTCTGGAATCGATGGCTGTCACTCCTCCGGACGGAGCGTAGTCATCCCCATTAATGCGGCAAAGCACGGGGTACTGCTGGCCGCATTGCCTTTTTATCTCCTGAACGATCTCACCGGAAAACTTGATCCCGCCCTCCAATCCGCCATATTCATCTCCCCTCGTATTCAGCGTGGGGGAGAGAAAAGCGCTTAAGAGGTAACCATGAGCACAGTGGACCTCCACAGCATCAAAGCCGGCCTTCTTGGCTCTCCATGCCGCCTCACCGAAGCGCTTGATGATGTTTTTACATTCGTAGAGGGTTAGCTCACGAGGTGGATCGTAAAGGATCTGGGTGCTGGCTACGGCAGAGCAGGAGACAGGTTGAGACCCACAGATGGCACTACTGGTCTGCCTTCCAGAATGCATGACCTGGAGGGCGATCTTCGTTCCATGTCGATGAACCTCATCCGTTAACTTCCTGAACGTGGGAATGTATCGGTCATCTGAAATAGCGCTATTGAGGACAGATCTGGCGCCCGGATAATCAATAGCGGCCCCCTCGATAATCACCAAACCGGCTCCTCCTTTGGCTCTGAGGCCATAGTAATGGACGGCCTGATCTGTGAAATGGCCCTGGAAGGTATAATTGGTGCACATGGCGGGTATCACCAGTCTGTTCTTGAGTTCCATTGTTCCGATCTTACCAGGGCATGTCAATGATTTTGGTTTTGTACTCACTACTTTTCTCCTTTCGTTGCAGAAATGCAGAAAAGGGGAAGCTGCAAAAAGGACATTCTAAACTCCTTCTGAGTCACAAAAGGATATTGCATAACTGAAATTCAAGCGCCCGTATTTCCAACCCTACGAAGGTAATCCTTATTTCCTCTACTGTGCCGCTTAAGTTCTCTCTTTTGGGGATTGATATAGATTCTCCCACCGGTCACATTATTACCTTTAGAAAAATCTCCTCGCTCCAAGAAAAAATCGACGTGATCGAAGTTGTTTCAAATGGGAGCTGCGTATCCCTCGCTTAGTGATTCATGGCTCACATGTGGCGAGGGAGCCAGGTCGCAATACTTGGGAAAATGATAAATAAGGCTAATCCTAAAATGGTTAGATAAACATAGGGTAAAGATGCCCGATAAACATCCGTCATACTTGTGCCTTCCGGGGCATTCCCCCTCATGATGAAGAGTAGCAAACCAAAAGGAGGAGTGAGGAGACCCAAGGAAATGGAAATGAGCATCAATAATCCCATCCAGATAGGATCAAAACCCAAAGTAGTGCTGATGGGCATAAATATGGGAACGGCGATCATAATCATTGCAATCTGATCTATAAAACATCCCATGATGATTAAAATCAGTTGCATCATGGCAACAATGATGACAGGAGGGAGAGATAAATTGGTTACTAAATTAACAATGCCTCTCACAATTCCTGTGAACCCCAGGAGTTGGCTGAAAGCCACTGAACCCCCTACAATCATAAAAATCATCGTGGAAATAGCAAGGGTACTGGTAGCGGATTTGATCACCATTTGCAGGGTTAATCTTTTATAACAGGCTGCCAAAATGAAACTGGTTAAGGCACCCAGGGCAGAAGCCTCTGTGGGTGTTGCCACACCGGTGAAGATGCTCCCGAGAACAGCAAGGACAATCATCGATAATGGGAGCACATAGAGCAAAAAGTCTTTAGCGAGGCGCGATTGGGAAGTGATTGCTTCCCCCGTGGGAGCCAGGGATGGATTGCGATAACATGAAATAATGATATAGAGGAGGTAAAACCCAGCCAGTATGAATCCTGGAATAAAACCAGCGAGCAAAAGCTTTCCAACAGATATGCTTCCGTGAGCCCCCAAAATCACAGCAAGGGTGCTCGGCGGAATGATGACTGCGAGCATGCCCCCTGCCATAATGGGCCCCATGGACATTGCTTTGGAATATTTACGTTTTATCATATCCGGCACCAATAAGGCACCCAGCATCGCACAAGATCCCAGCGCCGAACCACTCAATGTTGCAAAGATGGCACCTCCAGCGACAGCAACTAAACTCAATCTTCCCGGGAGACGGAGCATCACCCTTTCAATCACATCAAGGGCTCGAGAGGCCATCCCTGATCGGAAGATGGCTTCCCCCATAATGAGAAAAAGGACTACCGGAGTTAAAGTAAATAAACCGATCGAATCAAACATGCTTCTGATCAACGAATCGATGCCAGCTAAGCCACCCATAAAAAGCAGGATGCCCACTGTGTCAACGATTAAGAAGGCAACGAAGATGGGTACTCCAGACATCAGGCAAAGAAATAATATTCCCCCGATAATCAAACAAAGAGTTTGCCATTCCATTGGTACCTCCTGATTGTATAGACAGACCCAAATGGATCTATTTTTTGTTTACCTCTTTAAAGTAGTTATAGGCCATTTTAACAGATTCAGTGGTAAGGAAAAAAAAGCCGATAGGGATGATGGCACATAACATCCATTTGGGAAAGGTGTAGACTTTGACCTGAAGGGTACCCGAGAGATAATTTTCCCAGGTGACGATGGCACTAAAAATCATCAGAAACAAGGTAATGGCGGCTGTAATCAAGTAGAGAATCCCATCAACAATGGCCCTGGTCCGTGGCTTTTTTATTAAATCTATAATGACGTCAATCCTGGTATGCCCTCGATTCTTCAGGAGCCACCCTGCACTGAAAAAAGTGAGGATGATGAGACTATATTCGGCCACTTCCAATCCCCACCCCATGGGGTAAGGCGTGTGCCGGAGGAAAACCGAGGCTGAAACATAAAGGACCATGGCCACAATCAGAAATCCACTTATGACGGCCAAACCATCACGGAAAAAATTATAAATATGTACCAAAACGAAGATCAGCTGTTTCATTATTTTCCCCCCAACTGATGAAGAGTAAAACTGAAGGGAGCCATCGATCCATCTGCTCCCTTCAGCGACCCAATATCATCCTTCTTACTTAGATACCAACGGCTGTAATTCCTTAACTCTCTGAGATTTCTCCAGGGCAGCCTTCCAACCCTCGGTATAGGCCATATTGATATACCACTTTTCATCCTCTGGGGAGAACTTGATTTCTTTCATTCCCCTGGTCAACAAATCTTTTGTAATCTCTTCTTGCTCTTTGATTTGAGCATCATGAGTCTTACGCTCATATTCCATCATGGTTCTCGTCAGAAAATCACGTTGAGTGGGGTCAAGAGCATCCCATTTCTTTTTGTTCATCATTATGTATACATCGACTGTCCAAAAGGGAGGACCCCAAATATATTTACACACTTCGTGCCAGCCCCAAGGTCTGATCTCACGGCCTCCCCACCAAAAGCCATGAACCGTCCCTCTTTCCAAGGCTGTATAAACCTCACCACCCGCTGTATTGACTCCTGTGGCGCCCAGAGCTTTGATCAGAGGGATATAAATTGGAACAACTCGCATGATGAGCCCTTTTAAATCTGGTTTGGTTATATTTTTAGTCAGATACCCTTGGAATCCCTGGCCTGTAGATGCCCTGGCCAGAAACTCCAATCCTTTTTCTTGATGCCATTGATTCACGAGGGCAAAGGCCCCACTTTTTCTGTCATCCCAGGGCTTGCTTTTCATCAGTTTTAAGGCATCCGCTTCAGGTATACCACCTGTGTTGTATGCCCCAGCAGTGTAAGCCATATCAACGACCCCTTTTCTAAGTGAATCACCCCCTTCAAAGGGGTTGAAGACCTCAGGGCCACCGATATATTTTGCACTGAGGTTGACTGATTTACCTCCTTCATTGATCATGGTGATCAACAATTGCAATCCAGGTTTGGAGGGGTCCATCTTCTCAGGCCAGGCTGACCAGATTTTAAGCTCTTCTGATTTTGGGGCTGCGTTTGCATGATTTCCTATACCGAATACTAATAAAGCTGCCAATAATACGACCAAGAATAATGAAGATTTGATTTTCATCTCTTGTTCCTCCTTTTCTCTGAAGCTTTCAACATTAATGTGTCCTTTTTAATCTATACATAACGACATAAGTCCTTTCCAGTTTGTCATTCCGGGCTTGACCCGGAATCCAGTCTTTTCCTGGATTCCCGCTTTCGCGGGAATGACGCCCCTTCCTGTCATTTATGTCGTTGTGTATAAAACGATTCATCCCTCCTTTCATCGAGAATTTTGTATACTCTAAGCCTTCCAGAAACATTGCACAGAAAGACAACCTCAGAAAATTATTTTGGTTTGGCAACGATTTCTTTAAATTGTTCAGGGATGATTAAGATTGGGCACAGTGCCCTTCTCATGACCCTTTCCGAAGTGCTACCCACAACGGTTTTCATCCACCCTGTCTCGCCATGTCGACCGAGGATGACAATATCGCATTTTTCCTTTTCAATAAAATCCAAAATCTCCAAATAGGGAGAACTGCTCACCCTAAATATAATCTCATAACGGGGAACCTCTTTGAGTTTGGATATATAGGTCTCTTCGATCTTCTTATTGATCTCCCGTTCTCTCTTGGCTCTTCCTCTGGTTCCCTCTATGTATTCAGGGTAGGGATTCACATGCATAATATAAAGGGTTGAATCCTCTCTTCGCTTCGCCACTTCGATAGCAAAGTCCAGAGCAAAATCCGCATTGGCGGAGAAATCCGTACAAAAAAGGATCCTTTTGTAGATGTCGTATCTTTTGTAAATATTATTCTGGTTCATTACCCCCTCCCGGAAAGTGACGTGACTTCAGCCTTTTTTCCGCCATCAGGGCCGCTCCGAAGGCCGCTGAGAATTGAAGTTCCTCTAAAATATAAAAGTGTATTCCTAAACTCGTCTCTAACGCCTTGGCTACCCCGATATCCTTGGCGTCCCCACCTGTTTAAAGCCCAATTAGATCAACGTTCTGTCTATAAAGTAATACAAAAAAACTACCGCTTACCCCTGGCTGTTTCCAATGTTTCAATAAAGGCATCGATCCTTTGATGCGTATCCGCCTCGTTGTAGGAGCTGATGTCCACAATATCCCCTTCCAAGATCATTATAGGAATCTCCCGATACACCTTCTTTAGTACCTCTGCTTGCAGGATGATTCCAGTATGCCAGGTCCGGCAAGAGAAGGCTTCGTGAAACACAACCCCATCAATCTGATAGTCTTCAATGTATTCTATCAGACGTTCAACTTCCGGAAGAGAATTAGGGCGTCTTCTTGCTCGATCATACCAATGACTCCAATATCTTACCCACCTCCAGGCGATGTGCTCAAGGGGGTCGCTTACCTTGGGTAGTTCGAGCCTGGAAATCGACTCTGCCTCACGATAGGTCCTCTCTACTGGAAAAACAGCACCTTTACTATTAAAATATTGGAAATCGCCGAGGGCAAACCATGAGGGCAGCCCGGCCCCCCATAATAGCCTATATTTTTCGTCTGCCACGACGCCTTCCTTTTTGTCGTTTTTCTGTTTTAGCTCCCCGTATAGGTCTTTGTAAAAATCGTATGCCTCCTGAGTTCCAAGCATGAATGCTAAGGGAACCATTGTATTCATGGCGTCACCGGTATCCATGGGAGTAGGGATGGCTTTACGCAACTCATAGGCCTCGATAAAGAGATTCCAGGTTTTGTCAACCAAATCAACAAGTTCACTGAGCTTGTCCCAATCCATCTTTCTTTGTGTATGCTTCTCAATGAATTGTATTGCTCCCCGGAGTTCTTTTACAGCATATTTGACATAATACTTTTCAACTTCTCTTTGATCTATATTTCTATCGTACGGGGGCCAGTAAAGACCCCCCACATAGACGGGTACATCTTGCATATAGTGTTGTGCTGCCTGAGGCCACTTATATCTGGGATCGCAAAGCATCTGGCCACTTCCCAGGATAATATCCGGTTTGGCCATACCACCCCAGGGAGCATCCGGGGGCATCTCGCCCTGAAGCTCGTGGCGCCAGATATCAAAACCTAAGCCGCATGTAGCATAGGTACAGAGTGACCGGGAAAAGTTTTCTGATTCCGCTTTTTCTAAAAATCTTCCAGCGTCACGCTTCGCTGCACAGACCCCAGAATAATTCTCCACCCAGGCAGGAACAATATCCATGGCCCGAATGATTTCATCGTAACCATTCACAATAAAACTATAAGCTACCGGCTTGCCTTGTTCTTTCGCCTTCAAATTTTCTGTTAAGTTTGCCCTGACCATCTTAGGAACTTTAGCAGCGGCTTCCGTTGCGGTCCTTCTTGGTTTTCTTTCTTCTTTCATGGCTTTTTCCTTTGGATCGTTATCTAAGCAATCATCTCCAGAAATGCTTCAATTCTTGTCTTTAACCTGCCAAACGTTGATGTTGAATACTCCTCTTCTAAATAAAGGACCGGAGTCCCTAAAGATTCGATGTAGGTTTTTGTTGCAGGAACCTCAAAACCGTAGGGATCGCAATATTTATAAATAAAGAGGATCACCCCATCCACTCTAAAATCTTTGATAAATTGGCGGATGTGTCCAAATCTTTCCTCCAATTTATCCTGGTAGGTGTCTCCGGTATCTCTGTAGGTCGTGGGTAATTTAATTTTTCTCAAATAACGTTCCGCTATGCCATCGATAGGGTTCTGGGTGACCTCAATATCAGGCCAATAAATTTTACTCCCGATGGAAATATCATCCATCACCATCCGGGCCCCCACCTTTTCAATAATTTCAATTAAAGCTGTATCGTCAATTTGGTCGCCCACGACCATAATCCTTGCTGATTTTTCGGCGGGGGCGCCCCCTCTTTTTTTCACCTCATCCGTGACGCTGCAAATCAATTCGGTGGACTCTTCAACAGGGAGACTCATGGCGGCTACTAGAACCTTCATCATCTCAACCCCTGAAATCAGAGGGGGGTGAGATTTCCTCAATTCGTAGAGCTGCCTGATCGCCTCCCTGTTTTGATTATAGGCCTTAACCGCCTGGGCCAAACGCTCATCCGAAATCTTGTTCCCGGTAAATTTCTCCAAGCTTTTTATAAAGGTAGCCAATATTTCTTTGAAGAACTCCAAGGAGGGCTCATCGGTGACATGCGGGACATTTAAAAAATGAGAGTATGGTAATTGAAGGTTATAGCTCCAAATGTCATAGGTTCGACTGATACTATCGCAGGTATGGGGGATGACCATGCCATCGAGGTAATCATACCTACCCTTAAGTGCTGAATCAAAAACATTACGCACAAAGGGGCAGACGATGGTTTCCATTTGACTATCCGCCTTTGTAATGGGCTCATTGACATCGCCTTTTATCCGGATGGGTATAAAATCGGCTGCCGTGATGATTTCGAGAGGGCCCAAGGCAGATAAATAACCCATGATTTTTTTCCCTCTCCTTTTCAATTCCTTTGCCCGACATCCATAATCACCATAATACTTTTCTACCAGTTCCAGCCCTTTACCGCTTGTCCTTTCCATCTCGATTCCCACTCCCCTTCCCCAATTGACACACTGTTTTCAATTCTTGCTTACACGAAAAGTTACAAATGTAGGATTGAATTCGAATCACTTCACTTTAAAACTTTCTTTGAAGCCAGCATATTTCTCCCTCAATGCCGGCTTTTCTATTTTACCCGTTGGATTCCGGGGAACCTTATCAAAGAAGATACGTTTGGGTCTCTTATATTTAGGTAAATTTTCATTGCAGAATTTATTCACTTCTTCTTCCGTCAACGTCTCGCCCGGCTCGACCTGAATCACTGCTGCAACGACCTCACCCAATCTTTCATCTGGGATACCGATGACCCCAGCATCGTGGATTTTAGGATGACCCTGGAGTAAGTCTTCAATTTCAACAGGATAAATATTTTCTCCACCGTAGATGATCACATCCTTCTTCCTATCCACCAAATAGATGTAGCCTTCGCTATCTTTCTTTGCCATATCGCCCGTGTAACACCAGCCATTTTTTATGGTCTCGGCCGTCTTTTCCGGATTTTTGTAATATTCTTTCATAACGCCATTGCCTTTCACAATCAATTCGCCCACCTCCCCCGGAGAGACATCTTCCCCCTTTTCTTTCACGATACGTGCCTCCCAGTTGAAGCTTGTCTTTCCAATGCTACCCCATCTTTTCGGGTCATTCGAAGTCAAATGGCAACATCCGGGTCCCATGGCCTCTCCCAACCCGTACATGGTGTCATACTCCATGTGGGGGAAGTGTTCGAGCCAACGTTTAATCAGACTTGGGGGAACAGGTTGACCTCCCATGGACAGGAGGCGACAACATTTTAAGTCATATTTCTCCATGGACAATTCCTGCCGGTCATAATGTCCGAGGATATCGGAAGCCCACGGGACAACTAAAAACAAAATGGTTACTTTCTCTTTCTGGACCACATCAATAACCTCGATTGGCTTTATTATTCCCTTAATGAGCACAGCTGGAGCCCCAACAATGACCGCTCCCACCCACATCATTCCGCCACCTGCATGGTATAAGGGTTGAAGAAGTAAAAAATTATCCTCGTGCTTTATCTTCCAGTTAGAGTTGTTCGTGATGGCTGCACATTCAAGGTTTTTATTGGTGAGAAGGATTGGCTTTGGTTTTCCTGTTGTTCCAGAGGTAAAATAGAGTGAGCATCCTTCATTATCTTCCAGCGGTACCTCTACAGGTTTGGATGAGGATTGCTTCATGATTCCTTCGAAAGATTCCATATCCTTAGGTACATTTTCGCCGATAAAGATGTAATGTTTTATTGTTGGCAAATGTGGCCGAACCTCATGAATCTTTTCCATGAACGTCTCTTCAAAAATCATCGTCTTCGCTTCAGCAACATCTGCACAATATTTGATCTCAAGGCTATCAAATCTAAAATTGAGAGGAGCGATCCATGCCCCCGCCCTCATGATTCCCCATTGAAGTTCGAGGATATTTAGAGAATTGTACATGAGCATATGGACCTTATCTCCCTTTTTGATGCCTCGATCGATCATGGCATTGGCCACTCTATTAATCCTTTCGTCAAACTCCTTCCATGTCACCACTTTTTTTGTTTTTAATACAGGATCAACTTCAACCAGCGCCGTTTCATTCGGATACATCCTGGCATTTCGAGCGATCATCTCCGATATGTGCATTGCCTTCCCCTCCTCCCCCGGGTAAGAGGTATATTTTATTCAATGATTTGGTAAAGCATTCTTCCTTTGATCGATCGTGTCAATGAGCATTTGGAGACCTTGTTTTGACAGACCTCATTTTTGTCTCAAGAAGATGAAAGTTTAAGCTCAGGTGCTCTGAGGATTGTTCTTGTGTGCTTATTCTCAGAAGTCATAGCCAGCGATGCGGTACATACGGGTATCCGCTGGAGCCTGCGTGCCGATGCATAACACCTCTTCATTCCCAATCACCCTCATCTTGCCGTGAGGAACTCCTGGCG
>Ga0184636_1000306_pt1 | contig 11937 bp, 11 predicted proteins | sample PLM3_60_b2_FD_133164 | JGI IMG/M metagenome (GOLD analysis project Ga0184636, IMG submission 133164) | Groundwater sediment microbial communities from an aquifer in East River, Colorado, USA - PLM4_90_b2 | ecosystem: Environmental > Terrestrial > Soil > Riparian zone | place: USA: East River... | reverse complement strand
GACTGCCTTTTTTATAATATCTTTTGATATATCGTTTTTCGCCATTACATAGGCGATCAAAAGCGCCCTGTCGCAGACATTATTAATGCGCCTGGGATTGCCCCTGGAATAGAGATAGATATTTCTTACGGCCCATTTCGTGAAGCGCGGATTGTCTCCTCCCCCGGCGACTGCCATGCGATGTTCCACATATCCTCTTATATCTTTAGATGTTAGAGCTCTCAGGTTATAGCGTACCATAACACGTTCATTGAGCTGTCGCAGGGACGGGGAGGAAAGCAGATCCTCAAGTTCGGGTTGCCCTACTAACACGATCTGGATAAGTTTTTCTTTTGCCGTCTCAAGATTAGACAACATCCTTATCTGTTCAAGGACGTTATGAGAGAGGTTCTGGGCTTCGTCTATCATGAGCACCGCATTTTCACCTTTAACGAATATATCAAGGAGAAATTGATTCAACACGTCTATATAATCCTTTTTTGTCTCAGCTTCGGGAGGCATATCGATTCCGAACTCCTGGTTGATGCTCTTTAAGAGTTCCATGTCCGAGATGAATGAGTTGAAAATCAGGGCACTTTTTGTATCGTTTCCCAGATGGTTCAGAAGCATACGGCAGAGTGTTGTCTTTCCGGTCCCGATACCCCCTGTGATTACTATGAAACCCTTCCGTTCATTAATGCCGTAAAGCAGATGTTCGATTGCATCTTTATGATATGGACTCAAAAAAAGGTATCGCGGATCAGGAGTCAAATTAAACGGATTTTCAGAGAATCCGAAAAAGGAATTGTACATTTTACTCACCGGGTTAATCGGTAAAACTGTAATTCAGGCTTGTCTCCTGGCCTCTTCTCGTTATCTGTAATGAGAGATCCTGAGCGGATTTCAGATCATTATACATGGAAATAAGATCTTCCGGGCTTTTGATTTCATTATCATTTACGCCATTGACAATATCACCGTTTCTAAGACCCATTTTTCTGAAGATTGAGCCTGCCTTGATCCCTGTAACTGTCAATCCATCCGCCTTGCCGTTAGTATAATGTGGTTGAATGGACGCCTGTGATATAAGATCATTTAGATTCTCAAAGGATGTTTCTAAATCCGTGCGCTTGATGGTAATTTTTCTTTCCGCTACGGCAGTAACCGGCGTGCCTATTTCTGTAACTGTGGTTGATGCCACCTGATTGTTATCTGATCCTATCACTGTTTCACCGGATTTAGGCTCCTCCATCATGAGGATCTCATCCCTGTCACCTATCTTCAATACCACCTTCCCCCTGAGGATGGACTTTACGACCGCGTCCTGTACGCTGTCTCCTTCCCTGTAAAGACCCTGCGTCCTTTTTGCTGTATCTTCAATAATGGCCGCGGAGCTTTGATTATTACCGAAAATGGTGCCCAGGAGGGCTATTTTCAGTGATGTGGGTTTCAGGTCTTCGCTGTTAATATCTGCATTTTTCGCAGGGACACCGTTAACCTTGCTGAATATATTTCTATCTACGATCGTCTGATAATCGGTCAGACGGGATTTATCGGATTGTTTATCGATGGATATATCCAGGGAATCAACCTCTTCAGAATCGACCTGCATAAGTTCTATACGAACTATCCTGTAAAAAGTGTCGATCCCGATATAGATAATTACAGCAATAGCGATGATATTAAAGATAGTATAATAAAATTTTGTCATGTGATTATTCAAAAAATTTATTTTATCGTGCAACCCCATGTCCGGTATCCGTGTTTAGAGTAAATTATCGTGTATCTTTGCATTCATCAAATCAATCTGAAACTCGATTTATCGATAGTCCCCTGAAGACTGAAGGATATCTTTCCATTTTTCAATGATTGTTTTAAAATAAGCACGGCATCATTCGCGTTCGTTGAATTCTGAATAAGGGCGGCTGTCGGCTCAATTGTGCCCTTTATATTCAGCCTGCTATTTTGGATGGGATCTTTAATGTTTATAGAGCCTGATGCCTGGCCAAGGATACTATCGCCTTTAAGTTCGGCGTTTGAAATATTCAATTTTTGATCTTTAAGGGTCATTTTGATTAAGACTTCTTTAAAGTCAATAGCCTTGATGCCTAAAACCGGTTCGGCTAGCTTAAAAGAACCATTGAACAGATTGATAGACGCTTCGCCCGTTCCATCCGGATCATATATATCCCTTCCGCTGTATGTGATGCTCCCTTTCAGGACTCCATCTAGGCGACCTTTAATAGTGGACGGAAGGGGAGAATTATCATCAATATGAATGTCATTTAATGTGAATGAAGAGTTATATTGAGTCCCCTGATCATCTTTTTGAAAATTGATGCAGCCGGTTAAATTCCCGTCATAGGCCATGCAAATAAAGCAATATTCAGGCTTCCTACTGATAAGTGACCATATCTTAGGCCTGACAATAACCTCTTTTGTCTTAAAAACAGTCTTTTCCGGATCTTTCCGGACATGAAATTCTGTCTGAGTAAATTTTAAGCCCAAAGGAAAGGAAAGAGAGATCCTCTCGAATGTAACAAGTAGGCTCGGATTCATCCTGTGCACGGTCGCCTGGATATAATCCCTGACAGCGTCTGACGGAAACCGATAGTATAGGAGCGCCAGCGTCAACAGGACGCAGTATAAGGTGTATCCTATCCATCTTCTATTCTTTAAAATAAATGGCCTCATTTATTCATGTTTTTAGAATTACAATTTACTGCTCGTTCGCTTCGCCCTCTCAAGAAACAGCCCGCGACGAGTTAGGGCTCTGCGGCGAAAGCGTTTCTGGACAAGAGTAATGATTACTGATAAGTAAAAACCTGTATAACGGAATCCAGATATCCTTCCTGTTTTTTATTATCGCTGATCGAGATCCTCTTAATAAAGATAAGATCCTCCGGTTCTTCAATTTCATAAAGATACTTGACTAACTGATCCGTGTTGATTTCATTTAGTTTCATCTCAACTGTCGATTCTTCATAGAGGCCGCTGCCCTTTGAAGATGAAGGTTTCATGTATTCTATATGATCTTTTACCTGAACCTCTCCTGCCGCCTTCTCCAGATAGGAAAACAATGTAAACCCTTTGTCACGTCTTGAGAGTATCCTTTTAATGTCCGTAGAGCCTTTTTGATATCCCTGATACACGACGCTAAGGTCAGCAATCTCTTTTAAATCCTCTTCAGCTGTCTTAATGCCTTTGTTTAGCCTCTCCCTTTCTTTAAAAAAAGGAAAGATAAGGAAATTCAAAAGGATAAAAAACGATATGAGACATGCCGCAATGGATACAATATATTTTTCACGTTTCGCTAATCTTATCTTTAACATGACTGTTTTAATTACTTCTTCCTTTGTAATCTTATTTCAAAGTCTACCCTTTTCCCCGTCCTGTCAAGTTTCGCGGAATTTATCGTAATATCGTTAAAATAGCTGGAGGATTCCATCTCGCTTTTCAGACTGTCAACCGTATTAAATGTATCGGTCTCTCCTGCAATACGAATAGTCTCAGTGTCTATAACCATATTCGTTACATCAACATCAGAACTTTTAGGTATACGCTGTGAGATATCATTTATAAGATCAAGTGCCTTCTGTTCCTTATTAATATCCCCGGGCAGAAGGGCGGACGATTTCTTCAATTCATCGATCTTTTGTCTCATCTGAAGGACCGGGTATTTGACATTTTTCATATCAGGGAATGTCCGGCTGAAAAGTTCCGCACATCTTTGTTCGGCAGCATCATATCTCTTTTTCAGAAAATAATAATCAGCGCCAAAATCGAGGAGGAGAAAAAGGAGAATTGCTAAAAGGAAAATAGCCGACTTTCGAAACTGCTTTACTATTCCCAGATAACTCTTTTTAATTCCAAATTCACCTTTTCGAAGATTAAAACCATGGCCCTTTTTGATTTCCCTGACAGCAAGCGAGAGGGCTCCATCCATAAGGGCAGGATTCCAACCGGAGGCAATGTTATAATCCATATGGATCCTTTTATCCTCGCCGATATTGATCCGCTCAACAGGTAAACCAAGGGACTGCGAGATGATATCATCGGTTTCCTTAAACAGCGACCCAATACCTGTCAGAAATATTTTTTCAGGCTCGATCTTTCTCCTTGTCTGCCAAGTAAATGAACGTATACTATTTTCTACCGTTATGGGTAATGATTGTAAGATTGATTCAACCTCTTCCCTCACCGGCGGATCAATTCTTTCTGAACTCGTGTTTTTAGCATAAGGCGGTGATTTAAATCCTCCATCAAGGGATGTGTAACGCACCAACGCAATCCTTTTTTCGATGAAAAGGACAATAGTAATTCTATTAAGACCTATATCAAGCAGGAGTCCGTCATCAGGACATTCTCTCTGGGACAACAGCCACAGTGTTATCGGAACAGGCCTGATATCAAGCAGATGAGGAAATATGCCGAATGTCTTCAATCTTTCAAGATATTCCGAGATGAGGGTTTTTTTTGCCGAGACTGCGAGCACTTCGCTCCGGTCTGAAATTTTTATAATATTGAAATCGACCACGAGATCATCGATAGAGAAAGGGACAAGGGTTTCCATTTCAAAGGGAAGAGTCTGTTTGATCTTTTTCGGTTCTTTAAATGGCATTATGAGGTTTTGATATAATACTCCGCCCGCGCTGATCGAGGCTATGCAAGTATCGCTTTTCATATCCATATCTTGAGAGAGTTCCTTCAATGCCCTGTCCAGGTTATTATCTGTATGGACCATAATGCTTGAGTGTGATATGACCTGAAACCCTTTCAGGCCGCTTACAACCTGAACCGCGCTGATGAAATCTTCATTAATATCAAGGCCTAAAATTTTACCAGACATCCTTTTCCCTTGTAGTTCCGGATTTGTTTATTGTTTTGATTCTTCTCTAAATTAATTGAGAAAAGTGGTCAAGGATTTGAGCGTTCAAGAGGTCTGGTGTTTTAAGCATTTCACTCGAATCCTTGACCCCTCGAACCCTTGTCATTTAAACACTCAATATACTACACAATAAACATTAGAAACTCAATAAACTATAGTGTTTCCCAGGACAATACGGTCAGGCTTTTGCCTTTCCTTTTCACTGCTACCTTGATCTCTCTGCTCCTGGAATCATTAAGGCCTTTTGACCTTATTTCGAAGTATTCGCTCTTTGTGGTTATCAGATCAGGATCAATGATAGTCTCGTTCGTTCCAAGCGCAGATTTGTACCAGTCGGGATTATTAAGATCGTTTTTCTCATCCTGACGATAACCCACCATCTCCTCAATCATACCGCTGTCCAGATCATCTGAAAGGGCCGCCAATATTAAAGGATCGGCAGTGTTTATATTTATCTTTCCATCCCCATGAACCGCCAAATAATATGATATGCCGGGGGTCTCATCTGTTCCGTAAAACATTTCCCGTGTTATTCCTTTAATTAGAAGCAATTCCTCCAGCGACTCAAGAGGGGCATCCCTGCATGAATAGGGGTGATCAAGCGCCTGATAATAGGAGTCCTCGGCCCCGAATCTTGTTGGTTCACTATCCTTATCTATCCAATCTTTAATGGCATCCAGGATGTCTTCAACCTCATCCGGTTCCAGAAGAAAGCCGGATGTGCTCAATAATCTTGTCATTATTTCCTTCTGTTTTGTATTATATTCCCCATCCTGATTAGTCAACCGGTTAACCTGTATTTTCCCGGTAAGGTCAATAATCTCCATCTCAAACCTGCCGTCATTATCAAAAAGCGCTGCGGAATAGGAAGAATATTCCTTTAAAGACGCCCATGTATCATGAAACGAATCCTCATTCGGATCATCCTCAAAGAGAACCGCGAGGCCGCAGTTAAATCCTGATCTAGCAATAGCTCCGAGTCTGATCCCGTCATCGAAATTGGCCGTTTCGTAGAGTCCCGTGCGCATGGATCTGCTGAACTGCATATTCAGTAAGACAATAAGTCCGATCATAGTAATCGTAAGAATAAGGGCTATCCCCTTATCGTCCTTAAGATTTATTGTCATATTCTCTCTTTGACAAAGGAAGCGAGACAGAAGTAATAAACTTAATGGGTGATTCAGGGTCGGATTGATTCAGGAATTCCAACTCAACGGATACCATTACGGGCAGTCTTCCTTTAAATGGATCGGAAGAAGAGTCCCAATAATCATATCTGTCTCCGTTTTCATCCTGATAAAAAAAGTTTATCGAATTCAGACCCTCGCAAAGCACTAACCCTCCTGTTTTATCTTCCGGTTGATTTTCCAATTCCAGGTTGTCTGATCTGTATAGGACAAAACCGTCTTCATCTTCATTTTGTTTTATATAGTATTTGATCAATCCTCTCCCTGATGTCTTATTACCATTGAATGAGATGTGTTTTTCAGTGATAAATCCGAGTTCATCGGCGTCTCTCCCGTCTATTACTGAGTCCTTTCCTAAAAAAGCCTGCAACTGGGCCTGATCATAATCCGTTTCCTCAGTTGTATTTGGAGGACAGGTGCATTCCAGGTCTTCGGAAATCCTTTCCAATGCAATCCGAGCCATCCGATAAATTGTCCCGTATGACTCGGTAATATCAATGTTTCGAAATGTCCCGATATATGCCGGATATAGCATGGCCACCAGAGCCGCAAAAAGTGCAATCGCGATAAGTATTTCTAAAAGAGTAAAACCTTTTTTATCATTTGGTCGTTTCAGTTTCATAAAGCCTATCAAAAATAGTGCTGTGGAACATGGACATGAGCCCTTGGGTGATAGCAGTCCTTTTGACTCCTCTCCTATAAAAGGTGTACGCCTTTCATTCCTCCTCCTGTTAGGGGGAGGCTAGGTGGGGGTCTTAAAATATCAATGAAGAAGCATAAAATCTGAAGAGACCCCGCCTCAATCCTCCCCTAAGAGGGGAGGAGGAAGTAGCTATAATCCTCCCATACCCACAATAACCGGAACTAAACAAATTCAAGACCTTTATAAAGTTGGATTTGAAAAATCCAAGCGGCAGAGCCGTTCTAACTCTGAACTGGCCCAGAGGGCCAGGGTTTCCACACTGCACTAAAAAAATATTCATCCATAATTATCATTAAACTTATGACTTAGTGCCTAGGGAACAAATCTGAAAAGCCTGAGAGCATATTGATAATGCCTATTCTCACCCCTGTAAATGGTCAGATCAATCTGCCTTAAATATTTTGTGAACTCTTCCGTTCCTGGAAATGAAACATCCAGTATTTTGATTTCCCAGAAATAATTCGGGAAATCATCGCCAAAGTCTCCTGAATCGGACATCAAGTCATCCTTATTTTTTATCTCAATCTCGGAAATCTTTTCTTGTGCCAGCAGGGCGGCAGTTGTATTGAATTTTGCCTCGTCCTGTAGAGAAACACTGTGAGATTGTGATACCAACAATGGAACCAGGACAATGGCAATGATGGAAAGGGCCACCATCACCTCAAGCAGAGTAAAACCTTCTCCATTTCTTTTAGCCAAGTCGAGACCTTTGCAACACTGCATAAAACCAGCAATTTTGTCATTCCGGCGAAAGCCGGAATCCAGTATTATCAAACATCCCCTGGATTCCGTGTCGCGCTTCGCTTGCACGGAATGACGAATAAAGGGGTTATGTAAAGGTCTCAAGACATTCATATAATTAAGCCCGTTTTTTTACGATCGAGATATTATAAAAAGTGTTCAAGGGGTCAATGACTCGAGGATTCTCACTCGAACCCTTGACCCCTTGAATCCTGGACAGCTAAAGCCACATCATCCGGTGGTTGGCTACATTTTCACATCCTCTATCTCAATATAACCTTCCAGGGCATTAACGCTTCCAAGAAAAGGCATTAAAGAAAGAGTAAATCGTCTCCCGTCATCTGAGACAAGATGAATTACACTCGGGCTGATGTATCCCTCTTTGGTGAAACTTATGCTTACTTCACCGGAACTATTCTTTTCATCTCCCTTTAAACATATATCAATAATCCTAACGTCTGAGGGAGGAGAAAAGGAATTCTCTATCGCGGCAGTACTATCCTCCTCAGAGAAATAGGGTGAATCGGTCCAGAATTTCTTTGAGCCAAAGTCAAATTTTAAAAAATATTCGTGATTATCTTTTATTGCCTTATATCGTAATTCCCTGATTGTGGCAGTTAATATACGGACGGTAGTTTTTAGATCATCAGTGAGGGCAACATCGCGTAATCTGGGCACAGTTAACGACAAAAGAAAACCGACGAGGAGAATAACCATCGTCAGTTCTATAAGCGTGAACCCGCGGGGATGGATTGTTGATTCCGGTTTAACCGGCCGGTTATTCCAGCTCCCAGCTATTGACATCAGCATCCTTGCCCTCTCCTCCCTGGGCTCCATCATCTCCGTATGAAGATATATCAAAATCATCATGAAGACCTGGTGAAAGGTAAATATACCCGTTTTTCCATGGATCCGGAGGCACTTTGCTTTTTTCCAGATACCCGCCTTCACGCCACTTTCTTGGGAGATCGCCGACAGTGGGTGGTTCCACAAGGGCATTAAGCCCCTGTTCGGTAGAAGGATAACTCCCATTATCCAGTTTATAAAGCGCCAGCGCAGTCCCAAGACTTTCAATCTGAACCCTTGCCTGGGTGCGTCTGGCCTCTTCTGTTTGCCCTGTTAATCTCACGGCTACATAACTGGCAAGTATGCCCAGAATAATAGTCACTACCATTATCTCGATCAGAGTGAAGCCTCTTTCATTGGGCCTATCCATTATTATCTCTATCCTCCTGATGAAAGTGAGTTATTAAGCCGGCGATTTTTCTTCCTTGCACCTTGAGCCCTGAGCCTTGCGCCTTATCTCTCATTCATCATCCCCTGCGCCTTGAGCCCTATGCCTTGCGCCTTGTTGTTATCAATGAACTATCTGGCTCATCTCAACTATGGGAAGCACGATTGAAAAAGCGATAAATCCCACGATGACAGCCATGATAAGAATCATAACCGGTTCCAGCATTGAGGTCAACATAGTCATCTGAGACTCAACTTCCCGCTCATAAATATCCGCAATCTTGTTGAGCATTTTCTCAAGATCACCGCTCTGTTCGCCAACGCCTATCATCTGTATAACAATAGGCGGTATCCATTTGCTCCTGGAAAGAGGAACTGCAAGGGCCTTTCCTGCCTGGACATCATCTATTGTCTCATCGATAATATCTGCAAATATCCTGTTATTTACGATGTTTTTTACTATCTGAAGGGATGAAATCAATGGAACTCCGCTTTGAGTCAGGCTGCCTAAAGTCCTTCCAAATCCGGCCATAGCCATTTTTATGTTAATTATTCCTATAACAGGCATGCCAAACTTGATCTTATCCCACAAGTAACTACCGCCGGGTGTTTTAATCAACCGCCTGATAGTATAAAGGAGGACGATTATAAGAAGAAGGACAGCCCACCAGAAGGATTTTAAAAAATTGCTTGTGTTGATTACGATCAAAGTTGGAAGAGGCAAGGTCTGTTCCATCTCATTAAATACCTCAATAAATCTTGGAACAACAAAAGTAACAAGCACCATGAGGGCAATCACACCGATTATGGACATAATAATGGGATAGGCCATTGCCGCCCTGAAACGTCCCTTTAATGCCTCACGATTTTCACTGAAATCGGCAAGTCTTTCCAGTACAAGATCAAGGGAACCTGAAGCCTCGCCCGCGCGTACCATGTTTATGTATACCTGAGAAAAATGCTTTGGGTGTTGCGACAGGGAAGAGGCGAAACTGTTCCCCTCATTGACGGATTCTTTGATCTCCGCCAGAATTTTTTTAAAAAGGGGATTGGTTGTCTGTGCGATTAATGCTTCCAGAGATAAGACAAGGGTTATACCGGCGTTTAATAAGGTGGCCAGTTGCCGTGTCATGGCTGAAAGTTCTCCAGGTGTGACCCTGTAAAAAAGGGATGAGAGCGAGATATGATCCGATGGAAGATTCTTAGGCCGTGCGAAGGTCTCTTTCAGCTCAACAGGAAAGATATCCGAACTTCTTAATTTTTGACGGGCAGCCAGAGGATTATCAGCATCAATAATACCCTTCTGGTTCTTGCCGGCCCTGTCAAGGGCTATGTATTCATAAACCGGCATAATAGTGATTCACCATAGTTAGAGGAAAATGAAAAAATAGTTAGCCAGGCGAATGAAGGCCTTCACGCATAGAGATTAATCCTTTGACAATAATCGATTAGAGAGTGTCATAAGGCCTTCCTCTTTCATATTATCGGTTGTAATCTCGTTAAACGGTATGGCATATTCCCTGCCTGATTGAACAGCGGGCATCAGCCTTGAGGTGCCTGCCTTGAGATATAAAGCCACATTATAGGCCATACGCTGGGCCAGCGATATATCAATGTTATTGGGTGCCGCCCCCCGGATTTCCCTTGAAAAGGGCTCACATACAACCTTTTTATTTATCTTGATTTTGGTATTAAGCAATTCCCTGTAAAAATATTCGGCGGCATTATCCTTTAAACCCTTTTCTTCTCTCTCTCTTTTCTTGTAGCCTTCCGCGACAACGATTACGCACTCAGCTCTCTTATTGATCGCCGCCACTACCTTTTTATGGTCTATGACACTGTTGGGCAGAACGGCCAGATGGGCCCGAGACCCCAGAGAGGAATGAAGGGCATGGAAACCGCTGTTCGCTCCCATCATCTCCACAATATATACCCTTTTATGGGTCCTGGCATCTGCCATGTAGCGACGAATCTTCTCAGCCCCGACCTCCACGCCTGTATGTTGACCGATACACTCCGTACCCGCCACATCGCTGTCAATTGTAACCGGTATAAAAAAGACCTGAATAGACGTGGGCAGTATTTCGCATAGGTCATAGATCCCCATGAATGTCCCGTTTCCCCCTATCGCGATAATAGCCTTAACCTTTTTCTTCCTAATAGTGGCAGCGGCCTTTTTTTGAATATCCTTTTTCATGAAGTCCTTATATCTTTCACTCCTCAATTGGGCCCCGCGCCATTCCGACAGAGGGGCCGCATGATAGACGCCTGGAATATGATCCAGTTTTTTTAAAAGATCCGGATCATATACAAGCCTCAAGAAATTATCGGTTTTATCAACAAGGGATTTGAAACCCTCTGTAGTCGCGTATACCGCCCTTCCCATGGCCTCCAGATGGTAAGTGATAAAGGCCGTGACAGGATTATATCCGGGGGCGCACCCCCCATCCTGTATCAGCAGGACGTCTATCTCCCTGAACATCTTTTCTGTTTCAAGTTTTGTGCTTTTCAAGAGCAATGCTATTCTTTTTCCGACCCTGATCCTTGCGATGAGTTCATCCGGATTTATCGGCTTTGAAAGAAAATCATCCGCTCCCGCGTCCATGCATGTCAGTTTACATTCCTCACTATCTTCTGCACTGACCATAATCAGATATATGTTTTTTAGTTCCGGTTTATCTTTAATGAACCGTACTGATTCAATCCCGTCAAGTTCAGGCATATGCAGATCGCACAATATAATGTCGGGTACCGATCTTTTTATCTTTTCCAGGGCCTCTTTTACGTTCCCCGCCTCTTCCAGGTGCAGGTCATTATTCTTTTTAAGTATCCGCATATAGATCTCCCTATCGGATCTATTATCGTCAACAATCAATACCCTGATCTTTTCTTCCATATTGCCCTCCCTAAAAGGTGACTACCAACACATGCGGGATGTATAATCATATTGTAAATAATATTATATGATCTTCCCCTTCTAACAATCAATCACTTAGATTTCTTATCATCGCTTTTTTGTGTAGTTTGACTACCGTACATCTGAGCGTTCAATTTCAGTGCTGATTCAGTCATATCACGCTGTTTCTTAAGATATGTTTTGAATTGCTCGGTCTGGGATGCGGACAAGCTGGTATTAGCGCCCTTAATATATCCATATAAGTACGGTCTGTCATTTCCATGATTATAGCTATGCCCTTATTATCTAG
>Ga0184636_1000305_pt1 | contig 11973 bp, 10 predicted proteins | sample PLM3_60_b2_FD_133164 | JGI IMG/M metagenome (GOLD analysis project Ga0184636, IMG submission 133164) | Groundwater sediment microbial communities from an aquifer in East River, Colorado, USA - PLM4_90_b2 | ecosystem: Environmental > Terrestrial > Soil > Riparian zone | place: USA: East River... | reverse complement strand
TCCAGTACTAACCATCTCTTCAATTTCTTTCTTAGGGATTAACCTCTTACCATCCCACAACATCAACTCTTCTTTACCCGTTGTAGGATTCAAGTCAATAACAAAATCTCCCTTTTCATACGGTTTGATATTAGGATCTGTAGGCTCATGAAAAGTTTTACCGGGTTGCCGGTCACTCAATAATCTCGGAGTATGTTTGGTTTCCCCAAAAAAAGGATACCCAGTAAGAGCTGCTTCTTTAATAGATTTTAATTCCGATGCTTCTTTATTAAAACCACGTTCATTAAGGATATCAGAAAGTTTATTTAGTCTACCTATGATACTCATTACTTGCCACCTTTAAGATGCTTCTTTAGAAGTTTATCAAAATATTCTATCTTATCTTTTGGTAAATAACTTTTAGCTCCACCTATATAATATGAGAAGCTATCCGCCCAATCCTCCCAAGGGGATCTTTTTGCATAGAATCTTGTAAATCGAGCATAGGGGGAATAATAATAATCTCCTACTACTTCAGGAGTACCATTCTCCTTAATGTGTATTCTCTTTAGCCCCGGTTTTGGATATTTTGACCACCCTGATAACTCCTGCCAATCATTTTTAAGAGATAAGTCACTCTCTTCTCCCTGGGCTTCATCCCATCCATGACCCAGCTCATGATAAAGCGTCTGATCAAACTTATTAATTATTGAACCATTATCCAGATCAATTATAAGTTTTGGATCTTTAAGCAATTGATCATTCAGGATAAGAGTATTATTGACATATTTCCCGTGATTAGGGTAATACTCTTTAGATGGGCCTAAATCATCAAATGATATAGACTTTATACCACACATTTTTACAACTTCAGGGGACAGTCTCTGAAGACTACTATATAAAGCCTGAATACATTCAGGAGTCGCTTTTCGGTCTACATTGATATCATAGATCTCTTTGATACCTGAGAATAAATCAGAGTTACGGCTGTGTTCTTCTAAGTCAGCCGCGATTCTCCTGAGACGAAAAACGACTTCTATTGGTGTACTTTTTGTGGTCATCATTACTCTATAAATTATATTAATGCATTATTATTCTATAAAAAGAGGGATTGGGCTATGTACCCAATCCCTAATATCCGCACCGCAGATTTATCCAAAGTAATTTTAGCTCTGACGAGGTAAACTTGATCTATCTGTTTTTACCATGGGGGCATCAGGAGTAAAAGGAATTTCACCCGATCGAACTAACTTATCACGAAGACTCACACCACCATGCATAATATCTCCCTCTAACTTTTTCTTACCGTCTGTATAGGTAATTAGTCGGGCGGTATTTCCAAATGCATCCTTTAGCTCTTCAACATTTTTTACGGTTTTATCAGCTTGTCCAGGTTTTCGAGAATTCTGTGCATCATCTACATTAACACTATCTTGAAAACGTGATTTATGGTGCTCCGCTTCCTGTTTCTGATAATTTTCCATAACTATCGCAAAGCTCTTAGGATCCCCTTTTTCAAGTTGCTTAAGATCATTAACAGAATAGGTTATAGTACCTCCCTGAGGAGCATTAACTGTAATAGGCTTACCCTTTGCTTCTACCTGAGAAAGAAATGAAGAAGCGAGTATCATAGCTAGCATAGCTAAGGATCTTAATTTAGGACTAAGTCCCATAGCTTCCTTATCCCCCACATTTCCAGCAGGGTTAGTATTCAAATATTTCTTAACAATCTCTGCGGCATTCTGAGCATTAAGAGTAATACCCAACTCTTTGGCTAATTGAACTGCTTCAGGAGGAAAGATATCCATAGCTTCCAAAGATTCAGATATTTTATCAAGTTCATACGCTTCTCTTATATACCCATGAGATTCAATTGAATCCGCAATCTTATCAAGAGCCTGGGCTATTTTAGAAAATTTTTGCATATTTTCCTCTTATTTTATAGTGGTTTGACAGTTATAAGCATCTTATTCTTTATAATCAGTATTAATAGACTATTAAAAAATTTAATAGCCCTGTTGTATTATCCATTATATCCCAGTATATTATTGGACACACTAACAAGGAGCTAATATGCTGAGCAAAAACATGATGATTCTATTGACCGTAGTTTTTATGTGTATCATTAATGCCTCTGCTAAAAATATCTTCAGTACTTATGACAGCCATAAAAAGATATATACCAGCAAAACCTTGAATCCTTGTTATGTTGGACCACTCTTCACTACTGGTGGTGCCATGACTGAAGTTAACCGGTACATCACAAATATGGATCCCGAGAATATCGGTCATTTCTCCAGTAATAAATTAGTCCTTGTTGAGACAGACACTCTTCTAAACCAGACTTATACATTTAATAAAGTTACAGCTTACAAAGTAACAAAAGATACGAATAGCTTCAACATAATGTACATGAGGTGTACTATGAATGGAGAGAAATATGAGATAGTTGTGGAGATCAAAGATGGACCAAGGTATGATCGAATTATCACAATATACAAGAATCTTAAAGCTACAACATTGATCTTGTGGCTGGATAACTCAAGAGTTATTCAAAAAAAAGATCCTACTAATATCTAATTTTTATATCTCTATAACTATTTTTTAAAAATAAATAAGCTTTCTAATTTATCCCGGTTCTTACAGGCATTGTGATAAGATATTTTTAATGTATTACAGTGTCTTAAGCCAACGTTTTTTAGTATGTCAAGTGTATCTTTAATCAAGTCATAGTCTCTATAGTTCCCAATAGAATAAATAAAGTAGCCATTTTCGCGCAGTGATGAATAGCACTTTCTTACCACTTCTCCCCAAAATTTATCTAACCAAACAGAATAATCCGGGTAACGTTTTATACTCTGGGTATCTTCATTGGTATATATCTCCAAGTCATAATAAGGGGGAGAAGAGAATATTAAATCAGAGCTAAAATTAAGTTCACATTCCTCAAAAGGTTTATTTATCAAATTTACCCTATTACGATCAATATTAGCAGTGGAGGAGCATTCACCAGCCATCTTATTTAATCCATTGTATGACTTTGTATAAGGCTCAAAGCCATTATATATACCAGAGGTACCCGAAGCCATAAAACCTAACAACCTGGCACCATACCCGGCACTAAAATCAACAGTAATACCTCCAGAAGGTAAAAAACTTTGATAGATATACTTTGCTACTGAGGGGCTAAAATTAGCTGGCACCCCTTTTAATTGTAACCCAGCCCTAATAACCGAATCTGTTACAGGTCCTTTTGAATACCTAAATCTGTCCACAAAAAAGTCCCTAAGTTTTACTTCATCTTTCCAGATAGTCATAGGATTACTATCATAACGTAAACCGTCAAATCTATGAGGAAAATAATTGTTACAAATCTTAACACCTGTATCATTACTTACAATAATCTTATCCCTCAGAACAATATCTGTCTTAGACAATAATATTAATTCTCGCTTTATATCCCCTAAATTATACCTAGGGTATGGAAAACCTCGTTGTATATAGAATGTGACATATGTATCTATCACTCTATTTTTATCTTCTTTGGATAGGGCATTAAAGATATCCGGAGTAACATTGGCACAAGACAAAGAATTCCACCCGGAAGCTATCCTCACATGAAATTCTTCAAAGAGCTTATACTCAAAACCCCTTATACAAAAAGGGGATATGATATCAAAAAACTTATAAGCATCCCGTACCTTTAAATGCCATTCTTTCTCATATGGTATAGCCTCAAAAAACAAACCGAACTTTTCTGTCAAAGCTATAGCTATAGGAATAAGATCTACGGATAATCCCACATGAAATGTTGGAGTTTTTCTATTAAGGGACCCATCCCCCATGTACCACACAGCTAAAGATATAGGATCTACATATCTTATTAATTCGCCTGTTAAAACTTTTTTACCATCTGGATAAAATACCCTATGCCATTTTTTAAAATAAGGTGTAGACCATGTTGAGACATTAACAGCAGAGTACTTTTTATTAGTATACACATTAACGATAAAATCTTTAAATATGGTATATTTAAAAAATGTGAAAAAATCCTGATTATTTGACTGAGCAAAATAGTAGTGAGCTTTCTCATCTGAGGTACTGCAGATACCTCCATCCCCAAACAGCTCTCCTATTAGAACTTGTTTTTGATACTCTTTAAGTGGGCTATTAAGAACAATATCTGAAGGCATATTTCTATTATCAATTACTTTAAATCCATTTTTCTTAAGATGTCTGGAAACTGAAGTTCTATTTAAACCATATTTAACAGCTATTTGGTCAGTTTTTATACCAGAGCAATAAAGTGCGTACATATCATCAGCATCTTTTTTATTAAGCCCCTTTTTATTACTTTGTGAGGACACCCCATTTTCCATACGCCATTTTCTAAGTGTGCCCCTACCTATGTGCATTAATGTAGAAATCTCATAATCATTTTTACCGGAAAAGTACAATACCCTTAAGTTATCATTAGTCTCTTGAGATAAAGTATATTGATCTTTAGTATGCTTTGACTTGGGTTTAATATTGTGCCTAATTCTAATTCTACTAATTGTCATCTTACTGACTCCCAACTCAGATGCAGCCTTAGAATCGGTATAACCCTTAACAGTTAGCAAATCTATAACAATAGTTTCATCTGATATTAGCTTTTTAGCCATACTATAATGTATCCCAAAATCTATCTAACTTAGACTTATTCTTATCCTTATTTATAAAATTAACTTCTAAGTTATTTTCATAATCATTTAGAAGAAGCTGTCTAACTTGTCGCCTATACGCTTTCTCATCTTTTGGTTGAGTATTAAACCGCTTTATAAATCTATCCCTTTTTTCCACCGGAGAGGTACATAAAAGATGCTCCCTAAATTCATACCAAGTTTTAAATTTATCAGGTAACTTACTTGTACTAAAGACACTACTTTCCCGAGCGTATATAGAAGCCACATGTATACCAGAAATCCTTTTAACTAACTGACTAAAAGTATCAGGTTCATATACCTGTAAATCACTTAAGCATTTAAAACTTTTTTCATGTATCAGATTACTTACACGCATAGTCTTATAAAAATTTTTATTTGAACTATACATCTTATCATAAATAGAGTTATAAGGTAAGTTGTTATCATATAGGTATTTCCAAACATCCCCTACACTCCAATCATATAAAGGATAAAATCTATAAGTGTTATTACCACCAGTTTTAGTACTCCACCTAATACTACCCCAACCAGGATTTTTTATAACAGCTCTGAGCCTATTTAGACTCTCCTCAGCCCTTAATCCTATAAAAAATGCAGTATCTGGGTTACTCTTTTCCATCCATTTAAAAAAGTTATAAAACCTGTCAGGATATTTTCCTTCAATATCCTGAATAGCCAATGAATCTTTATCCCTAATCCATTCTTCTCCCGCTCCCCACGCATGGAACATACAATCACCATAAGAGGTAGCATTAGTCATATCTATAGGGACTTGATACCATAAGGGTATCACGTAATCATGCTGCATCATCTTGCTTATAAGTTCTATACTACTTTTATATTCTGCCTCTTGATCAAGAAAAAATACCTTTATCTTTCTGTCCCTTTTTTCAGCCTCTCTTATAACAAGCCAGTATAAAACTGAACTATCCTTCCCACTACTTATAGAAACTATAATATTTTCAAAGTTATCGAATACTAAAGAAATCCTTTTTTGGGACTGTTTAAGCACATCCTCAGTAACATAAACACGTCTAAGTTCTGGTAGCATCCCACAAAGTCCTTACAAATAGATTTACATTATTTATATACTTAAAAAATTCTGTTTCTAAAAATATATCCACTTTAGCATCGGACACTATTAGTACACGCTCTCCTGATTTATACTGCCCATATACTCTGAAAAGGTATGACAGATCAAAACCTTTTTTAAGTTCCGGGACTTTACTATTAACAAACTTCTTTAACTTTCTCGTTATAATAATCTGACTACTCTCTGTTTCAAATAGCTGCTTTTTATATTCTTGATAATCTGATTTTAGACTATCCTCTAAGACTATTCTTTTCACAATAATGTCATTATGAAATATTTCAGAAATGGAGGTATCTGAAGCTACAGCTACTTTATTAGCAAGCATAGAACAGTCATAAGGGTCTACCCCATTTACAAGTTTAGCTCGTTGAAAAGCATAGCAATGAGGATACCCTAATAATCCCTTATCAAAAAAACTCCAAAGAAAATAACACCAGTAAACATCCTTCTTAGTTAAAAAAGGATGTTCCTCAATAACCAACTTATAACCCTTTAAAACTGTCTGATGCATATCAATATTACGATCCATTATATCATTGAGTCGAGGGTATTTTAATACAAAAAAATCCTGAGTAGAGTTATCTGTAAACATTGGGATATTCGTTGGATCTATTGTCTTTTCTAAGGGTATAAAATTAAAATCTTGTAAAAGGCCCTTAATTGTCTCAACTTCCTTACATTTACTTCCATATATATAGTACTTACGTTTATATCCCTCAGACAACCTAATAATATTATCTACCTCATAATTAAGATTGTCCGTTAATATCACTTTGCCACCCACTATAAAACCTCCCAAGCTTTACTGTACTCATTATTAGCTAATATCTTAGCACAACCTACTTGTTGTCTTAACCGTAATAACTCCTCACCCTCCATACCAAGATGCTCGGATATTCTCTGATCAGACCAACCCTGTTCAAATAACTTCTTTACCAGTATACCCATTAGGTCTACTTGGTGTTTTCCTCGTGCCCTATTATGTCTTATAGTAGAAGCCATTCTATCATTTATAGGTTTGTCTAAAATTACAACGGGTATCTTTTTGCATTTAAAATGAGTTGTTAATACTGTGTACCTGTGAAAACCATCAATTACTATATATTGATCTTTTTCCGGATCATAAAATACAACGATAGGTTGAGTTACACCATCCTCCTCGATACTGCGGATTAATAAATCCATCTCTGGTGTAGCAACTTTATTAGGATTATAATCGTTAGAATGTACCTTGTCTGAGGCGATTAATTTAACATCAAGGCATGGAAAGCTCACAAGGTCTTCAACATCCCGATTCCTTTTTATAGATATTCCCATAGTTCTCCTTATATGAGCTATTGTATTCCTACCAAAACCATACTTAATAGCTATCTGATTATCTGTCATACCCTCATTAAAATGCCCCTTCAATATTTCATCCTCTGGAATTTTTCTTATGCTTGTATTAGACTTAAGTAGGCCTAACCTCATATTTTGCCTAAGACCCTCAATATATAACTGCTTTGGATCCTTAATCAGACATTTTTCGGATAGTTCCTTTTCAATGAAACTATCTCCAGAAAATCTTATAGGTAAGCTTATCTTATCACACATCCTCAAGTGAAAATCTCTAATATCTGCTATCTGGTATTTATTTGGGTAAGCACTTCCATTAATCTTATATACCATAGGGGGGATTATATGGGGAGAAATCAAACCAAAAAAGTCATTTCTACTCTCAGCCTTAATGTAAATATTATAGTATCCCTTTTTAATATCATGATTTTGTAAAGAAGTACTGATATTAAACTTATTTTCAAGGGTATATCTTAAGTTAGACCCTTCTTGCAGGGTTATATTACCTACACATAAATATGCCCCAAACTCGTGAAATTTACCATCATCCATGTACCAGTATGCTAAACCAATAGGATCAATATCATGTATTATGCCCTCAATTAAGTATTTTTTACTTTTACCATGCGAATAAAATCTATCAAAATAAGGTATAAGATTATCATGTCTATTTGTGTATACCTCAACTGCATTAACCTCTTTTTTATAGTGTATTGTGGCAGTGTATGAATGCAAGCATTCGGCAATATGATACACATAAGGTAATTGCCCCATACCATGAGTTACTCTATAATATTTAGGGGATGACATATTTGCATCTCCTAATAAAGTTCCGAGCAACATCTGATGCATATGCGGAGTAATAGCTGGGGCACTAATACGAGTATCATTAAGAGGAACACGGTATACTATCCCTAAACTCTTAATGATATGTTCCATTTGGAAAGATTTTAAGCCATATACTGTACTGAGTTCTTTTATGGTAAGAGCGCCCTCTTTAAGCTGGGATTCTATCTCTTCCTTTGAGAAGTCTCCATATTTATTATGAAGTATAAGATCTGTATCTGTTTTTTCAGAAAAATATGAGGGCATTATATTTTCTCCTATGCACTGTTATTTATTAATATACAACAAAGCATAGGATAAAGCACAATAAAATAAAAAAGGCGTATGTTAAAAACACACGCCTTTTAAAATCAACTAATTAAACTACTAATTAGCGAGCAATCTTAACTCTGGTAATAGCAAGAGGATTATGACATCCAATGCCTAAATTCTCGAATACTGAGAATCCAATACGACGAGCTTTAGGATCATCTGCACTGAGAACAGTTAATTCAGTTCTTACTGGGATACGTCCGAAGAACTCAGGCTCTGCACAAACATACGCATAACCAGGATTGACTTTTCTGCTAACGATGATCTGAGCACCCCAAACGGTACCAAGCAGACCACTCTTAAGTAATGTTCCTTGAGTCTCAATATCAAGAACGTCACGTCCCCATTTCCTGATGTCTGCGAAATCCAGAGCATTCATAAAAATACGAGCAACGCGAAGGTCATGAGTCTCGATACGTGCGAAAGCATCAATCAAGTTTGCAGGAGTAAGAGGAGCAACAGCATTGATCTGTGCATTAACGTATGCACTACCAAGGTTGTCGAAACCGAACTGTGAAACTGCATCCATGACGTCAAAGGCACGTGCATCTTCAGCAGCCTGAATCTGAGCTTTCGCCAAGTCCTGTGCTCTCTCAATTAAATCAAACCGGCGTTCTTTGATTTGAGTCAAAGGAAGCTCTGGGTTCGATGCTATTTCGAAAAGAGGGAATATAACACGGCGAGGTTTTGTGATCGCCAGAATGTTTTCACCTTCTTCTCCAACAACGAAAGCTGTAACGTTAGGATCTTTATCGTAGATTGGCAGCGCACCATCAGGGAGCTGTTCTACAAGGAAAGCCTTACGTGCAACTGACGTATAATCTCTACGAAGACGCAAAGGCTGGATCATAGAAGCAGCGAGCTTCGCACGACCAGAAGCAGTCTTGATGTAATCTCCAATGATCTGTTGTTTCAGTTCATTAGAAATTGTATTCTGTCCTTCCATTTTCAATTCCTCCTTAAAGGGTTTTTTCAAGTGTCTGTAAGATCTTATTATGGATTTATTTCACGGCTACGATTGATTAGATCGAAAGCTGAACAACCATAAAGGGATCAGTTGCACTTGGAGCAATCAATACAATACCAACTACATAGGCAGCAACATCAACAGCTGTGCTAACAGCATTGCTGAACATACCATTCTGAGAAACATAGAGTCTTGCACCAGGAAGATATGTGATAGGAACTCCGGCACCCGCTTGAGTACATGTCTCATACATATCTGTTGAAAAAACTGTTCCTGTACCATGTAAGTACGGGCATTTTCCGCTGGCAACACCTGAACTTGACTCAAAGGGATATCCAACAGCATTATTAATCGCAACACCAACTGGGCGACCAATAAGAACTGAAGGAGCTGCATCAGTACCAGTACATGCTACGACTGTTCCGCTCACTGTTCCAACACAAACTAATTGACCTGCAAGAATACCCTTAGGTGAATCAGCACTAAGGCGACTATTTGCCAAAGACTGAACGTTTGCACCATAATTGTCTCTTGTGAGTCCAGCCGCAGTCAGATTCATGAGTGTGTTCATTGTCACGCGATTGAGGATATTTAGACCTCTATCAGGGGCAATTCCACTTCCTTCACCAACCATGTTAAACCTCCTATTAAATGAAACCCAATCCCCTTATGGGGCGGGTAGATACAGTTAAAAATCTTATTTAAATCTCTTTATTACTGATACCCCACTTTAACAGAGGGGTACCGAATATCACTTAGTTAAAAACTTCTCTTACGTCTGGAGCAGTTGACCATAAACTTGACAGGTCACTGGCACCACTTGAAGAAGCTTCTTTCTTAACCATACCGGAAAGTTTTGAAGCACCTTTCTTAATAGGAGAAGGCATCACACCACTAAAGATTTGATCAAGAAGACTTGCATCAGAAGCATCAACTCCTGTACCTTCTTTTTTTTCTTCTTTCTCCTCTTTCTCTTCAAGTTTCTCTTCAGCAGCATTAATCTGCTGTTCGAGTTCTTCAGCCTGTTTTCTGAGAGAAGCAAGTTTTTCCTGGGGGGTCGCTGCGGCATCTTTTTCTTCTTCTTCGCCTTCCTCGGGCTTTTTCTCTTCAGCAGCAGCTTTTTCTTCTTCTTTTTCTTCGCCTTCTTCAGGCTTTTTCTCTTCAGCAGCAGCTTTTTCTTCTTCTTTTTCTTCTTCTTTTTCTTCTTCTTTTTCTTCTTCTGAAGAAGAAGAAGCAGCAGCTTTTGCAATCATCTGAGCAAGACCTTCCTGATTTGCAAGAGTAGCATTAAGGCCCTCTTCAGGAAGATGCATAAGAATACCAGCCTGCTTTTCGATAATAGCATCTGTAGCACCGGGGAGCATTCTCTGTGAAGCAATAATAGCTTTGACAGCTTTCTCTTCAAGTCTACGAGCACTTGCGATAGCTTCCTGAGCAGCATGCTTATCTATAAGAGGCGCATGACCAGTCTCTTCACGTTTCTGATCATCTTTATTTACTTTTTCTTTATTAACGCCTTCATTCCATGCTTCAGGATCACCCTTAGCATATTGACTGACACTTGGATCATTCTTGCTGTGTCCAGTATCATTCATATCAAAAACATCATTGTCAATTCCAGATCCCTTATCTTCTACTTGAGATCCTGGCTTTGACTTCATATCCGAAGCTACTCTGTTCGTTAAACGATTACGAGACATGCTTGTCCTCCTGTGTCAATTTATTTAGGAAGTTCTAATGAACTTAGTTGTTTTCAGAGAAAAAACAGATATTAAGAGATTATTATAAAAAATTTTTTTACTATTCAAATTGCGATAAAATCTTAGCCCACGAAGCTAATTTTTTACTTTCATTCTGATTTGGTTTGCGACCTATCTCCACAATCATTTTTGTAAAAAATGGCACCATATCTGTTGACCCGAGTTTGACTCTGGATAATGTCTTAACGGCATCTATACCGACGGGAATATCTGAGGCACTCTTATCTATAAAGTGCAAAATTCCTAAGACATCATTACGAGTATACCCATACTTTTTAAACTGCTTCCAATTTCTAGTATTAGCCAGAATCATAAGGCCATTGTATAACCGGTCATTTTTTATATTTTTAGCAGAAGCTAAAATTTTACCAAAACTAGCAGACTTACTCACTAAATTATCATTTGTAGAAGTTTCTTCATCCGTAGGACGTCCACTATCTCCACCCTCTTCCTTAGCCTGCTCCTTCATGATCTCTCTACGAATCTGATTAAGGAGTTGTCTCTTTACCATATCTTTTACTTCATTGACTGTAGCATCCTCTTTAGGCTCTTCTATCTGAGGTTCTGGAGCTGCTTCAGGAGCACCTCCCAAACCACCGCCGAGATCACCACCAGGAGCACCAAGATCCCCCATAGAATCTGCAGGAGGAGCTGCTCCTTCTGCTGGAGGGGTATCTACTGTAAGGGGTTTATCTGCACCCGCTGGAGCTTCAGGAAAACTAAAATCATCTGTTGGAGGAGCTGGAGCATCACCTTCAGCAGCTTCAAGATCTCTTACTATTTCTTTTGCTGACTGAGATGCAGACTTCAAGTACATACCAGGCATATATTCAAAACCTGGCATAGCTACAGCTTTTTGAATCTTCTCAGAAAGATCTACATCAAAAGGAAGAACCTTATGCAATACAGCACCTTCAAAAGCTGGTTTACGTACCCAACTACCATCGATAAACTTACAACTTTCAGGATCTTCTG
>Ga0184636_1000304_pt1 | contig 11997 bp, 6 predicted proteins | sample PLM3_60_b2_FD_133164 | JGI IMG/M metagenome (GOLD analysis project Ga0184636, IMG submission 133164) | Groundwater sediment microbial communities from an aquifer in East River, Colorado, USA - PLM4_90_b2 | ecosystem: Environmental > Terrestrial > Soil > Riparian zone | place: USA: East River... | reverse complement strand
GTAAAAGACAGCGTAATAAAAGATGTCGATGGAAACGCAGTGAACACTGTACGATTGAAATCCCGTGAAATTACTTACCTGCACTGGGATAATTTATTGACCATTGAGTTCAATGATTCGCTTCCAAAGGTTTGCGGTATAGAAATTACCCTCAACACAAAAGCAACTACCATTTTCCTGGCAGGCAATTCAACAGTGGTTGACCAGGACAGGGAGCCCTGGGCCGCATGGGGGCAAATGTTTCCTTGTTTCTTTGAACCAAAAAATATTTGTATCGCCAACTATGCCGAAAGCGGTGAAACATTAAAAGCATTTAAGGGCGAAAAACGATTGGACAAAGTATGGAGTATGGTAAAACCTGGTGATTATTTATTTATAGAGTTTACACACAACGACCAGAAGCCCGGCGCTAATTTCCTTGCTCCTTTCACAACTTACAAATCAACTTTAAAAGAATGGATTGCAGAAGCAAGAAAAAGAAAAGTAACACCTGTACTGGTAACCTCAATGCATCGAAGGAATTTTGATTCAACGGGTCATGTCATCAATACTTTGTCGGATTACCCCGAGGCCATGCGGCAAACTGCAAAGGAAGAAAATGTCATATTGATTGATTTAAATGCCATGAGTAAAACATTGTATGAAGCATGGGGCCCTGGAAGATCTGTCAAAGCCTTTGTGCAGTATCCCGCAAACACATTCCCGGGACAGACTAAAGAGCTAAAGGATAACACACATTTCAATCCTTATGGAGCTTATGAACTGGCACGTTGCATTGTTCAGTCGGTAAAAGACCAGCACCTGCCATTTGGAAAATATTTGAAAAAAGACATTCCTTTATTTAACCCGGCAAACCCCGATGTGTTGGAAAAATGGTACTGGCCTTTAAGCCCTGTGATGTCGTCTTCAATACCCGACGGGAACTAAAGGGGATCATAAGTCATATTTATCTCTTTTTGCCTTTGTATTTGGCAGGATAGCACAGGATGATATTACCTGTGCTTTTGATAATTTTATAAGAATATTAAAATGATTGCCATGCTAAAAAGAAAGTTACTGTTCTTCATTTGTTTTACCCTCTTCATACATAGCGTACTTAACGCCCAGCCTGAATTGGAAACAGGAGGTAAACCAATGCCCAACGAATGGATTGATAAAGATACCCATCATAAAATAATAAAATTAACCAGGGTTGAAGGAAGCAATATGAGTTTCTATTTTCACAACAATCCTTTTGTTGGTAACCAAATGATATTTTATAACAGCAGTAATCAAAGGAGGGCAGAAGAAGATGAAAACAAAAAGCCGGAGGTGTTTAAACTGAATTCAAGAAACAAACAATTATACGGCCTTGACCTTACTACGCTAAAAGCGGTTCAACTTACCAATCATCCCTTATCAATGAATGGTGAAATTGTATCTGCTAAAAGGAAAGAAGCTTTTTACCAGGTAAAAGACAGTGTGTTTTCGGTAAATTTTGAAACAAAAAAAGAGGCGCTGGTCTTTGTATTCCCCGAAGATTTCAAAGGAGATATCACTACGGTGAACGCAGATGGCACCTTACTTGGAGGCGCGAAAGGAAGCGATGATGAAAAACTGATTTTTAAGAATAACCCTGAAAAAAAGGATTACTTCACCAAGGTGTATGAAGCAAAGCTTCCCCGCACATTATTTACTATTAATATTAAGACGAAAAAGCTGACAAAGATCTTTACAGACTCTGCCTGGCTGAATCATGTACAATTTTCTCCCACGGATCCCGCCCTGCTGATGTTTTGCCATGAAGGTCCCTGGCATAAAGTGGACAGGATATGGACAATTGACATCAATACAAAAAAGGTAACATTGATACGCAAAAGAACAATGGACATGGAAATTGCAGGGCATGAATGGATCGGCGCAAGCGGCAATACGATCTGGTTTGACCTGCAGCAGCCAAGAGGCCAGACTTTTTTTGTGGCCGGAACAAATTTAAAGACCGGTAAGGAAATAAAATACCAGTTAGAACGGAATGAGTGGAGTGTGCATTTTACATCATCGCCGGATGAAAATTATTTTGCAGGAGATGGCGGTGATCCTGGTGCTGTAGCAAAAGCACCCGATGGCCAATGGATATATTTATTTAAACCAGGCGGTGATAAACTTATTTCAGAAAAACTGGTGAACATGAAACATCATCAATACAGGCTGGAACCCAACGTACATTTTTCACCTGATGGCAAATGGATTATATTTCGTGCCAACTTTGAAGGGCTGGAAAATGTATATGCTGTTGAAATAAAAAAATCATAAAGCTGCAGTGAAAAATAAATACGCCTTATTAGTAGCGCTAAGCTGTCTCCTGCAAAGTTCTTTCGCACAAATAAAATGGCCGGCAATAACACAGCAAACAAAACCCTGGACACGATGGTGGTGGCTGGGAAGTGAAGTGAATAAAAAAGATCTGACGACTGTAATGCAGCAGTATCACGAGGTTGGACTGGGCGGTTTGGAAATAACACCCATCTACGGCGTACAGGAAGAGGAGGAACAGTATATAAAATTTCTTTCGCCCCAATGGATGGATGTTTTTGAACATACCTTAAAGGAAGGTAAGCGTTTGGGTCTTGGTATTGATTTAGCTAACGCAACCGGCTGGCCTTTCGGCGGTCCATGGATCGGTGATGAAGATGCCTGCAAGAATATGGTGTACAAAACCTTTGCATTGAATGCAGGTGAAACCCTGGATGATAAAATTGAATTTATACAGGAGCCATTGGTGCGTACAGAAAATTATAAACCGGTAAAGATTGAAGATGTACTGCAACCCATTTCTGCCAATAAGAATTTACAGGCTCTTTCAATAGACCAGGTAAGATTTAAAAGGGCATTGCCTTTGCAGGCACTGATAGCTTATTCAGATGCCGGAGAAAATATCGACTTAACAAATAAAGTAGATGCATCGGGTAAATTAGACTGGACTGCTCCGTCAACCGGCGGAAAATGGCACCTCTATGCCTTATTTATGGGATGGCATGGAAAGCAGGTGGAACGTGCCGCCCCAGGCGGCGAAGGAAATGTAATTGATCATTTTTCATCGGCTGCATTACAACATTATTTATCGCAATTTGATAAAGCTTTTAAAGGGCATGATATCAGCAGCCTTCGTGGATTCTTTAATGATTCCTATGAAGTGGATGATGCAGGAGGGCAATCAAACTATACGCCTTTATTATTTGAAGAATTTAAAAAAAGAAGAGGGTATGATCTGAAAACAGAACTGCCTGCCTTGTTTACAAAAACTCCTTCCGATAAAACTAACAGGATTCTTTGTGATTACCGGATGACCATCGATGAACTGATCCTTGAAAAGTTTACAGGAGAATGGAAGAAGTGGGCACACAGTAAAGGAAAAATTGTCCGCAACCAATCTCATGGTTCTCCTGCCAACACCCTGGATTTGTATGGCGTGGTGGATATTCCTGAAACAGAAGGCACAGAAATTCTGCGTATCAAATTTGCTCCATCCACTTCACATGTAATGGGCAAGCAATTGGCTTCATCTGAATCGGCTACCTGGTTAAATGAACATTTTATTTCTGCACTCAGCGATGTAAAAAAAGCATTGGATGTATATTTCATCGGTGGTGTAAATCATATTGTTTATCATGGAACTGCTTATTCGCCTCCCTCTGAAACATGGCCGGGCAGGTTGTTTTATGCTTCGGTGGAATTTACACAGGCCAATCCTTTCTGGAATAATTTTTCTGCTTTAAATAATTACGTCACAAGAACGCAATCCTTTTTGCAGCAGGGAAAACCAGATAACGATGTGTTGCTTTATTTTCCTATCTACGATAAATACTCCGAACCTGGCAGGGACTTGTTATTACACTTTGATGGGATGAAACCTGATTTTAATGGAACTCCTTTTGAAACATCCGCACAAATGATGCAGGAAAAGGGTTATGCTTTCGATTATATTTCCGACAGGCAGATACTGAACCTTAAAACATCCGGTAAAAAGATCATAACCGGGGGCACGTCTTATCAAACTATTTTATTGCCTGCCTGCAAATTCATGAAAGTAGAAACCTTACAAAAATTAATTGAGCTTGCTGAGAACGGAGCTAACATTATCTTTTATAAAAATTTGCCATCGGATGTTCCGGGTTACGGGCAACTGGATAAAAACCTTGCTGCATTCAAAAAATTAATGAATCAATTGAGGTTTACTGCTACCGATCGGGGAGATGTACAATATGCCATTGTTGGTAATGGAAAATTTTTTACAGGAAGTGATTTGCAGCAATTACTCACAGCTGCCGGTACCAGGAAGGAGACGATGACTGATAAAGGTTTACAGTTTAGCCGCCGCAAAAATGCTGATGGTGCCCGTTTTTATTTTATTGCAAACAGGAGCGACAAAAAGATAGAAGAGTGGATAACCTTGCAAACGAAAGCAAACGGTGTGGCTTTATTCAACCCAATGACTGCACAGGCAGGAGTTGCTCAATTCAAAAAAAATGATGCCGGCTTTATTGAAGTGTACCTGCAAATGAACCCGGATGAAAGTTGTATCGTTCAAACTTCGGCTAAAGCAATGACAGGAACCCCTTATCCATATATAAAACAAGGAGGAACAACGCAGGAAATTACCGGCGAATGGACCTTGCAGTTTACAGAAGGCGGCCCCTTATTACCTGCAACTACTATTTTATATGAATTAAAACCATGGACGGACCTGGATGGAGATGCTTTTAAAATCTTCTCCGGTACTGCATCTTATAGTATCCATTTTAAAAAACCTTCCGGTACTGCATCTCAATATTTACTTGACCTGGGCAAAGTATATGAAAGCGCACAGGTATTCATAAACAAAAAAAAGGTGGCTACTTTAATAGGGCCTGTGTATGCCTTCGTAATCGCCGATAAAGATCTGAAAGCTGACAACCTGCTGGAAATAAAAGTATCGAATAGCATGGCTAACCGCATTATTGACCTTGATAAAAGAAAAGTGGCCTGGAAAAAATTCAACAATACCAACTTCCCGGCAAGACTTCCGCAAAACAGGGGAGCAGACGGATTGTTTAATGCTTCTAAATGGGAGCCACGAATATCGGGATTGAGGGGTCCTGTTATGATCAGTATTATAAATTAATGCCCTGTAGTAAAAGTTAAATGGATGAGTTATCAGCCGGATAGTAATCGTTATCAAAAAAGTATGCAATACCGCCGGTGCGGCAACAGCGGTATAAAATTATCAGCTCTTTCACTTGGTTTGTGGCACAACTTCGGAGATGCAGATGACCTCAATAATTGCAAAGAAATTCTTCATACTGCATTTGACAGCGGCATTACCCATTTTGACCTGGCCAATAACTATGGTCCGCCACCCGGTAGTGCAGAAACCAATTTCGGGAAAATTTTAAAAGAAGATTTTGCAGGATACAGGGACGAATTGATTATTTCTTCCAAAGCAGGCTATACGATGTGGGATGGGCCTTATGGCGACTGGGGCAGTAAAAAATATTTAGTATCCAGCCTGGACCAAAGTTTAAAAAGAATGCGGTTGGATTATGTCGATATATTCTATCATCATCGCCCCGATCCGGATACGCCGCTTGAAGAAACAATGATGGCTTTGGATTTAATTGTTCGCCAGGGAAAAGCACTGTATGCAGGTATCTCCAATTATCCTGCTGAGCAGGCGGCCCGGGCCTTTGAAATACTCAGGCAATCCGGCACGCCTTGTTTAATTCATCAACCCAAATATTCAATGTTTGAGCGGTGGGTTGAAGGGGGGTTGTTAGATGTTTTGAAGAAATATGGTGTAGGTTGTATTCCCTTTTCGCCATTGGCACAGGGATTATTGACTGATAGATACCTGGATGGAATACCAGACGACTCACGTGCAGCTAAAAATGTTTTTCTAAAGGCAGCACAGATCACAGAAGACAAGTTGAAAAAAATCAGGCTGCTTCGTGAATTGGCGCTGCAACGTGGACAAACCTTGGCGCAAATGGCATTAGCCTGGCTGTTGAAAGACGACAGGATAACCTCTGTTTTAATTGGAGCAAGCAAACGGGAGCAATTGCTGGATTCCATCCAATGCCTGCAAAACCTCTCTTTCCATAAAGATGAACTGGGTAGGATAGAGGCAATTTTAAAACAATAGCGGGTTGATCAAACGAACTATAAAAAGCAACACAATGAGATCAAAAAAAACTTTACTGCAAGTTGTTTTTACATCGGTTATTTTTTTTAATGCAGGCGTTGTAAAAGCACAGGATCCTGTTGTATTATTTGTAAATGCCATGAATCCTTCTGTTACTATCAGCAAAAACATTTACGGGCATTTTTCAGAACATCTTGGCAGGTGCATCTATGACGGATTTTGGGTGAGTGATACTTCTTCTTTGCCAAAGAAAGACAGGATACGTTTGGATGTGGTTGAAGCATTGAAAAAAATTAAAATACCCAACCTGCGCTGGCCGGGGGGTTGTTTTGCCGACGAATATCATTGGAGAGATGGCATTGGCCCAAGAACTCAACGACCTTCCATGAATAATACCAATTGGGGAAATGTTACAGAAGACAATAGTTTTGGAACGCATGAATTCCTGGAATTGTGCAGTTTGCTGGGATGCGAACCTTATATAAGCGCCAATGTAGGGAGTGGCACTGTGGAAGAGATGAGTAAGTGGGTAGAGTATCTCAATTTTGACGGGCAAAGCCCGATGACAAATTTGCGTAAACAAAATGGCAGGGATAAACCATGGAATGTATCCTTTTGGGGTGTCGGTAATGAAACATGGGGATGTGGCGGAAGAATGACACCTGAATATTATGCAAACGAATTCAGGCGGTATGCGAATTACACAAAAAATTATCCCAATGCAGCATTGAAAAAAATTGCAAGCGGCGCTAATTCGGAAGATTATAACTGGACGGATGTGATGATGAAAAATATTCCCCCCGGTTTGATGTGGGGGATTGGGGTACACTATTATACCGTTCCAAAAACCTGGGCCGAAAAAGGTTCTGCTACTTCGTTTGGCGAGGATGAATATTTTATCGCACTGCAAAAAGCATTAAGGATGGATGAGATCATTACCCGCCATGCAACTATAATGGACCGCTACGACCCTGCTAAAAGAGTGGCGATGGCCGTGGATGAGTGGGGAATATGGACAGATGTTGAACCCGGCACGAACAAATCGTTTCTTTACCAGCAAAACAGTTTAAGAGATGCATTGATTGCTGCATCCACACTTAATATTTTTAACAATCATAGTGACAGGGTTCGGTTAGCAAATCTTGCACAAACCGTAAACGTGTTGCAGGCATTGATCCTTACAAAAGGAAATCAAATGATCGTTACGCCAACCTATCATGTATTTGATTTGTACAAAGTACACCAGGATGCCAAATGGCTGCCTGTCCAGCTAAACAGCCCGATGTACCAATCAGGCACACAAAAAATTCCTGCTGTAAATGTTTCAGCTTCTAAAGATTCGTTGGGTGTAATTCATATATCATTGGTAAATCTTGACCCCGTAAAATCAATTAATATCAAAACCATCATACAGGGTGCGTCATGGAAACAATGGAGTGCAAATATTCTTACATCCGGCAGTTTTACCGACATTAATACCTTTGAAAACCCCTCTAAACTAAAACCTGCTGAATTTAAAGGAGCAAAAAAAGAAGGAGATTATTTGATAGTGGCATTGCCTGCAAAAAGTATTGTTGTAATTGAATTAAAGTGAGTAAAAATTTGTTTGTATGAAGCAAGTATTCCTTTGGATAGTAATTTCACTTGCTTCATTTTGTGCCTATGCACAGGAAAAGAAAACTGCCGTTAAACCATTGTTTGATGATCCTGTTTATCACGGCGCCGCTGATCCTGTTATCATTTTTAATAAAAAGAAAAAACGCTGGTGGATGTTTTATACCAACCGGCGCGCAACATTAAACGACAGCAGCGGTGTTGCCTGGGTGCATGGTACCAGGATCGGTATTGCCGAATCAAAAGATGGACGGACATGGAAGTATAAAGACACCGCCAACATTAATTACCGGCCGGATAGCGTCTACACTTTTTGGGCGCCCGATATAATTGAAGAGAAAGGATTGTATCACATGTTCCTCACCTATGTGCCGGGCGTTTTTAAAGACTGGAACCATCCCAGGAATATCATTCATCTTATCAGTAGTGATCTGCTCAACTGGAAGTACGAATCAACTTTAAAACTTGTTAATGATAAAGTAATTGATGCCAGTGTGTTCAGGCTACCTGGCGGAACATGGCGCTTATGGTACAATAATGAAAAAGACGGCAAATCTATCTGGTATGCAGAGAGTAAAGATTTATATAACTGGGAAGATAAAGGCAAATCCATTGCAGCCAGGGGCGAAGGACCAAAAGTATTTGTATGGCAGGGAAAATATTTTATGATAGTGGATGTGTGGAAAGGGATGGAAATCTATTCTTCCGATGATTTGCTGAAATGGATACGGCAATCAACAAGAATATTGGAAGAACCGGGTAAAGGCGTAGATGACCAGGCAATAGGTGGCCATTGCGATGTAGTCGTAAACGATAATAAAGCGTATATCTTTTATTTCACACATCCCGGCAGAGTAAAAGGCAATCCGGGTGCTAAAAATCCTTTTGAACTTAAACGAAGTGTCATTCAACTGGCTGAGTTGTATTATTCAAATGGAGAAATAACCTGCGACAGGGATGAGCCAATAACAATCAATTTAAAACCGGCCAGGTAAGTGCACTGATGAAAACGTGTAAACAATATGCCAGAATAAAAATTAAAAGTTGCCTGCTTGCCGCATTCCTTTCGTTCCGGGTTATGGCAACAGCACAAGTTGATAATTTAGCAATAGCTGAAAATGCCGACTCCCTTTCTTTCCCGGTTGTGAGTGCTGCAGCTGTTTCATTACTTTATTATGATAAAGCAGATGCCGCAGTAGTAAGTATTGCAGCGAAAGCCTTTAAGAAAGATGTGTATGATATTAGTGGTAAACACATTTTCATAACAAATAACCAGGATGCTGTAAATGATTATACAATCATCGCCGGCACTATAGGTCATTCTGCATTACTGGATGAACTGATAAAGGCAAAGTATATCACTATTCCTGCTTTTAAAGATAATTGGGAAACTTTTTATATCGCTGTCATCAACAAGCCCTATAAAAAAGCAAAGAAGATACTGGTGATAGCCGGAAATGATCGTCGTGGTACTGCATTTGGTATTTTCCATTTATCAAGGTTGATGGGTGTGTCGCCGTTTGTTTGGTGGGCCGATATTACTCCTGCAAAGCGTAAGCAATTATTTGTATCCGGATCTTATACTTCATCGACGCCTTCAGTAAAATACCGCGGTATTTTTATTAATGATGAGGATTGGGGACTTCAACCCTGGGCTGCCAGGCACATGGATACAATCATTAAAGATATTGGTCCCAATACCTACGCTAAAGTGTTTGAGTTAATGTTGCGGTTAAAAGCAAATTATATCTGGCCCGCGATGCATCCCTGTACCAAAGCATTTTATTATTATAAAGAAAACCCAAAGCTGGCCGATGATTATGCCATTGTGGTTGGCGGCAGCCATTGTGAACCCATGCTTCGTAATAATGTATTTGAATGGGCCGAAAATTATGAACAGGAATATGGAAAGAAACCCGGTGAATGGCGGTATGATGTAAATAAAGATGCGATTTACAAATATTGGGATGATAGGATAAAAGAAGCAGCCGGTTACGAATCTGTATTTACAGTTGGAATGCGGGGTGTGCATGACGGCAGTATGCCCGGGCCGGATAGCCAGGATGGAAAATTAAAATTACTTGACAATATAATTAATGACCAGCGGAAAATCCTGAGCAATGATTTCGGCAGATCAGCTTCTGAAATACCGCAAATATTTGTTCCATATAAAGAAGTATTGAGTTTGTATCGCCGGGGGTTGCCATTGGCTGGTGATATCACCATCATCTGGCCGGATGATAACCACGGATACATTCGCCAGCTGCCCGATGAAAACGAAAGAAAAAGAAGTGGTGGCAATGGCGTGTACTATCATTTATCCTATTGGGGTGCACCCCAGGATTATTTATGGTTGTCATCCATCTCCCCATCGTTGATTGCCTATGAGATGAACAAGGCCTGGCAATATGGCGCCAGGCAACTTTGGGTCTTTAATGTGGGTGATATAAAGCCCGCGGAATTGGAAGTACAGTTCTCGATGGATATGGCATGGGATATAACAAAAGCTTCCCCGGCTAAGGCATATGACTATACTAAAATATGGGCCGAAGCAATTTTTGGTAAGAAATTAGCCGGACCCATAGCTGCTATAAAGAATGAATATTATTTATTAGCTGCTTTCGGAAAGCCGGAACATATGAATAAGGTTGCTTTTTCAATTGAGCAGATGAACGAACGATTAAAGAAATATGAAGAGTTAGGCAGGAAAACACAATTATTAGCTGATAGTATTCCTGCAGAGTTACAGGATGCTTATTTTGAATTGGTGATGTATCCTGTTTTCGGGGCTGAATTGATGAATGAAAAAATACTGTATGCGAAAAGCGGCTTCTTGCAAACCCCGGACAATAAATCAGGAAACCCATATAACGCAAAAAAGGTCAGGGAATTTTTTGACCGGATTAAATTTTTAACGAAGGAATATAATACCAGGCTTGAAAACGGTAAATGGGATGGAATAATGGATTGGAAACCCCGTGACCAGGCCGTATTTAATATGCCATTGACCTTTGATTCTGTTTCCCCGGCAAAAAGAGACTCTTTACAAAAATTATATTCTCAAACAGCAACAGCACAATTCATCCTGCCTGCTTCATCTTTTACTTCAAAAAAGGAAACAGGTATAACAGGTATTCAAATGATACCAGGCCTGGGTATCAATGGTAGCGGAATAACTGCTTTCAATAAAAACAAATCCCCGCCTTCCGCCATTGATCCTGTTTATATTGAATTTGAATTGCCGGCATTTGATGCAGGCCGCTATTCAATTGTGGTTAAATGCCTGCCTTCTTTTGACGTGGACAAATCCAAAAATGTACGGTATGCAATTGCGGTCAACGATGAAACTCCTGTAACGATAAATATCCATGTAGAAGCAGACAGCAAAGAATGGAAAGAGAATGTCACCAGGGGCTATTCAACGGGAGTATCATTGCATACACTCAACAATAAAAAAAACAAACTGAGGATATATTTTACAGACTATAACCTGGTTATTAATACTGTCGAATTTTACAAGCAATAATGTTTTTTGAAATGAAAAGAACACCATTACTCGTGTCGCTATGCATTTACTTTTTTGGAGTAACAACTATCAATGCACAGCAAAAGGAAATTCAATTTCTCTCCGGAACAGGGAGTGATAAAACAGTTGCCTGGGATTTTTTTTGTACAGGGGGCAGGCAAAGCGGCTACTGGACAAAGATACAGGTACCCTCCTGCTGGGAGCAGCAGGGCTTTGGCAATTATAATTATGGCAGGGATTATAAAACCTATGGAAAAAATTTTCGATTCAACGATGAGAAAGGAATGTATAAATACAATTTTACTGTTCCGACAGCTTGGAAGAACAAAGAAATATCTATTGTTTTTGATGGCAGCATGACAGATACTGAAGTAAAGATCAACGGAAAGGTTGCCGGCGAAATTCACCAGGGAGCTTTTTACCGGTTTAAATATAATATTACTGATAAGCTGAAATTTGGTAAACAAAACCTGCTGGAAGTAACAGTAAGCAAGATGAGTGCAGACGCCAGTGTGAACAATGCAGAACGCCTGGCGGATTACTGGATATTCGGCGGTATTTTTCGCCCTGTTTTTCTTGAGGCAGTTCCGAAAGAACATATTGACTACATAGCTATCAATGCAAAAGCAGATGGAAGTTTTGCTATGCAGGCATTTGTAAAAAATAATAAAAGGCAGGAATACTTATCGACAGAAATTTC
>Ga0184636_1000303_pt1 | contig 12009 bp, 9 predicted proteins | sample PLM3_60_b2_FD_133164 | JGI IMG/M metagenome (GOLD analysis project Ga0184636, IMG submission 133164) | Groundwater sediment microbial communities from an aquifer in East River, Colorado, USA - PLM4_90_b2 | ecosystem: Environmental > Terrestrial > Soil > Riparian zone | place: USA: East River... | reverse complement strand
TCCCTTTCTCTTATTCTTGTCCGCTGTACTCCTGATGCTTCGAGCATTCCTTCTACTGAAGAAATTCTTATAAAAAATACCTGGGCCGTTGATTATTATTTTAATCACCAGGACATGACAAGTGAATTCGGTAATTCCAGTTTATTGTTTAGTAGTACAGGTGCAGTGGCATATCAAAAAAATGGAGAAATAGTTGCCGGTACCTGGAGCAAAACAGTTGATGCATCAAACAAAGAGGTTCTCGCTATTCATTTCAATACAACTGATATAGCCATCAGCAGGCTGAATGAAACATGGAAAGTGTCTGACCGCTCTTTTAATGCATTGCAATTGGAAGATAATGGCACTACTACCATTCAGTTTCGCATCAGAACACAATAATTAAGGTAAGTATACCCATTTACACGCAGACGCAAAAATAATTAAAAAATAGTTGTTGAAATATTAGGCGAAGTTACACGCAATACTTATTTTTGATGTATTAAAGTAATTAAAATGAAATTCGCCTTCAAAACAATACATGAGTTTAACGATTATTTCAAGGATGAAAAAACTTGTTATAAATTCTTTGAAAATATAAGATGGAACGATGTTCCGGTTTGTCCTCATTGTGGAAGTGAAAAGTATTTCAAAGTAAAGGCAAGAGGAAAGTTTAAAGATATTCCATCTTATCGTTGTGCAAATAGAGAATGTGATCTACCCTTTACAGTTAGGACGAAAAGTATTTTTGAAGGAAGCAAGGTTGAGTTTCGTAAATGGCTGCAAGCTGCTTATGAGATAAGTGTGGCTAAAAAAGGAATTTCATCAGTTGAATTATCAGTTAGAATTGGTACGAGCCAGAAAACAGCTTGGCACATCAATCACAGATTAAGAGGTATGCTGAAAGAAATAGAACCAACTTTATTAAGAGACGTTGTACAATTAGATGAAACGCTTGTTGGCGGCAAAAATAAAAATCGTCATTCAGATAAAAAGATTGCTCATTCGCAGGGTCGTTCATCCAAAGGAAAGACAACTATATTTGGTGCAAGAGGTCTATTAGGGCAAGTAAGAACGCAAGTAATCCCGAATGTAGAATCTTATACCATTCAACCAATTGTTGAACGTTGGGTAGAAAAAGGCTCTATTATGGTAACGGATGAATGGAGGTCTTATAATGTTCTTAAAAAAGATTTCTTCCATATTCAGGTTAATCACCAGGAAGGACAATATGTGACTGGATGTTTTACGAGTAATGGCTTAGAAAATTTTTGGTCAATATTTAAACGTGGTGTAATTGGAACATTCCATAATATTACTGTGCAACACATACAAAAATACTGTGACGAGTTTACCTTTCGCTATAACAACAAAGATATAAGCAATGCTGATTTATTTATAAAGCTGATAAAAAATTCAGATAAGAAAAGATTAACGTACAAGCAATTAACCGATACAAAAGAGAATTTATTCGGGTGTGGATTAGCAAGTAAGTAAAAACAATCTATCTTTATAAAACAGGAAAGGCATACTTTAGCGAGTATGCCCATGATCTGGCCGCTAAACCTTCACATTTTTCCTGTAATGAGGCAGTTTTGGTTGGGGATTGGAAACTAACCGTATGCGTCAGTTTCACCTGTAATGTCAATCTGCATACAAGCAATCCTTACCCGCTTACCCCAATATTTTATTTGCCCTTCAATTTTTTTCATATACTTTTGTGTGGACAAAAGTAGACCGGGGAGGGGTCGAACACTCCATCTGACACTTAGATGTGTCGCTTTGTCCATTAAGTTACCGGCCTTGAACGTTACAACGCAAAGTCCCCGTCTGATGCAGCCCTTTCAATTGTTGCAATCGGTCGGGGATTTACCTTATAAAATACTTTCCTTTCTTTCCATACAATTTTACTCCTACAACACCTTCTACTTTCTTCAAACGTGATATTGTCACTCCGATTCTTTTGTCTAACCATTCATCTGATTCTTTTTCCCCTTGCTTCTTTACGAACTCAACAATATCTGAAATAAATGCTTGTCCTAATTTCTTTAGGGCAAATAATACCTTTTCCCTCCAAGTCATATCTTCAATGCTATAATTGGATGGAATGTCTAATTCAGACTTTGATTGAACCCCATTTTCTGAATGACCATTTTGAAAACCTAAGATTGTTGCTCTAACTAATTCTAATTGTTTGAAAAGAGGATTTTGTTCCAATTCCGTTTGTAGCTCTTTTTCTTTTTCCTTTAGTGTCTTTAAAAAAATGTCCATTATTCTGATTTTATACTCAGAGCGAAATTACAACTTTTAAATATCTACCAAAAAATATTTTTCCACCCCATTTATTTGAATTTGAGTACCAAAAATCATATACAAATGTGTATATACAGAAATGTATATGGTACTGCTTTCGCCCATGTCATTATTGTTATTAACTTTGTGTCATGGCAGCTAAAAAAACAAAGAAGAAAGCCAAAAAGCAGCGAGCTAATAAATATGATGAAAAGCTATCAGTAAATGGTAGTTTTTTAGATATTATGAAGGCTGCCTCAAAAGATGCCAAGAGTAAGAGTAAAAAGCTAAAATAGATACACACAGAATATGGTATATAGGTAGCCAAGACATAAGTTATTAAAAGTATTATATAATTAACTATCTTATCTCTTTAAAAAAATCATCTGGACTTATGTTTAGGCCATACAATACCTTTAAAAAGCTACTTAGTAGCATATCTCCACCAGTTTCATATCTTGCCATAGCACTACGGGATATATTTACTTCATAGGAAAATGCTTCTAGGCTGGTCTGATCTTTTCGTTTTGTTTTTATAAGTTTTCCCACTTTTTTTAATATCTTTTCTATTTCAGCGGGGGAAAGCTCAGGAGCAATCTTCTTTTTATTTGTTTTTAACTTGTTTCTCATAGGGCTAAATAATGGATTGTATCTTTCTAAAAGAACCCCTTTAAAAGTATCCCAAAAATAATGTCCTTTAAAAAGGACGTTTTTAATTTGAAAATCCTATATTAGCATAGAGTATTAAATTTGCGACCTTCAATATTAAACTGATTTGAAGCAATCGCTTTTACTCCTGTAACTGAAAAGAGCAAATTTCAATTGAACACAGGATGAAAGTGAAGGGCTCATGCTACGGTGTGGGCTCTCTCTTGTCTGTGTTCATGGCCTGCTCGGCCACAGTTACGGCAAGTTGAGACCCATGCCTTTTTATTTGGAGTAGGGGCAGCATAACTGGCAATCCTGCCCCCTTCCGTTTAATATATCTATTATTATGAGAAAGTACCTATCAGCCGTTTGTTCTGGCAAAACCATTCAGGAGTTAGAACATGATATTAATGACTCCATTGCTCTTGAAGAAGAATCCGGGGAGGGTCAACTCATTGAAATCATCAATGTTTCGTTCTCGTCCTGTTATGATTCTAAAGAAGAGCATTTAGTATATACTGCCGTAATAATTTGGAGTTATAAACCAGGTTAGAGGCACTGGCAAAAGTCGGAGGAAATAAGAAAAACTATTATAACTTGTTTATATTATTTCGATTTGCGTGTAAATGGGTATACTTACCATAATTAATTATTCTGCTTTAGGATAATCGAAGAACCAAAATTCTTTTTCGGCATTTCTGAAATCCTTCCACTCATCTTTATTGATTTTTATTGCGAACACGCTGCAGGTCGGCATATCGTCAATATGCGTTTGCGTAAGCGAGTTGGCAAAATAGGTAATGCCCGGGTTGTGAGAAAAAATGGCAACATTATCCCATTTGTTTTTTAAGCTTTCAACCACTTTATAAAAATTTTCTACTCCTGCTTCGTAAAGCCCTGGTTCAGTAAGAATATCTTTCTTTTTGAAATCAAATTCTTTTGCAAAATACTTACAGGTTTGTCTGGCTCTTTTTGCCGGGCTTGAGATGAGGGCCCCGAGTTTTATTTTTTTATCAGCAAGTCGTTTAGCCATTTCCGGCGCATCATTTTTTCCCCGGATATTTAATGGCCGGTCAAAATCAGCCACCGAGGGGTCATCCCAGCTGCTTTTTGCGTGCCGTACAAGAAAAAGATGTTTCATAATAAATTCCAGGTTTCAAATCGCAAATTCCAAGCTTTCGATCTTAAAGGAAGAGTAAGTTTATTTGCAATTTGGAATTTGTTTTTTATGATTTCGATTAATATCCCCGTACATCCTTTCCTTCCATATAATTCATAAATGCCCTGTTTACTACACGATTGCCACCCGGTGTGGGATAGTTGCCGGTAAAATACCAATCGCCAAGATTATTAGGGCAGGATTTGTGCAGGTCCTCTATACTTTGAAAAATAACTTCAACAGGAATTTGCAGATTTTTTGGGGTGACAAGACTGGCTATCTTTCCTGAAATTTCTTCTGTAGTAAATTGTTTATACACATGCTTTACTACATTTTCTGCATGAAGCTGGTTATTACGTTGTAATTCTTTACACCGCTCCAATAATTCTTTGAGGCAATTCTCTTTGCCATTTTCTTTCATCAGTTCTATCACTGCGTTAAAGGCGATGAATGCGCCTAATTTGCTCATATCAATGCCATAGCAATCCGGGTAACGTATTTGGGGCGATGAAGAGACAACGATGATCCTTTTCGGTTCCAGCCTTGCCAGCATTCGGATAATACTTTCTTTCAGGGTTGTTCCTCTTACAATGGAATCATCAATAACAACCAATGTATCCTTGCCTTTCCTGACAGTGCCATAAGTAATATCATAAACGTGTTCTACCATTTCGCTGCGACCTGCATCCTCAGTAATAAAAGTTCGCATCTTCACATCCTTGATCGCAATTTTTTCAACCCGTATCCGACGATTGATCATCTCGGATAATTTCTCTGTATCATACTCTTTATTCCAGGATAGAATTTTTTCTAATTTGATCTTATTCAGGTAGTCTTCCATTCCTTTCAACATGCCATAAAATGCAGTTTCTGCAGTATTGGGTATAAAAGAAAAAATAGTATTCTTCAGATCATAGTTAATGGCATTTAACACCTGCTCACTAAGGTTATACCCCAGGGCAATGCGTTCCCGATAAATTTTTTCATCGCTTCCTCTTGAAAAATAAATGCGTTCGAAGCTACAGGCTTTTCTCTCTTTTGGAGTGAGAATCTGAGCAACTTCAATTTCAGCTTTTTCATTTACGATCAGGGCCTGCCCGGGCATTAGTTCTTTTACTTCATTCTCACCTACATTAAAAGCAGTTCGTATAGCAGCTCTTTCTGAGGCAGCCACCACTACTTCTTCGTTATAATAATAATAAGATGGACGAATACCATGTGCATCGCGAAATACAAAACCGATCCCGTTACCTGTGAGGCCACCTACATGAAAACCGCCGTCAAATAATGGCAAAGCTTTTTTCAGAACAGCCTTAATATTCATTTGTTCCGGCGCCGCTTCATCAGCCTGTACTAAAAAATGATAGATCACTTCCATCATAGCAGCGAGGTCGCTTTGTTTTTGAAACTCACCGGGATTAATATTTACAAGACCAAAAAGCTCTTCTGTATTTACAAGATTAAAATTTCCGGCTAAGGCGAGATTACGTGCAGGAATAGTATGGCGCTTTACAAAAGGATGGCAAAACTCAACATTATTTTTTCCCTGTGTGCCATAACGGAGATGCCCCAGTAATAACTCACCCATAAATTGCAAATGGCCCTTCATAAGACCCGGGTGTTTTTTGATATCGGGATTAAATTTTTCAAGCTCATTTACTTCAGCCCCGATCTGCCTGAAGACATCGGCAATGGCTTGAGGGGCACTGCTGCGTATGCGGTGGATAAACGGGTATCCGGGCTCAACATTTAGTTTTACTGCAGTCACACCCGCACCGTCCTGGCCACGGTTGTGCTGTTTTTCCATAAGCAGGTACAACTTATTCAGTCCCCACATTACCGTGCCATATTGTTGCTGGTAATATGAAAATGGTTTTCGTAAGCGGATAAATGCAAGACCACATTCGTGTTTGATAGGGTCACTCATGAAGACACCGTTAATAGTTGAGAAGCCGCAAAGTTATATGATTGCATTGATTCAAAAAATTCTCTTGCTTTGTAACCAGGTCAAAATTTTTAATGCAGGGGAATTGTAACGATAATGCTACAGCCCTGCTCCGGGGCAGCGTTGATCTCTACCTTGCCATTAAACAGCTCGGTACGGTTAATAATATTTTTTATTCCCTGCCCTTTTTTACCTGCCGCAGGATCAAAGCCCTTACCGTTATCAGAAACAACAAGCATTAATTGCTCTGCATCGGTGATCAACCGGATGAGAATGATAGTTGCTTCAGCATGTTTAATAATATTGTTGAGCTGTTCCTGGATAATACGGAATAACATTAATTTGATATTTTCAGGCAACAGGTCTTCGTCAAAATTGTTATGATAAAAACGAATGGCAAAGGCCTGGGCGATCTTTATTGATTCACAAATATCTTTTACAGAATCCACAAGTCCCAGGTCACCCAAAGTGGGCGGAGTTAATGATCTTGATAATTTCCTGATTTCATTGATAACATCCGATATCCCCTTTGAGGCCAATGAAATAAGTTCAAGATTTGCTTCATCGGCATTTTCCCTGGCAATATCGAGGTAAAGTTTTGTTGTGGTTAAATGCTGGCCAATGTTATCATGCAATTCTTTACCTATCTCTTTGCGTTCTTTTTCCTGGCCATCAATGGTGGCTTTTGTAATTATCTTTTGTTTGGTAACTTTCTCTTCAATTAATTTCTGTTCAAGTTTTATTCTTTCAGTAATATCGAAAAAAGTGGAGATCACGTGCATCAATTCCCCTTCCTTATTTAATATGGGCTCTGCATTGACAAGCAGCCAGACCCATTCCTGCCTTTTCTTTTGAAATGCACCAAGAACCACATCTCTCACAGGTTTTTTCGTTTTTGCAGCAATAACTGAAGGATAGTCATCGTAAGACAGTTGGGAATTATCCTCCCTGATAAAAGTCACGCCATTTGTTTCAACTGTTGTGTTAAGAAATTCCGCTTCGGTTAAACCGGTAAATTCCAATACTGTTTTATTACATAAAAGCGCCTTTCCCTGCGCATCCCTCATAATAACGCCGAATTTAAGATCACTGATCGCATGGCGAAAGCGTTCTTCGCTTTCTTTTAGTGCGTCTTCCGCCTGTTTGCGCAATGAGTCATCGTAAAAATAAATAGCCAGGCGACCGACATAGGGATTACCGAGTAAGTTGTGCCCACGCACCATACACCAAAGCCATTCGCCTGTTTTTTTCAATAACCGGATTACTATAAACTTTACTTTGGGGTTTTCATTTACTTCATTCAAAAAAGAGGTAAAAGCCAATTGCCTGTCATCGGGATGAGCGAATTCAAAAACATTCCTGCCGATTATTTCTCCCGGTTCATATCCAAGTATTTTTTTAACGGAAGGAGAAGTGAAATGTAATGTACCGGTTTCATCTACCAGTAAAATGCCGTCAAGGGAATCTGCGAAAAGATTCCGGTAAAATAATTCGCTCTGCTTTAAATTTTCTTCTGCTTTTTTCTGAATTGTGATATCCTTTCCTACTACCATTAAACCAATCCTTTGACCGTAATCAGTTGTAATAAATGATAAAGAATTAAACAGGTATTTTTTTTCTCCACCCGGTTTATAATAAGTAACCTCTCCCTTCCATGTGCCCGTTTTATAAAGCTCATTGTGAGCTTCATCTCTTGTTGCAGGCGAATAATCTATCTGTACCAGGTCGGTAATTTTTTTACCGATTGCATCAGTAGCTTTAATGTTATAAAAAATTTCTGCTTGTTTGTTCCATGATTTGACAATATGATCGTTACTGCAGGAAATAATAATATCAGATACATTTTCGAGCATGGCAGCCTGGTAGCGGAGCTGTTCCATCCGGCCAGGGATCTCATTAACCTGTTCTGTTTTCTGTTTTGAGGTATCCATTCCGATAGCCTGCACTGCTTCGGGTTTCCCTTCCTCATCAAGTATTGCTGAAAGCTCCCATTTTATGCAGAGGGATGAGCCGCTTTTGAAATTACTGGTTGTTTCTATTGTAATTGTGGCAGAAGTATCTTTCAGACATTGCTGAGAGGCAGAAAAAAATTTGCTATGATCAAAAGAAGGAAGATCGGTTAAGGAAGTGCTTTTGGATTCAGGGGATATTCGCCCGAATATTTCCTGTAAAAAAGGGTTTAAGTAAGAATAATTGCCTTGCGGATCAATGATCAAATAATAAAACTGTCGTGAATGGCGGAAATATTCTGCAAGGTTTTGGACATAGGATATCATTGGTTCGGTTTATTTTGGTATTATCAATTTTAAACAGCTGTTGGTAGGTGTATGGCTAAAGGTAGCTATTCAAAAATAGTCTGCAACTGATTTTTACCCGGCTAATGAAAATCCATTAGAATAAACCTGGCTTATAACGGTCTTATGATAAAAATAGTATAATTACTTAAATGAAAAGAAGATAAATGATCTTTTTTTTAAAATGTCTTTTTCGGATTATATTTTTGCAAATTAGGACATTGTGCATTGGTATCTTCAGCAACTGATATGTAGTAAGTCGGAATTTTGGCAGTTAGCCATTTGTCCAGGGCCTTTGCTTTTTTTTCTTCCAATGCCATTTGTGATATCTTATTGTAATCGTCTTTCAGATTCATACGATGAGGCTCCGATCTTGATTTAAGGTAAATAAATCTAACTCCTTTTTTGCCTTGTTGTTCATCGCTAAAAACGGTAGGCTGTGAATATTCCCCGATTTTTAATTTGCCCAGCATGGCTACAACATCCTTGCTGAGTTCGTCAATTGTAACATAATTCGAACCGTCCCGGCCGGTAAAAAAAGGAGTACCATATTTTTGCTGTTCATCTTCGCTGTATTTTAAAGCCGCCTGGTTAAAAGTCATTGTTCCTGCAATTAATTTAGACCTGACAGTATCAAGCCTGGAAATAGCAGTATTATTTTCGTCATCTGTGATAGGAGGTATGCGAAGAATATGACGAATGACCGCTTCATCGCCATTACGTTTTACCATTTGTATAATATGATATCCGAATTTTGTTTTTACAACAGGCGAGACTTCTCCATCTTTTAACCGGAAAGCGGCAGCCATAAATGCCGGGTCCCAGCTTTTGTCGCTGCGATTGATCTCGTATTGACCGCCACGGTCCTTACTTCCCGGATCCTGCGAACTGCGTTTAGCTATCTGTTCAAACGTAGCCACCCTGGTTTCCATTTGTTTTTTGTAATTATTCAATTCATCAACTACATATTTTTCCAGGTCTCTCGAAGCCTTCGGGTAAACAACAATTTGCCCTACTTCAAGTTCAGACTCAAAGAATGGCAGGCTGTCTTTTGGAATCCGGTCAAAAAAAGTTTTTACTTCTGTGGGAGTAATTCTTACATTTTCCACGATCTTTCGCTGCATCGATTCAGCTAATTTTTTTTCTCTTATGGATTCTCTTGCGTCATCCTTTATCTGGTAAATGGTTTTACCGGCAAGTTCTTCAACAGCTTCTTTCGTGCCATACATCCTGATAAATTCCCGTACCCTTAATTCAAGATCCGCTTCCACTTCTTCATCTGTCACCGGCAATGAATCTTTTTCCGCCTGCAGCATCAATACTTTTGATATGATCGCCTGCTCCATGATAAGACATTCAGCATTATCGGGTACTTCTGCTCCCTGGCGGACATAATCAGAAATTGTGTTCTTGATATCAGAATACATGATGATGCGATCACCAATAACGGCAGCAATTTTATCAGCAACAATTTTTTTGGATTGGGTACCTGGTTGTGCCAACAGTATGGTAGCAAGCAAAATACCGGTGGAGAACAAAAGATATTTTTTCATAAAAAATGTATCAGATCAAAAATAAAAACCATACCCCGCAACCGGATAGCAACCGTGATTTATTAACAAAAGTTTCTCGCTAAGAAATAAGGTATAGACACGGGTACAAGTTCTGTTCTTGTGCCTTGATTCCTGTACCTTGTACCTTTACAAAGTCCTTTTCACTTCTTCGATTTCATAAGCCTCAACAACATCTCCTGCTTTAACATCATTGTAGTTTTTAACGGTCAGGCCGCATTCCATGCCCGATTGTACCTCTTTTACATCATCTTTAAAACGTTTTAATGAGCCTAATTCTGCGCTGGCTCCTTCACCTGTCGGATAGATCACAATACCATCGCGTATCAGGCGGACTTTTGAATCACGTTTGATCTTACCATCCATTACATAACAGCCGGCCACTGTGGCCTTATCAAATTTGTACACTTCTCTTACTTCTACATTGGCCACAATTTTTTCCTGCATTTTGGGTTCAAGCATACCTTCCATCGCACTCTTAATTTCATCAATTGCATTATAGATAATGGAGTAATGCCTGATCTGGATGGCTTCCTGCTCAGCTAACCTGGCTGCCTGGAGGGAAGGACGAACATTAAACCCAATGATGATCGCATCAGAAGCATTGGCAAGAGTCACATCGCTTTCGGTTATCTGGCCTACGGCTTTGTGAATAACCTTCACTACAATTTCCTCTGTAGATAATTTTTGTAAAGAATCACTTAAAGCTTCTACCGAACCATCCACGTCACCCTTGATAATTACATTTAATTCTTTAAAATTTCCTAATGCCAAACGACGACCGATCTCATCGAGGGTAATATGTTTTTTGGTCCGGATCCCTTGTTCCCTGAGTATTTGAGCACGCCGGTAAGCGACATCTTTTGCCTCGGCTTCATCTTCATACATTTTAAATTTTTCACCAGCCTGGGGTGCACCATTCAATCCTAATATTACGGCCGGGGCTGAAGGACCGGCAGCATCCATTTTTTTGTTTCTTTCATTGAACATGGCCTTCACTCTTCCAAAATGCTGACCGGAAACCACAAGATCTCCAAGTTTCAATGTTCCGTTTTGTACAAGCAGTGTAGCAACATACCCACGACCTTTATCCAATGAGGCTTCAATTATAGTTCCGCTGGCTTCGCGATCAGGGTTTGCATGCAGATCGAGCAGCTCGGCTTCCAACAAGATTTTTTCAAGTAAGAGGTCAACATTCAAACCTTTTTTGGCCGAGATCTCCTGGCTTTGATATTTACCACCCCATTCTTCAACGAGTAAATTCATTTGAGAAAGTTGCTCGTAAATTTTTTGTGAGTTGGCGCCTTCTTTATCGATCTTGTTAATAGCAAATATCATGGGTACACCCGCCGCCTGCGCATGACTGATAGCTTCCCGGGTTTGAGGCATCACAGCATCATCCGCAGCAATAACAATTACCGCGATATCTGTAACCTTTGCACCTCTTGCACGCATGGCAGTAAATGCTTCGTGACCCGGCGTATCAAGAAATGTGATCTCTTTTTCATTGGGCAGGGTTACCTGGTAAGCGCCGATGTGCTGGGTAATACCACCCGCTTCACCTGCCACAACATTTGCACTGCGTATATAATCCAGCAATGAAGTTTTACCATGATCCACGTGACCCATAATAGTCACGATCGGAGAGCGGGGCTTTAGTTCATCTTCAGTATCTTCATCGTCCTCCACCTCCTCCATTTGCATTTGTTTTTCCATATCAATGAACTCTACATCAAACCCAAATTCACTTGCCACAAGTTCAATTACTTCAGCGTCCAGGCGTTGGTTAATTGATACCATAATACCCAGACTCATACACTTGCTTATTACATCAGCAAAACTCACATCCATCAGGTTGGCTAATTCACTTACGCTGATGAATTCTGTTACCTGCAGTTTATTATCCTCTGTGGTATCACCCATTGCTTCAGCCATTTCCTGCCTTTTTTCACGACGCAATCTTGCCTTTAAACCTTTACCACGACTGGCGCCCCCCGATAATTTAGCCTGGGTTTCCCTGATCTTTTCCTGTATTTCTTTTTGATCAATTTCTTTATCTTCCTTTCTCCTAATATCTCTTCTGCCTCCGCCGCCTCTCCTGTCCGGACCTGGCCGGTTGTC
>Ga0184636_1000302_pt1 | contig 12034 bp, 13 predicted proteins | sample PLM3_60_b2_FD_133164 | JGI IMG/M metagenome (GOLD analysis project Ga0184636, IMG submission 133164) | Groundwater sediment microbial communities from an aquifer in East River, Colorado, USA - PLM4_90_b2 | ecosystem: Environmental > Terrestrial > Soil > Riparian zone | place: USA: East River... | reverse complement strand
TCCCTCAATCCCGGCAGTGGGTGAATGCTCCAGCTTTTGGCCGGCCTATCCCCCCGTTATACGGGGGATGTCGCCCCATGGGGCCACTAGCTTGTCCGTGGGGCTCCTCAAAATAACAAAGCGAATGTGGAGACTTCGGATCAGGCAATCGTAACAAAGTCTTGACTGAGGACATATGCAAACCTGAGCTTAAAGTTGCCAGATGAGCGACATCCAACTCAGTTAGTCGCGAGCCACTTCCGGATGTTCTTCTCTTCGTCTGCCCATGTTTTACCAAGGCGTATCCCAAGAAATGCTGCATAGAGGCTGTCGAAGAGCTGAAGGCCTTCTTCAAGTACATACATCCGCTCATAGAAGGCCGCTTCCTTTTCATCGGCCTCATCCGTGATATTGTCTTTTTCGAGCTTGATCGAAGGGGACTTGAACGAAGCGAAGTGGAACATCAGAGATCTCAGGGTCATCTTCCACTGGTACTCCTCCTTTTCGAAGTAGAGAGTCGCCTCGGTGATCTGCTTTCCATTCTTCAAGGCGGCGCGTACCTCGCTGAACTGTTCCTGAGAACCGACCACACTGACCTTCTGAATGCCCCCTTCTTCCCCTCCAAGAAGAACCAGACGATCGTTCAGGTAAGCGACAAAAGGCTCACCTTCCTGAGCAGGGCCGGGCTGGCTGACGGCATATTCCGAAGTCTTGTTCATTGTCTGGTAGGTAAGCCACAGGAGGAAATCCCAGCCAAGCCATTGGTTGTCATGGATCAAGTTGAGGGCATCACCCGTCGCGGCCCGATTTGCCTTCAGGAGTGTTGGTTTAAGATCGTCTCTCAGCACCCTTTCGGCTCTTGAAAAAGGATGGAGCATGAGCAGCCTCAGCCCATCGAATGTGTTTTTGAAATGGTTTTCGAAAAGCTCCATGACCTTGGGGCTCAAGCTCGTAAAGGTGACCAACCCGGAACGCGTGTCCCACACCGCGTCATAGGTGGAAGGCACCGGAAGGGTCTTCGCATACAGAGCCGATCGTACGGCCTCGCTCAATTCTTCTCTCTTCTGTTTGGGAACTCTGCGCATGCCCGGATGGGCTGCCAGAAACTCGCTCTCTGCGTTTTTCAGGTGCGCCCTAAAGAGGACAGAAGGCAGCCGGCGCTGGTCGCGGCGCAAGGTAAATGCAACATAATGATCCCGCCAGAAGGCCCTGGGGTAGGCAAAACTGTTTTTGCTGGAATCGTCGAGATGGACCCAACCGGAAGAGATTTCGTCGGTCGTATTGTCAATGGACTTAAAACTGTTTTGGGCCAGGCGATCGGAGACCCATTCATAAAGATCTTTGTCGGGACGATCTCCTGCAACCCTGAGCTGACAGATGCTGATGGTGTTGAAAAGAATACCCATAACCCTCCTCCTCACGTTACAAAAGACTTTTTCAAGGTTTTTCCGGATTTAGTGCAGCTCACTTTATGACATTTTTTTTGAAGGTTTTCCACCGCCGTCTAGAAAAAAGATTTGGCAATCGTAACAAAGTATTGATCGAGGTTCAATGATTGGCTGGATGATGCCTTTGATTCCTGAGAGATGAGGTATGATTGTTAATCTTTCTCAGACATTGAACAGGAAATTGATAATATCGCCGTCTTCAACGACATAGTCCCTGCCCTTCTGCATATATTTCCCTACCTCTCTTACTTTCTGCTCGCTTCCCAGTTTAATCAAGTCCTGATATTTCATTACCTCTGCCCGGATGAACCCGCGCTCAAAGTCAGAATGAATGACACCTGCGGCTTGGGGGGCAAGGGATCCCTGCCGATTTGTCCAGGCCCGTACCTCGTCCGGCCCAACAGTGAAGAATGAGATGAGGCCAAGGGTTTGGTAACAAAGCATAGTCAACCTGCCCAGGGCTGGCTGATCGAGCTGAAGCTCCTCAAGAAAGGTCTGCCGGTCCACCGCATCGAGATGGCAAAGTTCCTGTTCAATCTTGGCAGAAACAGCAATCCACTGAAAGTTTTGTTCACGAAATTCTTCCTTCAATTCACCGATCAGATCCTGATTGCCCACTTCCTTCTCTCCAACGTTGAGAATAACGATCACCGCTTTGCGTGTCAGCAAAGGGTAGCTGGCAACGAGCTTCTCTTCGGCCTCTGTCAGGAGGAAGTTTCTCAGGAAACGGTCGGTTTCAAGATGGACTTTCATGCGAGTAAGAAGATCCGTCTCCATGGCCATCTTTTGAACGTCTTTCTTCTTCTTTTGTTCTTTTTCGAGCCGCTCAAGGCGCTTTTCAATGAAAAGAAGATCGTTCAGTTGAAGCTCTTCGTTAAAGAGCAGGATATCGCGACGAGGGTCAACCGTGCCATGGATATGGAAGACCGTATCGTCCTTAAAAGTTCGAACAAGATGGCAGATGACATCCACCTGCTCCAGGTCCTTTAGAATCTGATCATTGCGAGAGGCCTGCTGGTCTAAGTCAGGGAGAAGCAAGAATTCAATATGGGCAGGGGTCTCCTGCCGTGGAGCGTAAATCTCCACGAGGCGATCGAAGCGTGCATCCCGCACCTTCACCAACCCCAAACCGTTTCCTTTTTTGCCTTCTGAATTTGGCTCTTTGCCAGTCAACAACTGAAAGAGTGTGCGCTTGCCAATCTGAGGAAAACCCACAAGACCGAGCTTCATTGTATTCCTTCCCTTTCATCCAACAAAACCTCCCAATTGATTTTCGAGGGACAAACTTGCCCCAGGATAACCTCACACGAATCTCAAGAATGATCTTTGGGAAACCTAAGAGATCACTGCCTTGGGAGAAACGCTCGGGAGGGATTGAAATAGGTCGCTTTAAGAAATAACACAGGACAGGATGATTTTCAATCCCACCAGAGTCATCAGAGTGGCGAGAGCAGGAGATGGAGTGATTTCGGATACCCGGCCTGTCCTCTTCCTTTTCAAAAAATATTATCTTATAAAAAGATTTATTCCCAATCCTTAATGAATAAAGGAGGATCAATGGCGGAGACAATTGAGGAAATCAGTATAGACTGGAAGGACGACAACGGGCAACATCTAGTCAAACAGGTAAGAAAGGAGGTTCTCACCAGCGGAGCCTGGTCCACGATCATGTTTATGTACCAGGATCTTGACAAGAAAACCGGCGCATTCGGACCCAGGAAGATCCGAATAGCCCGCTATCAAAAACGGGGCGGAAATTTTATGCCCCAGTCAAAATTCAACATTTCCTCTGCCAAGCAGGCAAAACGGATCATAGAAATTATCCAGAACTGGCTCCCCGAGATGGATGAGAAGGTCGACGCTGAGGATTAGCATAGGAGCTATTCGAGGGAAGAAAAATTAGGGGCACTTCCCTGATTTACGTGGGGCTTTACTTTCGTAAAAGAATCTGTTCCAGACAGAACTCAAATCGCTGATCATTTTCCAATGTCCTCTTCTTCGGACCTTTCGTCCTTCCACCCCCTCGGCGGAATTTCGCCTTGACCTCGCGCTCCTCCAATAAGAACTCAATCTTTTCTGCACGAAACTCCCTACCCATTGGGCTCAGACATTTTGCTCCCTTCCCCAGCACCATAGCTGCCAGTCCCCAGTCACCCGTTACGACTAGATCTCCTGCTTCGGTTAGATTCATAATCTTCATATCCGCTTCCTGAAACCCGTCTCCTACTGCAAGATGGTGATCCGATTCTATATCATGATTGAAACTGGCCACTGTCCAGATCGGGACATTGTATTTTCGTCCAAGCCGCATGCAGATCTGTAAAACAGATCTGGGACAAGCATCTGCATCGACTAAAATCTTCATGGGTTCCAAAATATTCCCACTCTCATATTACTTGGAAAAAAGGAAAGGTGTCTTCATAAATTTATGGTATAAAAAAGGACAGAACTATTTGGCTCTGCCCTCTCGTCTTAAATCCCCCCTCTCCCCCCTTTGATAAAGGGGGGTTGGAGGGGATTGTTTACTTACTCATCAAGTATTCGTGGATTGAATTGGCAGCCTTTCTTCCTGCACCCATGGCCAGGATCACGGTGGCCGAACCCGTGACAATATCCCCTCCTGCCCAGACTCCTGGCTTTTTGGTCTTCCCGGTTTCAAGGTCAGCGACAATATATCCTCTCTTATTCAGCTCGAGGCCTTGTGTCTGTGTCGGGAGAAGCGGATTGGGACCTGCGCCAATGGCCACTACTGCCATATCACATTCTAACTTAAACTCCGAACCTTTCATGGGAACGGGTCTTCTTCTTCCTGACTCATCCGGCTCACCTAACTCCATTTTTAAACACTCCATTCCCGTTACCCACCCATTATCATCTCCGAAGAATCGTGTGGGAGCGGTGAGGAGATAGAATTGGACTCCTTCCTCCTCTGCATGGTGCACCTCTTCAATTCGGGCTGGCATCTCTTCCCTCGACCGTCGGTAGACGATCCGAACGGTATCTGCCCCTAATCGGAGTGCTGTCCTGGCTGAATCCATGGCCACATTGCCTGCGCCGAAAACGGCAACATTCTTTCCCCGGGCAATCGGAGTATCATACTTGGGAAAGAGGTAGGCTTTCATCAGATTCGAACGGGTCAAATATTCATTGGCAGAGTAGATGCCGCAGAAGTTCTCCCCTGGGACGTTCATGAACTGAGGGAGCCCTGCGCCCAAACCTAAGAATACAGCATCATATTCCTGAAGAAGTTCATCGACGGTCTCAATCCTTCCGATTACACAATTACATTCTACCTTTACTCCCAGTTTCTCTAAGTAGTTCACCTCCGCCTGGACAATCGCCTTGGGAAGACGAAACTCTGGAATTCCGTAGATCAGAACGCCGCCGGTTTTGTGAAGAGCCTCGAAAATCGTCACCTCGTGCCCTTTCAGAATTAAGTCCCCGGCTAAGGTCAAACCCGCCGGTCCTGATCCCACGACAGCTACTTTCTTACCGGTGGAAGGGGCCTTTTCTGGAATGAAGACCTCCCCTTTGGCCCTCTCCCAATCCGCAGCAAATCTTTCCAGCCTCCCAACGGCAACGGGTTGGTCCTTTTTCCCGACAATGCACACCTTTTCACACTGATCCTCTTGAGGACAGACGCGACCACAAACGGCGGGGAGACCGTTGCGTTCCTTCAGTTTTCGAGCCGCACCGATAAAATCCCCCTCATTAATGAGTTTGATAAAGGCCGGGATATCGATTTCAACCGGACATCCTTCAATGCATTTTGGTTTCTTACATTGAAGGCAGCGACTTGATTCCAACTGGGCCAATTCGGGTGTATATCCAAAAGGCACCTCATTAAAATTTTTCGCCCTTACCTTGGGTTCCTGCTCAGGCATCTTTTGCCTGGGGACTTTTGTTTTCTCTTTTTTCTCTTTTTTCTCTTTTTCTTCTGCCATCTCCATCCCCCTTATCTTGCCTTTGCCGTAAATTGATCCATGGAAACCTTCTCCTCTGTGAGATAGGCCCGTTGCCGTTTGACCAGTTCATCATAATCAACTTCATGGCCATCGAATTCCGGGCCGTCCACACAACAAAACTTGGTCTTCCCTCCCACGGTGACCCGGCAGGCTCCGCACATTCCCGTGGCATCTACCATAATCGGATTTAGGCTGACCATGGTCTTGACCCCGTATTCCTTGGTCAATTTGCATAAGAATTTCATCATGGGTACGGGGCCAATTCCTACGATCAATTTCACGTCTTTCCGTTCGTCTAAAATTTTGCGCAGCACATCGGTCACGAATCCATGGTGTCCATAACTTCCATCATCCGTCGTCACCCTCAGGTCATGACTGGCCGCTTTCATCTCATCTTCGAGAATCAGGAGGTCTTTGGTTCGAGAACCGATGATGGCGATCACGTTGTTCCCAGCATCTTTATAGGCTTTCGTGATGGGGTACATCACGGCAACGCCTGTTCCACCCCCCACGCAGATCACTGTTCCAAGATTTTCAACATGGGTCGGTTTTCCTAAGGGTCCGATGATGTCCTGGATGGAATCTCCCACATTCAGCGTTCTTAAAAGGGCAGTTGATTTCCCTACCACTTGAAAGATGAGGTCGATCGTCCCTGCGGACGGGTCCGTCCCTCCCATGGTCAAAGGGATTCTCTCTCCAGTCTCATTTGCTTTTAACACGACGAATTGTCCTGGTTTTGCTTTTTGAGCAATTCGGGGTGCCTCAACTCTAAAGTGGCACACCGTCTTCTCGGCCATCTCCCTCTTATACGTGATCTTATGCAATTTCCCCCCCCTTTCTGATAAATTTTTCACAAAGTTCGTCCCATATATAAATGAACCAAATTTAGATGTCAAACATTTATTGCATGGTTGAAAGAATTTTTTCCAGGATACCGAGGAGGCTCAGAAAGGTAAGAAGGAATTAAGAAAACGATGCATATTTATCCTACGGTCACAGATTTAGATTGACAGATGATGAAATATAGTTCATAAATATAACCATTGAACTTTATAAAAAATCTTAGTAATCCCCCAACGCATGCTGGAAAGGTTTAGGGGGGTCGGGCTATTAATGAACTGAGGAGGGAGAAAGATGAATTTAAAACTTTATGTTGGAAATCTTCCCTTTGGGGTTTCAGAGGAAGACTTGCAGAAACTTTTTTCGGAAGCCGGAGTAGTTCAATCCGTTAAGATTGTCATGGATGCGTATTCAGGACGGTCAAGAGGGTTCGGTTTTGTTGAGATGGCTGCCAAGGAGGACGCAGAGAAGGCCATCGCTCTCATCAATGGCAAGACGTTCATGGAACGTACTTTGATCGTAAACGAGGCCAGACCTCAGAAGGATAGAGGCGGCGAATTCAGGGGCAGCAGGGATCGGAACAGGTAAAACTGTCTACTGAAGGTAGAGGAGAAACCATTGGAGGTTAAAGTTCAAGGCAACCAGATTGAGAATGCGATCAAATCCCTGAAGCGTCTGCTCATACGGGATGGCATCCTGAAGGAGTTGAAGAATAGAAGATCCTATGAGAAACCTTCAGTAAAGAAGAAAAGAAAACAGCGGGAAGCAAGGAGGAGAAGACAGAAGGCCGCTCGCAGGTTTTCCAGATAAGCAGATCTCCCCCCTCTAATAATCTTGATATGGCGTATTAATGGCCACCCAGAAGTTTCCTTCTCTTTTTTGGAAAAGACCTTTTCTGGAGAGAAAACCCATCGCCTCTGATGAAAAGGCTCTTACATCTTTGAAGTCAAGCGTAATTCGCTCGATTCTATCCGATAAAGCTCCCCTGAGCCTTTTCACCAACTTCTTAGCCCCTTTCCGATCGATCGATCCTTCCAATCTAACGAAAAGGGTTTTTCGCCGTTCATTATAAACAGAATAGAGTTTGAGGGTGTCGGCAACTTTTTGGTCAATCAAAAGTTTCTTCTCTGCAATCTTTTCCCCCATCGTCTGAATCAGGTCTCGCGTATTCCGAAGAGGGATGGTATCGTTCATTTTCTGCAAAATATTGGAAAGGCTTGGAATATAACTTTCCGGGGTTTTCTGGGCAATGCTTCGATAGGCCATATTGGAGAGCACCCGGGTAAAGAATCGTTGTTGGGGGTGGAAGATCCTCTTAAAGATCGAACCCCAGGAATAGGCTTCTTTACAGACCCAATTAAATCCATCCTGAAGCGTTTCTTCTCTCATCAACCTGGGTTTGAAAACGACCGTTGCCCCATTATATTGTGTCCAATCTTTGTGGAGCAGCCTTCCCTCTGCTTCCATCCTTTGAAAGAGAGGCGTCCCGGGCAAGGGGGTAAGGATGAAGAAACTGGGCAGTTCAATCCGATTCCTCTCACAGAATCGAAGCGTCCTCTCAAAGACTCCTTCATCATCATGGTCCAATCCAAAAATCAACCCCGCCACAATCATGATGTCATAGTCATGGAGGGCCTTGATCGCCTCCTCAAATTGCGGAACCCGATTAAAGGCTTTATTCACATCCTTCAGATTTTCAGGAGAGAGGGATTCTATCCCCAGAAAGAGTGAGACACAGCCACTCTCCGCAGCGAGTTTCAAGAGTTCAGGGTCCCGAGGAAGAGTCATGCTGGCCTGGCTGGCCCATTTCTTTTTCAGAGGTTTTAATTGTTTGAAGAGTTCTCTGGCATAATGGCGGTCTCCGGCGATATTGTCGTCGATGAAGACGACAAAATCGCCCTCTAAACGTTTAACCTCCTCAATCACTTCCTCTACAGGCCGACAGCGATAAGTCTTTCCAAAGAAATGGGTGACATGACAGAAATCACATTGGTGAGGGCAGCCCCGCGAGGTCTGCAGACAGTTGACGGTCATATAAGCGCTTTTACGAAGAAGATCGAGCCGCGGAGGAGGGATTCCCTCCATGGAACAGTATGTATCCGCCTTATAGAAAGGTTTCAGGCACCCCTTCTCGAGATCTTCGATCAGTTCTTTCCAAACGTCCTCTGCCTCTCCGATCACCACGGCATCCACATGCTCTTTTGCTTCTACGGGAAGGCTCGAGGCATGAGGTCCTCCCATGACGACGGGAATACCCCTCTGTCGGAACCTCTGGGCGATCTGATAAGCCCTTGAGGCATGCATCACCATCCCGGTCACACCCACCAAATCAACATCCTCTTCAAAGTCGATCGGTTCCACATTCTCATCGGTGATATTGACTTCGATGTCCGGAGGTGTCAGTGCGGCCAGTGTGGTCAGGCTGAGATGAGCAAACCAGATGTTTTTCATCACTTTTTGCGAATGGCTGATAAACGGATGCCTATAGGCTGGATCAATCAGTCGAATCTTCAAAGAAATTCCCCTTTGAAATAATCTTTTTTTTGAAATATTTTGATGTGGATGGACTGTACCTTATTCATTGGAGGGTGTCAATGCATGCATAACATCCCAGTCTTATTCGCGTGTTTCCGAGAGGTTGTAGTAATTCGTTTTACAGGAATCTCTCAATAGGGTCAGGGATTCTCTGATCTCATTAAAGGATTTCTTCATATCCCCATACTTTCTTTCCAGATCCATATTTTGGGTCAACACTTCCTCCAGTCTTGCCCGGAGTTCCCTGTTCTCTTCGGCAAAAAGGGAGGCCTCCCTCTCCTTTAATCTTCCCTTGACGCGAAGGATTTCGTTCTGTTCGATCTGGGATTCAAGGTCATGTACTCGACTCTGGGCTTCGTCTCCCTCCCGGGCGGTCAATTCCAACGTCTCCTTGATGGTTCTTAGTTCCTGTTGAAACTCCTGGATCCTCTCGAGGGCATCCGCATTCTCCTCCTTGAGATAGATCGATTCGGCCTGGACTTCTTTCAGCTTCTGAATCTCCTTGCTCAGGTTCTCCAGTCGATCCCGTAATTCCCTGTTGTCTTGGGCCAACTGGTGAATGGTCTTCTGGTTGGAAGCGAGGTCTGTCTCGAGCGCCCTCTTTGTCCGTCCTAAGGCAAGTAGCTGGGTGTGAAGGTCTTCAATCAATCGGGATACATCCAAACTCTTATCTGTCTCTGGGCTACTCTTTGGAGGTGGGAGAACCACTTCTTTCTCCACCTCTTTCTCCAGAGATCTCACTTCTTGTATCATCTCCGGCTGATCGTCTTCGAGCGGATGGAGCTCTGCCTCCAGATTGAGAGGAGGGAATTCCTCCTCCTTTTTGACTTTGGGCATCTTTTCAGCCACATTCTTGTCGAAGCCATCGTCTGTGACCATCTGACCTCTTAACTTCATCCCACCCCTCCTCAACTCCTCTACCTACTCCAGTAGATTTGATGAGAGTCTATTTGATTCGCTCTTTCATGTACTCTTCCATCACCCGTAACATCTCGATGACCTTCTCCACTTCCGCCTTGATCCGGTTCACCTCTTCGAGAATCCGATTGGCCTTCTTGAGATCATATTCTAAAGCGGATCGAACTGTTAAAGAAGACCGGAGTTCTGAATAAAGGGTATGGATCCGCTCTGGTAAATCATCCCGTTTCAAATCCTCTCCAACATTCTTCATCGGGGAGATCAGTTTTTGCCCAGTGACATCCCAGGGCCTTTCAATGGGATCCTTATTCAGGGTGTTGGGGATTTTTTGCGCTACGTTATTGGTGAACTCATCCGACATGATCAGCTCCTTTCAACCTAAAGATTTCATCGATCAGGCTCTGGATGTCCACCGCTCCCTTCGACGATTGGGCACAGAGAAAAATCGGAGTCCCTTGGCTCGTGGCCTCTGCAATCGTCGTATCTTGACGGATCACGGTTTCGAGGAGATACTTTGAGTAGTGAGTTTCCAGGGCCTTCTTCGAACGTCTGCAAATTCGATGGGATTCATTATAACGGTTCAGGAAGATAAAAATATTTTCAAAGACGAAAGAAAAATCCTCTTCGATCGTAGAGAGGGTCTCAAAGAGGATCTTGAGACCATGATAAGAAAGAAAATCGGCCAAGACAGGAATGATGAGATCGTTCGAAGCGAGAATCGCATTAAGGTTCAACAGCCCAATGCTCGGAGAAGCATCCATCACAATCAATTCGTAATTCTTTTCGATGGTGCTCAGTAGTCTTCTCAAACGAAATTCCCTTGAATTCATCGAAAAGAGGGAGAGTTCCACGGGCGAGAGATTCAGGTTGGAGGGAATGATGTCCAATGTGGGAAGGTCGGTCTTGACCACGGTCTTCTCAATATCATCCTTCTCGATCAAGGCATTGAACAGGGTTTTGGGGTACTGCTGGTTGTTGAGGCCAAGACACTGGGTGAGATGGCCTTGGGGATCCAAATCGACCAGGAGCGTCTTCACTCCCATCTGGGCCAGACGAAACCCATAGGAGGCGGAGATGCTGCTCTTTCCTGTCCCTCCTTTGAAATTGAGAAAGAGCTGTTTCCTGATTGACTTGATGAACGAGGGAAGTCCAAGATAGTTTCGATATTTGGCCACATCCTCGGGCTTGTAATAGCGTTCCTGCTTGGAATTCCTTTTGGCGGGAGGGGTGATCCCTTTGGCCTCTTTCTCAAGAAGCTCCTGCTTTGAAATCCCCAGGAGTTTTGAGAAGAATAACGGGGTGTAGATCGTGTCTCCTAAAATTTGAGCCCTCTGAATAAGAGGTAGCGAATGGGTCGCCATAGGATATCGATCTCCTTAACCTCGATGGGAAAGAAAGGCTCTTCTTCCTTTTAAGGGTCTTGCCGCCATTCTCTCCAATCTGCTACCAGCCCATTTTCGAAGTTCTGGGTCTGAATCGTTCATTGCCTTTAACAGCTGATTCTCGCTTTCCTCCGGATAAAGAGTGGTCAGGGAAAAGAGCGCTGCTCTTCTCACTCCTCGATCTTCGTCCCTGGACAATTCGATCAGAATCGGAAAGACGCCCTCCATTTGGGTCCATCCCAATAGGGTGGCCACCTTCCGTCTCACCCGGGGAGACTTATCACTTAAGAATTGGAGGAGGAGATTCAAATCGATCCCCTCCCTATTGCGAAACAATCCTTTAAGGGCAACCATTCGCATTCTGGGATCTCTATCCTTAAGATACTTTCTTAGCAAAGAAAACGAGTTTGGATCTCGAAATTTTACTAAGGAAGAGATTGCCTGGACTCTCACACCCGGATCCTGATCGGACAGAATCTCCCGAAGGAGAGGCAGGGCGATGGAGGGATCGGACTTCTCCAGATACTGAATGGCTGAAATTCTCACCTTTGGGTCAGGATGATCCAAATCCGCACGCGCCTGTTTCAGAATGGTTTGAGATGAAAGAGTCTCTCTTATCTTGTATCCTGGGGTGGTGGAGATCTCTTCCAAAGTCTCTTCAGGTTCATGAGACAAGGAAGGTTTATCCAACGGGTTTTTTTCTGACTCCGTCGATTTCAAGTAAATTAATCGGAAACGATCTCCCACGCTACCCTCGCCCTCCAAATCAAGAATGCTCTACCTCTTGAGGTAATCTTCAAAATCAAATCTCAATTGCTCAGAATATTTCTCTAAGAGCATATCCAAGGCCTCTCTCACATAAACAGACTGGGGGACTTTGGTCTTCTCTGACAATCTCTTCAACGCATCTAACTGCTCTTCCTTCATATAGATCGTTCTTGCAACCTTGGTCTGTGCCAAATAAGCC
>Ga0184636_1000301_pt1 | contig 12072 bp, 15 predicted proteins | sample PLM3_60_b2_FD_133164 | JGI IMG/M metagenome (GOLD analysis project Ga0184636, IMG submission 133164) | Groundwater sediment microbial communities from an aquifer in East River, Colorado, USA - PLM4_90_b2 | ecosystem: Environmental > Terrestrial > Soil > Riparian zone | place: USA: East River... | reverse complement strand
GGACCACCTTTTGTCCTGGTTGAAGGAAGTCGGGGGGCCGCGTTATTCAATAGGCGGGACCGTGACCTGGCCGAACACCTACGGAATGCTTATGGCCGCCGCCGCGGACCTGGACGCCGAAGTCTTCAACCTTTGGAAGGCGTTCGACCTTTTAATCATCATGGGGCGCGTCGTCCGAAACAACCCGAACGGGAAGAAGGGCGCGCGGGTCCTGGACTTTTCGCCATTGGCGGTCCCATTGCCGCCAGGCGTTCAAATATGCGAAATCGAACATTGTCCCGTGGTCCTGGCCGTCCGTCGGGCTTGCCAGACCGCGGAAAAGAAGGGGAATTATGAAGGAACAAAAGACGGAATATAAGTGGTTACGGAAACGCCCGTTTTGGGGCGAATTGCGGAAGTTCTTGAAAGGCTTCCGCGTCGTCGAAGTCCGAACGGAAGTCGGCGACGAACGGGGCGCGCCCCCCATGCTTCAACGCCAGGCGGGGGCCTATGTCCCGACGGGTCGCCGCGTGGTTCGAATAACCCTGGTCGGCTTTCAACGGACGCTGCGGAAAGTTGCCCTTCAATCCGCGGAAGGCGTCGCCGTCAATGAAGGGGTCCAGAAGCGGTCCCAGGACGCGCCAGGAACCGAAAAGAAGGGTCGGAAGAAGTGAAGGGGACCTGTCTATCCTTCCGCCAACCCTGGGGGACCCTGGCGGTCCTGGGACTGAAGCCGATTGACAACCGCCCGTGGTCGACCGAATATCGCGGACGGCTTTTCATTCACACGTCGGCGGCGAAGAAGCTTTACTTTCCGCGGCCATTTTCCGACCGTTGGATTGCCGACCGCCTGGACCAGGCGGGACGTGATTTATATTACACGACGCCCAGGCCCAGGGGCGCGATAATCGGGGAAGCGGACCTGGTCGATTGCGTCCAGGAAAGCGCGTCCCCCTGGTTCGTCGGGCCGTTCGGGCTTGTCCTGGCGAACCCGAAGCGATACGACAAACCTATCCCCTACACGGGGGCCTTGAAATTATACGAAATTGAATTGGAAGGGGAACCAATATGTTCAACAAATTAAAAATCGACAATCGCCTGGTCATTTTCCTGGTCATGCTTGCCGTCTTCGCCGCCTGGTTGGCGGCCGTGGTATTTTATATATTGCCGAAGATACTGGACCCCGCGAACGACGGCGGACTGGACCTGGTCATGGGCCTGGGGATTGGCGGCATAACTCAATTCTTCTTGACTATCTTGGCCCTTTGCGTCCAATTCTACTTCCGCAAGCGCGAAGGTGATTATGATAACCCGCCGCCCGCGGTCGGAACGCCAAAGGAAGCGGACGGGAAATAACATGGCCGAAGAACTTTACTTCCGCCAGGCCGCCAGTTTAGCGGCCCCTGAAATCGACGTCGCGTCGGTCGAAGATTGGTCGGCGACGCCCGCGCACCTGGCCGAAAAAATATCGGGCGGGACCTGGGAAGCGCGTCGACATTTGACGTTCTTGTCCGATAAAATCGCCCAGGTCGCGGTCCGCCCGACGTTCCTGATTATCAACCTTCCGCCCCGTCATGGGAAAAGTGAACTTGTGTCCCATTGGACGCCCGTTTGGTTCCTGAAGCGTTTTCCCTGGAAGAAGGTCGGGCTTGCCTCTTATGAAATGGGCTTCGCTTCGGAATGGGGTGGCGCGGCGAAGGATACCATCGTCGAACACAGCGACCAGTTGGGCCTTGAAATGACCCAGGACACGAAAGCGAAGGGCCGTTGGAAGTTGAAGGGTTACGGCGGGGGAATGACGGTCGCGGGTATTGGCGGGCCTTTGACGGGTCGCGGCTTCGACCTGATTATCATTGACGACCCTATTAAGAACGACCAGGAAGCCCTTTCCCCGACCTATCGGAAGCGGCTTTGGAACTGGTATAAAACAACCCTTCGGACCAGGCTTGAACCAGGCGGTTCGATTATCGTCGTTTTGACCCGTTGGCATGAAGACGACCTGGCCGCGAAATTGACCACGCCCCAGGAAGACGAACCCGACGACCCCGCGAACCGCGACCCCTGGGAAACAATCAACCTTCCCGCGATTGCCGAAAAGAACGACCCCCTGGGGCGCGCGGAAGGTGAACCGCTTTGGCCCGAACGTTTCAACGCCGCCGCCCTGGCAACGCTTCGCCAGGTTGAAGGTCCGTTTTGGTGGGCCGCGCTATACCAGGGGCGGCCGCAACCCGAAGGCGGGGGCATAATCAAACAAGCCTGGTTCAAATACTTCCAGGAAGACGAAATCCCGCGGAACGACAAAGGGGCGGTCAAAATGTCGCGCCTGGTCCAGATATGGGACACGGCTTTCAAGGAAAATCAGTCGAACGACCGTTCGGCTTGCTTGACCCTGGCGGTCGGCGTCCGCGGCTTTTATGTCCTGGACCTTTTCGTCCGCCGCCTGGAATATCCCGACCTGGTCCGAATGTCCCTGGCCCAGGCCGATAAATGGGACCCCGACCAAATCTTCATTGAAGACAAGGCGTCGGGGCAATCGCTTATTCAACAACTTCGGCGGGACACGAAGCTTCCAATCAAGGCCCTGAAGGCGGAAGACGACAAAGTCACGCGCGCCCATTCGGTCACGGGGACCATTGAAGCGGGGCGCGTTCTTCTTCCCGCCCGCGCGCCCTGGTTGGCCGACTTCCTGGCCGAAGTATCCGCCTTCCCCCACGGTCCGCATGACGATATTCCCGACGTCCTGGTTCACGGCTTGCGCGCCCTGAAGGCGGCGAAGCTTATTTCGGGCGCGGCGGTTCCCGTGGGCGAACATAAAAAGTCCGCCTGGCGCGACTGAAGGGCTTTACAAATCAAAACGGTTGTTCTATAATTCCCCCAAATGGAAGAAGCGGAATGTCATATTATCCCGATTGACCACGTCGGAAGTTTCCGTTGTGAATGCGGCCGCCTTCACGGCATAACCAGGTTCACTTCGGGGCTTTTGTGCGCTTGCGGCCGACGCTTTTTCTTCGCCCGCCCCGAAAATCGCCTGAAAACAACCGTTCTAATTTCAAATCGTCCAATACATTGACCCACATCTTGACATTTTGAGCGTTTCGCCCCTATGATTTATAGCAAATAGGGCGGAAGATTTTCCGCCCCAGGTTATATTCAAGGGGGTCCGAAATGGTTATGAAATCCGCCCCTGGAAGTTCTTCAACGAATACGGCCGAAAGCCGCCCAAATGGCAAGGGGCGGCGTTTTTATAGGGGGGGCAATAAACACGCCCAGGGCGAAGTCAAGAACGCAACCCCGACGACCGTAATCGGCGTCAAGGGACTGAAGGTCCTATCGGGGCGCGTAGCCGAAGAATACCAAACGGCCCTTCGGTCCTGGCCCAACGAAAGCAAGGTTTATATTGAAATGCGGGACGATGTTATCGTCGGGACCTTGCTTGACGCCGTGAAGCTTCCCTTGCTTGCCGCGAACATCGGGGTCAAGCCTGGGGGCGACGGGACCCCCGCCGACCAGGAAGCGGCGAAGTGGGCGGAAGCCAATATCAACGGCATGGTCCGCCAGGAATTTCATTCACACGTCGAAGACGCTCTGGAAGCCCTGGACTTCGGGTTCGCGGTCGGGGAAATCACCCTGGAAAAGCGGACCGACGGCCGCCTTTGGTTGAAGAACATCGACCCCCGCGGCCAGGAAACGCTTTACGAATGGGGCTTCAGCGACAAGGAACCCGACGTCGTCGAAAGCTTCGTTCAACAGGACCCCGACAGTTATCAAACATTCGACATTCCGCTTTCCAAATGCGTTCATATCGCCTACCGCGGCCGAAAGGGCAACCCCCAGGGGAAAAGCCTTCTTCGGTCCATATTCCGCCCCTGGAAGTTCGCGAAGTATCTGGAAGACTTGGAAGGGATAGGCATTGAACGCGATATTGGCGGAATGCCTATCGCGACCCTGAAGGACGCCAACCTTTCCGACCAGGACCTTCTTGACCTGAAGGAAACTTTGAAGTCGCTTCGTAAAGACGAAGAAATGTATTTAATCGAACCCGAAGGCGTGACCATTCGCGCCTATTCGGGCGGGAATAAAATCTATGACGTCGCCGCCGTTATCGAACGGAAGCAAAAGGAAATCCTGGGCCGTATGTTCGCCCAATTCCTGAAGCTTGGCATGGACAAGGTCGGGACCCAGGCCCTTGTCCAGGGTTCCCAGGACTTCTTCACCCTGGGCCTTCAGGCGGTTCAACGCTACCTTTTGGACGCCTGGAACCAACAACTTCTTCCGTATCTTTTCAAATTCAATCCCTGGCCTGGGTTGACGGGCCTTCCGAAGATAACCTGGGCCGACCCAGGGAAGCCCGACCTGGCGGGGATTATGAACGTTTTGAATGTCGCGGTCGGGGCGAAGATATTCACGCCGACCGACCTGGACGAAGATTGGCTTCGCGATATGGTCAACGCCCCCGAACTTCCTGAAGAAGAACGCGGGCAACCCAGGAACCCCGAACAACCGCCCGCCTTCCCTGGAACCTTCCCTGGCGGAACAACGGCCGTTCGGCCGCCTTTCATTGCGGGGGTAAAATAATGCGGAAATTTCAAGAACGACCGAAGGCGGGACAAAGGCAACGGCCAGGCGGCGGGTCCTGGGAAGAAGCGACCAACCGCCAACAACGGAAGCTTGTTAAAACCTTCGACGCCTGGGCCGCGGACCTGAAAGCGGACATTCGAAAGCGCGCGGCCGCGGGGGCAACCGAAGCCGAACTGGCGAAGGTCCTGGGCGATAAAATGCCGAAGCTTCAAGAACGCCTTTTGGAAGTCACGAACAAGGGAATTATCGGGGCGACCCGAATTTCCGCGGGGTCCAGGGCGGGCTTGCCCCAGGTCCAGGCCGTCGCACAAAAGCAAATCGCCGAAAATACGCTTCTTGTGACGGGAAGCCTGGTCCCGAAGATACACGCCGAACTTCTTGTCCCGATTGCCAGGGGCCTTCAGGCGAACCCCCAGGCATTGAACCAAACGCTTTTGAATTTACGCTACGCGCCCGCCCAATACGCGGGCGGCTTTTGGGTCGCGCTTTTCACCACTCAAAAGGAACTTGGCGGAATACGCGAAGCGGAACGGAACGCCGCGGGACTGGCCCCCGAACCTATTCGTTGGGTCCTGGACCCGAACGCCGACCATTGCGCGCCCACGCCCGACAAGGGCGGCTTTTACGGTTGCCCCGAACTGGCGCGCGAATACCCGCATTGGTCCGCCATTCCGACGGTCCCAGGGGGACACGTCACTTGTCGCGGGAATTGTCGTTGTCATTTGGAAGTCTTCAGGGACGGCCAATGGCGACGGGGGGTATATGAAAGCTAAAAAAGGGGGAAATTAAAATGTCACCAATAGGACCTTATGACAGTTTCGACGATTGCGTCGCGAAGAACCAGGACAAGGAAAGTCCCGAAGGCTTTTGTGCCTTCCTGGAACATAAAATTTCGGGACAATGGCCTGGCGCGACGAAGGCGAAATTGCCCGACGATTTATTCAAGATTTACGAAGAAGCCCTGGTCGCCAACAAGTCCGAAAAGGACGCTTGGGAAGCCGTTCAAAACGCGGCATTCAAAGGCGGCTATGATATGGCCCGTTTCGGTTGGGTCAAAGTATTTCAGGCCCCCAAAATGAAGACAATCACGGGGGTCAAAGTATTCGCGGCGGGAACCTGGACGGATAGTTCGGGCGCGACCCGCGAATGGGGCGAAAAGGACCTTGACCGCATGGTCGAAGCGTTCAAGGCGAAGGTCCCGAAGATTGTCCCGCTTAAATGCGGGCATACTTCCGACGCGTTCAATAAAAAGGTCGCCGAAGCCCTGGGCGTTCCCCTGGAACTGATAACAGGGGACAAAGGCCAGGGTCAAGTCGGCCTGGGCCGTATGTCGGCCCTGGACCGCGTGGGGAACCTTCTTGAAGCCGCCTTCGAAAATTGTCCCGACGCTATCGCCGCGTTGATTGAAGGCGGATTATATTCGACCGTTTCCGTTGAAGTCGAAGACAAAATCGGCGACTTCGGCCCGTGTATAACGGGCGTTGCTTTGTTGGGGGCGGAAGAACCCGCCGTCGACAAGGCAAGCCTTGAAGGGGCTTCAGTCTTCGGCGGAAAACGTGAAGGCGCGCGGGTCCTTTCATTCCAGGCTTCGAAGAAGAACCTGGAAGGCGTTCCCGTCGAAGTCCTGGACCAGGAATTCAAAGCAATCAAGGGCGACCTGGACCAGGCAATCGGGAAGGCGAAGGGCGCGTCATTCTTCAAGAAGCTTTTTGAACCTATCGGACAATGGTTTGAAAGCGCGGTTAACCGCAAGCCTGAAGCGGCGGTCCTGGCGGATTATCCGTGGGACCAATGTATCGCCGACCAAATGGACCGCTACGGCGACGAAGAAATCGCGAAAAAGGTATGCGGGGCCATTCGGGCGGGCCATGCGAAGGAAAGCAAATCGAAACTTTCCGAAATCCTTTCGGCCATTGAAGCCGAATTCAAAATCAGCCCGAAGAAAAAAGAACAAAAGGGGGAAATTATGGACCTGAAAAAATTATGCGCGGCCCTGGGCTTGCCCGATACGGCAAGCGAAGCCGACGTCATGGCGGCAATCGAAGCCCTGAAGGGCCAGGCCGCCCCGCCCGCGGGAATGGCGGCCGCGGACTTCGCGAAGGAAAAACCGACCTTCGCCGCGGTCCTGAAGGAAAACAAGGACCTGAAGGACGCGAAAACGAAAGCCGACCACGACACGCGGTTCGCGTCATACCTGGCATTGACGAAGGAATTCAAGGCGGTCCCAGGGACGGCCGAAGAACTGGCGACGTCATTGACCGACATGGAAGAAAAGTCGGGAAAACCCACGGCCGACACGGCCCTGGCGGCCTTCAACAAGGCGGAAACCCTGGCGAAGGAAGCGGGTATTCTGAAGCCGAAGGGTTCAAGCAAGGACGGCAAGGCGGGGAACGACTTCAACGCCGCCGTCGAAAAGTATTCAAAGGACAACCCGACCGTTGCCAGGGTCGACGCAATCAAGGCCGTATCGGCGGCCAATCCCGCCTTGTGGGCGGACCGTAACAAATAAGCCCAGGAAGGGCAAAAGTAAAATCGAAAAGGGGGAAAACTCAAAATGGGTTACAATATAAAACCAGTATTGACCGAAAGCTTTATTTCAACGAATGACCTTCGCCTGAAGCAATATTACGGCGTCAAGCTTTCCGCCGACCGAACGGTCATTCTTCCGACCGCCGACACGGACATTCCCGTCGGCATACTTATGAACAAGCCGAATGAGGGCGAAATGGCCGAAGTCATGGTCATTGGTCGCGCGCCCATTGCAATCGCCGAAGCCTTGACCGCGGGGCAAATGATACGCGTCGCAAGCGGCGGCCTGATTGCCCTGGCGGAAGTATCCGATACAACGACCTATGTCGTGGGCCAGGTCGTCGAACACGCGGGCGTTAGCGGCGAAATCGCCGAAGCCATCGTCAACTTCACCAATTTGACCAGGGCGAACTAAAGCGGCCCTGGGGGCCGAAAAGTAAACGAATTAGAAAAGGGGGAAAACTCAAAATGGGAAATCCAACAACTTCAGATGTTCACATCGACGCCGCGCTTTCGACGATTGCCGTTGCTTATAAAAATAAGAACTTCATCGCCGACCGCGTCTTCCCGCTTGTCCAGGTCGACAAGCAATCCGACAAATACTTCGTTTGGGACAAAGGGTCCTTCTTGACCAACCAGGTTGAAAAACGGACGCCTGGCGACAGCTATCCCGAAGGCCGTATCAAGCTTTCGAATGATAACTATTACGCCGACCTGTATCACCTGGCGTATGCAATCCCGAACGAAAATATCAAGAACCAGGACGCCGCCGTCCAGCTTGAACAAACGGGCGCGGAATGGTTGGCCCAACAGTTCAACTTGAACCGCGAAATTCAAATCGCGGCCCAGGCTTTCATAACGGGAATATGGGACAACAATCCCGCCGTCGGGACCGATTTCGTCGCCTGGGACGACCCCGACGATAGCAACCCGCCCGAAGACATTGACCAGTATTCAGCGACCATCGAACAAAACACGGGCGTCGCCCCGAATACCTTGGTTATCGGCCGCCAGGTGTTCGATATTCTTCGCCGTCACCCGATACTGGTCGATATGTTCAAATACACGGGCGTCGGAATGCTCACCGAAGCCCAGGTCACCCAGGCTTTAGGCGTCGAAACGCTACTGGTCGGCCGCGCGGTCCAGCGGACAAGCCACGAAGGGGCCGCGACCGCGGCCCAGGCGTATGTTTGGGGGAAACACGCGCTTCTTCTTTACGTCCCCGCCAAGCCCGCGCTTCGTGAATGTTCCGCGGGTTATACCTTCGTCTGGAACATCGACGGAAGCGGCTTCAATGTCGCAATCACGCCCTGGACCGACGAAGGTCGGGACCGCGAACTTTTGAAGGGCAAACACGCCTTCGATTATAAGATAGTCGGGGCGGACCTGGGGGCCTGGTTCGGGAACGTAAGGTCCTAACCTGGCAAACAAAAAGGTCAAATTCGGGGTCCCTGGAATATTAACGGGGACCCCGAAATGGAATAAATAAAAAGGGGGGAATTCCAATGACACAGAGATTCAGGGGAACCATCGTCGCCGACCGCCTTATTGCGAAGGAACTGGTCGGCTATAACTACCAGCGAAGGGGAAACGTCTTTTACGTCGAACCCGTGAACGGGCTTGACACGAATTCGGGTTCGTCCCGTTCGAAGCCCTTCAAAACCTTCGCGAAGGCCGTGTCCGTCGCGGCCGATTGGGACATTATCGTCCTGGCGGGCGGCGACTACGAAGAAAACGATATTTCCATAACCCAACGCGGGTTGAAAATCATGGGCGACGGAACTTCAGGCGCGACCCGCGGACCCGTTCTTTTTATCGGGGACGGGACCTTCATTCTTCAGCTTCGGAACCACGACATTGAAATCGCAGGTTGCGCGTTCTATCAAACGACCGCCTATCCTTGCGTCCAGGCCGCCATTCTTTCCGAACACATTTGGCGGACCCATATTCACGATTGCGGCTTCAGCGGCGGCGGGGCGGGTGAATTGGGAATTTCAATGGGCGCGGTCGCGGCCGAAGCCCCGTACGCGGTCATTGAAGATTGCCGCTTTTACAACCTTTCGGACACGGGCATTCGGTTGAATTCTTCAGCTATGATTGTCCGACGGAACGTCTTTTCCGTGAAGGACGGGGCGAAGGGGGTCGAAGTTGTCCCGAATAGCACGTCCAGGCCCGACAAGTTTATCCTGGACAACAAGTTCGTTTCCCCTGGCGGAACAACGGCTGTCGGGATAACGGTCACGAACACGCCGTCCGCGGGCGAACTAATGGTCGACGGGAACCATTTCGTCAACTTCGCCGACAACGACCATTGTATCAGCAAGCGGACGGGTTACACGGGCCTGAATTACCTGGGCGTGACGGCAATCGCCATAACCTAGAACTGGACCGAAGGGGCGGGAAAATGGTAACAATAAAGATATACGACAAGTGCGCGCAATGCGGCGGGGACGGCGTTCGAAGCCTTCCCGACAATTCCCTTCCCGACCCCGTCTTCGTCGACGTCCCTTGTGCTACTTGCGGGGGAACGGGCCAGGTCGAAGTCGGCGGGCTTGATTCGGAACTTTTGACCGATATATGTCCGACAAGCTTGACGATATTCTTGAAAAATGTAACGACATCTTCGAAAAGGTAAACGAATAGGTCCCAACAAGGGACAAAGCCCTTTTACTCTATGCGGAAGGGGCGGGGGTAGCAACCCGCCCCTTGCCCGCGGGAAAATTGAATAAGACGCGGGCCGACCGCCCGCGAATATAACCTGAAGAAGGGGGCATAAAATGACAGTCGAAGCATTATCACCAATCGCGGTCGACGTCCATTATCGACAAGCAATTCAACCCAAACACGAAGAAGGTTCCTTCGTGGGCAACGACACGGACAATCACGACTTCATTTTCGCGGCCAGGGGCAAGCGGACCATAACGGTCGCCATTGACAACGCGCCCAACGCGGAATTGACCTGGTCCCTTTACGGAATGCACGAAGCCGACGGCGACGTCGGGGACGTCGGGACCTTCGAAGTCGACGTGACGAATGCCCTGGCGGCGACCACAAAAGTCGCGGTCACGAACACGGCCGCCTTCCCGTTCTATCTTCTTCGTTGCGTTTATGCCGTCGCGCCCGTTGGCGGCGGGACCGTGTCGGTTTACGTCGACCTGGCGGGCAATTAAGGGGGCGGAAAAATGGCCGAAACAGTAATAAATATAACGCTATCCTATGAAAACGGCGGTCATTTCCGCATGGTATCAAAGGGCGCGAATGGGACGGACCCGCTTGTCGTTTGTCATATTCAGGAAAACGGGAATATCGCCGAATGCTGGCCCGACGTCGAAAAGATATGTTCCGCCTATTTCGCGAAGGCATTGAAAAAGGTCGGGGACGAAATGAAGAAGCCCGCGGAAGGGGGGACAAAATGACAGTTGGCGCGAACACATACGGAACGGTCGCGGGGGTCCAACGGCTAATCGGGGACATTGTCGAAAGCCGCGCCTTCACTATTTCGACGGTCCCGACCCTGGCCCAGTCCGAAGAAGAACTGGACAACGCCGCGTCCGAATTGAACAACGAACTGGACGTCAACGGTTATGCGGTCCCCGTGGTCCTGGCGACCTTCCCGACCGCCTTTGGTTACTTGAAAGCGGCCAATGAATATGGGGCGGCCGCCGTCCTTTTGGGGACCATTCCAGGCCAGGCATACGCGCCCGACGACGAAGTCGACACGGGGTCGGAAAATCGGGCGAAACAATATAACCAAAAATTCCAGGCGGCGAAGAAGGCAATCGGCGACAAGAAGGTTCGCGCGGCTATGCGCGTCGGCCGCCTGGCGAACGTTTACACGGGCGCGCAAGAAGACGCCGACGGCAACGTCAAGGACCCGTTATTCAAGCGGGGAATGGACGATTATCCTGGCGTTATCTTGAACGGAAGCGCGGAAGATACCGAAAGCTAAACGGGGGACGATATGAGTTATTCGACAATCGAAACGGCCGTCGTCAACGTTATCAAGAAGAACGCCGACTTCGGGGCGGCGGGCGTCACAATCGCCCACGATACGAAGGGCCTGGGAAAGGGACTTTCGCGCTTTTGTTTAGTATCCTATAATTCCGACAAAACGGAAGAACTTTCGGTCAAACAAGAAAAGCGGACCTGGTTCCTGAATGTCGACGTCTTCGTCCCCTGGCGCGGGGACCTGGCGACGTTGGAAGGGTCCATAATGACCGAATTCCAAAAGGTCAAGGACGAACTGGCCCTATACCCCCGCCTGGACCATTGCGCGGGGGTCCTGAAGGCTTCCTTGACCCAGGGAATGTTCCCCGACGTCATAACCCGCGCAAAAGGCGCGTGGCGCGGCAAGCGGTCAATCCTGGAAGTCCAGGAATGGGTTGACCCAGGAAGGCTTGAATAATGAGTGGACAACCTGATTTTGAATTCAGGGTCGAAGGACTTGACGAACTGGTCGACCGCGCCAACCGCGGGGACACGGTCGCGAAAATCTCGATAAACGAAGGCTTCCGCGCCCTGGCGAAATTGATTGTTCCCAGGCTTCGGGCGAACACGCCCGTCGGCGAAACGGGGAAACTGGCCGCGGGGACCGTGGGCGAAATCCTGGGCCAGTTGGACGACCAGGAACTTGAAATCCGCCAGGCGGCCAGGTCGCCCGAAGGCGTCTTTTATGGTTACATCGTCCGCGAAGGGCGCGGTCCAGTTCACGCGAAGAAGGGGAAGGCCCTTCACTTTTTTATCGGCGGCCAGGAATTCTTCAGGACTTCGGTTGGACCCGCCGCCCCGAACCCATATCATAAATTGACCCTGGAAGAATGCGGCCCCGAAATCCAGGAAATCGTCAACCAAATGGGGCAACGAATTGCCGCGTATTTAAGCGGAAAAGGGGGATAACATGGCACTTTTTGACAGTCAACTTTCAGTCTTCAAAATCACGGACACGGCCGCAAGCTTGCGGGACGTTTCCCCGTATGTAATTTCAAT
>Ga0184636_1000300_pt1 | contig 12073 bp, 13 predicted proteins | sample PLM3_60_b2_FD_133164 | JGI IMG/M metagenome (GOLD analysis project Ga0184636, IMG submission 133164) | Groundwater sediment microbial communities from an aquifer in East River, Colorado, USA - PLM4_90_b2 | ecosystem: Environmental > Terrestrial > Soil > Riparian zone | place: USA: East River... | reverse complement strand
GGAATACATTATGAAATTAGATCTGATTCAACGATCTCAATGGATAATGATTCGGGAGGAATAAATTTTGGGGGATTGAATGATGGAACTGAGGTTTCGGTGTTTATTATAAAAGATAACACATCTCCCAATCTCGATGAAGTGAATCGGCAACTTCAAGCGTGGGGTTGGGGTTCTGGTAATGCCCTTATTGGTAGTAAGGAATATACTAAATCTTACTCTAAAGATGGCTTTGGTCTTAAACAATCAATCATAGGACAATGGTAGATAACACACTCAAATTGCCGGAGTTTCCGCATCCAAATAAGGAAGCCTTGAAAGATTACAACCTGCTTATTGGTATCGATGAGCAGAAAAAAGAGTTACTCAGGACTCTAGAAATGCTGCTGGATCAAAAAAAAATCCAGCAGTGGGTGAAAAAGTTTCATAGTAAAGGCTTGCCGTTCATGGCGCATTTGAAAACCAGTAGCCCATTGATCATTTTATCGGGAGAAGTGGGTTGTGGCAAGACAGCGCTGGCTCAAAGTATCGGTACCCCTCTCGCAGACCTTTTGGCTAGCCCAGTGAAAGTTTTTGAAACCCCCTCAAATATCAGGGGAAGCGGCTTGGTAGGAGAAATATCCAACCGCATTACCGAAGTATTTGAAACGGCTAAATCACGGTTGAAAAACGATGAAATCGGGCTATTGATTATTGATGAAGCGGATGACTTGGCTACCAGTCGGGCGCAGAATCAGGCGCATCATGAAGACCGCGCCGGATTGAATGTGTTGATTAAACAGGTTGACTCCATAATGAAAAGCAATAAACGACTGGCTGTTATTATGATCACTAACCGCCTGGTTGTTCTTGATCCTGCTATTCGAAGGCGGACAAGCCTACATCTGGTATTTGAAAGACCTACTGGTAAAAAACTTGAAGATGTCTTAATGGCTCTTCTGTACGGTACTGAATGGAAAAAGACTGATATGGATATACTCATAAAGTCTGCGAGCTCACATAGCGTGCCCTACAGTTATTCTGATCTTATCCAGCGTGTAGCTAAACAAACCTTATATGAAGCAGTTGAGAAAAAAGTCCCTTTTAGTATAGCACTCTTCCAAACAATTCTGGAAAAAACAGAACCAACTCCTTTGTTGGGCGAACAAAAATTAAACTAAGAAAAAAATTATATGGCAGAAGGATATCTAATAATCAAGCATCAAGTATTTAGAGAGATCACAGATGTAGAAGTGCTACAGCAACTTCCAAATTCAGGCACCATTCCCGCCTATCAGATTTTTGACATAAAAAGGGAGATCATCCCAATGGAAAATGTTCATCAACTCGATAGTGTGGAGTACAGGATTTATCAGAAAAACATTATCGACAATCAAATCAAACCTTTCTTGCACGACCATCCCGATTACAAAGTTTTGTATTTCGGAACAGCAACCATCCCTTTAGCATTACATCTTGGATATTGCTTCGGATCCTGGAAAGATGTTGATGTTTACTTATTGCATCGTGAAAAACAAACCTGGAACTGGACAAATGATGATGACAAAAACGAACTGCCTTTTTCAACTAATTTTGTAAAAGAAGAGTTTACCGGCCCGATAGATGTTATCTACAAAGTTGAAACTACCTATAACATACAGGAAGATGAATTAAAAACCGTGGTCGAAAACCCAAATAAATTAATCGGTCTGTGTGTAGAGCCAATCGGCAAAGACGTATTTAGAAATCAGGATCAATTGAAAGCGTTCGCTCATCAATTTTCATTAGGCCTTGATTCAATCGCAAACTATTTACCGGCTACTGATAAAATTCATTTGTTCCCAGCAGTACCTGTTGGTTTGGCTTTCCTGATGGGTACAAGAATTAATCCTCTTGTAACAAAACCTATCGTTACTTATCAGTTCAACACGAATAGAACTCCTAAGCATGAACAAATTTTGATACTGCAGGAAACAGCTCAAGCTGAAGTGAACATAACCGAGGAAGATCAAAAATTTATTGATGAAATCAAAAATGATCTTAAAGCTGAATTCGAAAATAAGATTGCAGCATTTGCCAAATCTAAAGCGGAAGATAAAGGAAGGTATGGTACAACATTAACATGGATTAAGTCAATACTTCCTGAAGGAAATTATTCCGAGATAGAAAGAAGTGTTTGGAAGCCCTTGCCCGGTATCGCTGAAACAATTCTAAGTTCCTCCACTCTTTCCAAAGAAACTAATCTTGTCATGGATGGATTTTTCATCACAGAAAATAACGAGTGGCAAATTAGTGATCGCTTCGTTTTTAATATTATAAATCGTCTCGACCGTGATCAGGGTAAAATCCTCCGGGCATTAAGAATGTTTATTTTCCATGAGGCACTTCACATACATCAAGCTTTGACAAATTATACCGCTCTCAACATCGGTAGGTTTCCCAGAGTTCTTGAGGAAGCAGATTACATAGCAGATGTATGGGCGATGATTCATGAATATAGCTATTCAAAAATGTATTATAACCAGAAGGCAAAAAGTGAAAAAGAATTTTTCAAAGAAATGATTGATGTCGCCTCAAAAACAATGTGGGCTTTTGATGATCTGGATCCGAATAACGAAGAAATGCAAATCAGGCGGGTGAATCGTTACCTAATATGGTTTTGGAATTATCTGCAGATAGAAGACAGGAGTTGCGAGAATTTGGAACATATTATATCTATTCTTGCCAACAAGCCCGTATTGGAAATTCGTGGTCTTGATATACGAGCACAGGCACAGCGTACCATATATAGATTAACCGGTTTCAAAACAGAAGAATTGGAAATAGGTTATTTGGATATGTCAGGAAAAATAAGAAGAGCATCTAATGCAGGAGGTTTCCAATTGAATGAAGTGGTAAAAGGGTTCCGTGAAAGGAGCGGAGAAAAAATATTATTACAACTAAAAAGCTGGTATCATCAGATCAGGAATTAGTCAACTTTGGTAATTTCAGTTATTAAACACCAGCTATCATGGAAACAGGGGAAGATATATTTGATAGGGATGCCGTTATAGCCTTCTATAAAGACGTGCTCAACAATTTACTTCCGAATGCAAGACATCAGGCTTTAAGGTTTTTTGGTGCCGCTGAAGCAAAAAGGGCATCACACATTGATCTTGATTTGATTTCTACGAATGAACTTAACAGGGGCTCTGCCTACTTTTATAAAAAGCAATACTCTTTTATTCACTACACAACCTTACCTGTATTATTAAATATTATTAAAGAAAAAAAAATTCGCCTCTACAATTTGAATGGAATGGATGACCAAGAAGAATTTGTGGTTCCATTGAAACATTTGAATAAGAAAATCTCGGATTACGAAATAGATGAAATAAAGAAACGGATCTTTTGTTTTTCAATGTGTGAAGCAGATCTTGAATCAAAGGAACAAACTCTACCTATGTGGCGAAGTTATGCACAGGATGGCCAAGGTGTTGGTGTTGTTTTTTCAATGAATAAAAGGTTTGCAAAAGATTGGGTTCACTCAATGCTCAGTAAAGTTTATTACGATCCAAGGCATTTGCAAAAATTTATTAAGGCGCAGGAGCTTTATAAGAGTTTTACTTCAAAGTACAACCTGCACATCAACAATTTTGACGAAATGTTCTATCGATATTTTGCATTTCATAAAAACAAAATTTACAGTAATGAGAAAGAAGTGCGATTAATTTACTGTGAGGGATTTGGCTCACTTGATTTACCGAACGTACATGTTGATATAACTAAGAAAAATTCGAAAACAACATTTGTGGAATTGGACTTGGAATGGGAGTGGGGTGAAGAAAAAAGGAAATGGATATTAAGCCAGAAAATCGAACCAAAAAACGTTCGGCCAATTATATTTATGGATAAGATTTTCTTTGGTTATAGAATTTCTAATAATGCAAAATATGAAATTGCTGATGTGATAATGGAGAATGCTAAAAATTACAAACACAAACCTAAAATCGTTAATAGCTCATTACAAGAGTATTTTGAGTTCAAAAAATAGTTAACCATCCTGGAATGATTTGCCAAATTCTTTTACAAAGAAATAAATCGTTTATTCGCTCTCAAATACTAAAATTTTCACTCGATATTTTTATATTTGTTCTGACAGGTAAAAACTGAAAAAAAGTAAGTGGAACTGGCACACATTTAAGCTCTTTCACTTTTTACGACACAATTTTGACACGCACTGTCTATAAATAATTAATACTCTGGCACGGTTAGAATCCGGTCTCAGGCACGTTTATAGCCAAACTACAACCCAAACCAACGGGCTTTACGGCTTGAACCAAAATGCTCTTTATCGGCAACCAATTCCAAAGACGCTTCTGTATAGGTTCCGGATGGTGCAGGCCCTGAGAAAAAATCAATATTTACTTTTCCTACACGGCCGCTCCCAAACTCTATGTAGCAGGTTCCGTTCCCTTTATAGGCATCGGGCTGGGCACCACTTTCGAACGCTGCAATAATAGATTCTGCAGCAACTTTTGCAGCACCTTCTGCAAAGACGCCTGCTTTGGGAGTTCCTACACTGTTTACATCGCCAATTGCATATACATTCGGGAATTGCGTTTTCAAGTTTGTTTTGTCAACCGGTATCCATCCATTTACTGTCATGCCGCTCTGCTCAACTACAGCGGGTACACGATGTTTGGGAATGCCCAGGAACAATTCAAAAGGCATTTCAATACTATCATCTAAAACAACAACATGACGTGCTGCATCAATTGAGCGCACCAGTTTTTGGGGAATAAATTGGATGTTACGCTCTGCAAATGCTGTCAGCAATGCCTTGGAAGTATCCGGGGAAGGAGGGATGGGCAAAGCAAATGGCATAACAAGACTTATTTCACATTCATTACGTATTCCTCGCTTAACAAGATAATCATGCATCAACAAGGCCGCTTCGCTTGGAGCAGGAGGGCATTTGAATGGAGCAGAAGTTACTCCGACAATGACACGGCCTTTTGAAAAAGCGGGTAATACTTCCTTTAAACGCTCAGCACCAGCTAAAGAATAAAATTCATTGCCACCTTCTGCCAAACCGGGTGTAGCAGCCAGATCATAGTCAGCACCCAATGCAATCACTAATACATCTGCTTCGTAAGTGTTGAGCCGGGTCGTAACTTTTCTGGTAACAGGATCTATAGAGGTGATCGTTTCCTGTTTGAATGTCACGCCGGGCTTTACAATATTGCGATAATAAATCCTGATGGCATCGGATGTTTTGTGTCCGAACATAACATCGAACTTAGAAAAACCGAAGTAAAAAGAATCGCTTTTATCTATTAAAGTAAGATCAAGCCTATCGCCTAATTTTTCGGAAAGTATTGAGCTAAGCTCAAGACCGCCAAAGCCTCCACCAAGAACGAGAACGCGTAATTTCATTGTAATGATTTATGTTTATAACCAATTTTTTAACACTGCCTTGTCGCTAACGCAAACGAACTAAAAAAAGGGTGAATCGAAGCGACATAGTTCGTTCAAATGTTTGCAACGAATAGCTACAATCATTTACGCCACCAGGTAGGTTGCAAACATTTGAGCTTGCACGCACTTTTTTAGAATCACAACTGTTGATAACCGATTCACCCCTTTTTTTTAACTTCGTTTAATCTTTTTGTTATGCGCGTAGGCTACTCTTGACCATGCTAATACGTTTTTGCTAAACTCCAATACACTGCGGCTCCGAAAATTATTCCCAAGCTCAAATAGGGTTCGATAAACACAAGTATAAATGAAGCAACAAAAAAACATGAAGTAATCCACATCTTGCGATGCCATGCACGCAATCTTTTAACTTCCACTCCAGGTTTTCTTACTTCAGGATAACGAATTGTCACCTGTAATAATCCAACAAAGCCGAATCCCACCGGAAAAGACTGGCATGCATAAACCATCATTGCAATTGCCCTATGTGAACTGTTAAAATATTCAGCAACCAGGTTCGTAGTAAACGGAATTACAGTTACAGCGAAAAGCAATAAACCGTTAGCAAAAAAAAGCGGCTTGTTCACCCCACGTATTAACTTAAACAACCGGTGATGCAAATTCCATATAACGAGGATGATAAAAAAACTGGTAAGGAATGCGACATGTACCGGCCACTGCTCTAACAATGCCCAACCAAGACCGATCGCGTTACTCGTATCGAAAGTAGGAATTTTCATTTCAAGACCAAGCAAAGTGATAGCAATGGCAAATACCCCATCACAAAAAGTGTCAAATCGGGTCATGTTATTATTTAGTTATTACGCAATTTTATAAATGCGAACTTCTGGATTTGTCTTTAGCAATGGCTTTAAGCCCATGACTACATCGTTTGTAAAAAATTCATTTGTCAAATATGCCTTTGCATTTTCGGCCGTGTCAAAACCATGTAATACTTGCACATCTTCAGCTCTAAGCAACAATTCTTTTGATTTAGCACCTTTAATAGTGTCCAAAAAAGGCTGCTTGTATTTTCTATAAATACCTGCTGCTGTGTTTCTGTCGTTGTTGTCGATTTGTAAAGTAATTTCTAAATAGGCTGCCGTCATTTTACTTATTTTTTGTTTGTGAATACTGAATAAATTCTTACTTCTGGTGCTGCTTGCAGATATGGCTTTAATGCAGTTACAACATCATTGTTGAATAAATCGCTTTTCAAATAAGCTTCCGCATCTGCAGTCGTTTCAAAACCGTGAATTACCTGTACGTCACCAGTTCTTGTAAACAACTCTTTTGATACAGCACCTTTTATTTGCGTAAGAAATGGTTGCCTGTATTTAAGGTACACGCCTGCCGCAGTTCGCCTGTCGGCTTCGTTCACTTTTAAGGTGATTTCCAAATAAGCACCTGCCGTGCGCGAATCGGCAGCGACCACCATAGCTGAATTTTTGGATTGTCTCATTTTACTTTTTTATTTATGAATGAATTCATTTGACAATGCAAAGCTGCGGAATATAAACCACCTGTAAAATGGACAGAAAGGAGTTTGAATGGTAATTTTAGGAAACTAGCTTTCTAAAATCGCTTGGCGTTTTTTTGGTGTATTTTTTAAAATATTTTACAAAGTAAGAAGGGTCGTCAAATCCTAATTGAAAACCAATTTGATTAACATTTAAACTGGAATGTGTTAGTAGTCTTTGCACCTCTAAAATTACTCTTTCGTGAATGAGTATTGATGGCGTTTTAAAAACTATTTTGTTTGTTAGCTCGGTAAGTGTCTTGCTGGAAATATTTAGTAATGCAGCATATTCGGAAACCGAAAATCCTTTCTTGTAATTAAGTTCAATTAGTTCGGAAAAGCGAAGGAATAGTATGTGTTTCTCATTTGTGATTACCAGAGAAGCGTCTTCGTTTTCTCTTTTTTGCCTTTCAATTTGTATTAAAAATGACTTTAAGAAATGCCTTAAAAGCTCTTTGTGCCCAAAGGTGTTTTCCTTGTTTAACTCATTACTGATTTGTGATATTAAAGTATTGAGTAAGTCGCTTGTTGGTTTTGATATGGTACAAAATGGTTGGTGGTGTTGATTGTTGAAAATATTATAATTCAAAAAAATGTCGACATCATTTTCGTGTTGAACCAGGAAACTTTCGTTAAAGTGCAGGAGCACCCCTTCATAGTTTTTGGATTTGTCAAAATAATGCACTTGGTTTTTATTGATAAAAAATATTGTGTTCGGATTTACCTCATACTTATTGAGGTCAACAAAGTGGTTGCCTTTGCCTTTGACGAACCAAATTATTTGATAAAAACTATGAATGTGTGGTTTACTACTCTTCTGAAAATTATCGGCAATATATTCTTTCAAAGAAAAAATTTCAAACTGCCGCTTTTCAGGTTGGTCTTTATGAAGATGGTATTCGTCTATTTTTTGACCGTTTTAGAATTGATGATTTTGTTTCAATTGATTTCCCGCAGTACTTAATTTTTTAGTGAGGCAATTGTTTCCGGAAGAAACTATACGCCCAGGTTCCCAATAAAGCGCTGATGAAAAGAATAATAAGCGGATAAAGCCCTTTCCCCATCAACGCATAGAGTGGCCCGGGGCAAACACCTGTTAATCCCCAGCCGATGCCAAAATGGCTTGCATACTGATTATAAAATTTTCACTACTCAAAGGTGAAAACTAAAAACCAGTATTCTTTTAACATAAGATAAATAATCACCGGTGCCCCCGGATGCGGCTGAGGCTTACCTGTGTAATACCAAGATATGAGGCAACATATTTTAGAGGAACTCTCATAAGCACATTGGATGCTTCAGAAAGTAAAGCATTATACCTTTCTTCTGCTGAATGAAATTGAATTCCCTCTATGCGGTTTACAGTATCTACATAGGCAGCTTCAAATATTTTCCGAAATAGTCTTTCTATTTCAGGAAAAGTATTATAGAGTTTGAAAAGCTGTGTTGAATTGATTGCCACAATTTCTGCGTCTTCTAATATTTGAATTGCTTTACGGGATGGTTTTCCAGCAAATAAACTTTCAACCCTTGCAATGATATTGTTTTCAAAGGCAAAGCTTTCAGTAATGTCAATACCATCCTTATAATAATAAATTCGGGCAATGCCTTTGTTAATAAAATAAATTGTCTTGCAGGTGTGTCCAATAGGTTGCAAGTCTTTATTCTTTTTGATGTTGATTACTGAACATATTTCAGTAATTGCATTTTCAGCCTCTTTAGAAAGTGAGTTATATTTTTTGAAGTATTTGAAAAGTAAAGTCATTTGAGTAAAAGTAATAAGAGGGTAAAGTTACCACATGATGAGGTTAGTCTGCTGAAAATTGGTCAGTGTCAAGCAATATGAAACTTGTCAAATGTGGAAACTGTTACGGTTAATTTGGGTCGTTCGCCATGTCTGCTCAAATTTGAGTACTGTCGCCAATAGGCTTGCGTACAACGTTAGGGCTTTGCGTTCGGCGGGGCATTTGAAAAACGCCAGCTCATCATTTGCAATAATGCCAGATAGATGCACAAATGCTGAGTTTAGCCCTGTCTGCCCCACTATGGCCAAACTGATGTTGCCGTTTTTTCTTCAGTGTTGTTGTCTGTGTTCATTTTCTAAAATTGATAGTAAAATTAAAGTCCGATAATTGTCGCCCTGTTTTACTACTTCTCTAAGGTGTCCGTCTATTTGAAAACCCTCTGACTTATATAAGTTTATTGCTCGTTCATTGTCATCAAAAACGTCAAGCCAAAGTCTATGAAATTTCAGGTTCGTAAAACAATACTCTTTTATTAGTTGTAAGCATATTCTACCAAAACCTTCGCCTTTACTTTGAATAACTATTCTTCTAAACTCTAATGACAAGTTTTGGTTTTCAAGTCCAGCCAAAATAATGAAGCCAACAAGGTTTCCAGTTGCTTTGTCCCAAACAGTCAAGTGTTCTTCGTCTTTACTGTCAATAACTTGTTGATGTCGGTTTTTGTCATAAGGTGTTATAAAAACTTTATTTACTTGGTCATTTTCAATATTGCATATCGTTTCAATGTTACTTATGATAGTTTCTGTAATTACTATTTTTGGATTTTCTATTTTAAAGTCCATAATTTGATTTCATAAATTTAGGGTTGTTGTTTTAAAATGGCATATAACGAGCAGGCTTGGCGAAGTACGGGTATTAGAATTCCGTCCACTCCGGCTAACCGCTGATAAAAAAGTTGGATGAACGATTGCTCTCCCAATGGCTAAAATAAATGAAATAACTATGTACTGAAAAGTTGTTGGAGAAAATAATAAAGGCAAAATTGCCAAACCTTGTAAAAACATTCCCCAAAACAAAAGATCTTTTTTGCAGTAGATGTCTGAAAGTTTGCCAGTTATTAACTGTCCCAAACCCCAAACTATTGGATAGGTTGCCGTGATAATTCCAATAGTGCCAATTCCAAACATTAAGTGTTTAGGAAAGATTCCTTGAACTTGAAAAGACCTATCCCAATGCCTTGCAAAGAATACCTGTAGAACAATATTGCAGGTTATCCTGGCATCGGGGCCCTGAGTTTAAAGAAAGGCATAACAATAAGTTTTACAAAAGATAATGAAGTAAAATTTTACCCTCTTTTCAGAAACCGGTTAAAGCTTTTAACTTGCTTGCCAAGTAGTCACTAGCTTCTTCTATTTCATCGTGTGTTGTTTGCCAGCCGAGGCTTAATCGAAGTGCTGATTTAGCTAAGTCATTTGATCGTCCCATATTAAGTAGGATTTGGGAAGGCTCCGCACGTCCGCTGTGACAGGCAGATCCGGTGGAACATGCTATTCGATCCCGAATGCTCTCCATAAGTTGGACCGAATCAATTCCAGGAAAACTAATGTTTAGGGTGTTACATAACCTCTTGTCGGAATCCCCATTAACCACTGCGCTTGGATATGCGTTAATTAAAGCTTCTTGCAACTGATCGCGGAGTGGCTTAACTCTTTTTTGAAATTCATCAAGTCTTGTAACAGATATTTCGGCGGCTTTGCTCAAGGCCACTATATAAGGGGTGTTTTCCGTTCCAGCCCGAAAACCGTTTTCATGACCGGCTCCATGAATCAACGGTTCAGGCATAAGATTTTTGCGGACGAGAAGAGCCCCAATACCTGGGGGAGCATAGAATTTATGTCCTGCCACACTCAAAAGATCAACTCCTAAGTCCTTCATGTTAACTGGAATTTTTCCGATAGCCTGAGCTGCATCTGTGTGTAAAAGCACGCCCTTGGAGTGAACCATGGATGCAATGTCAGCAATCGGCTGAATGGTCCCGACTTCATTATTGACGAGCATAATGCTGACAAGCACCGTGTCGGACTTAATGGCTTTTTCCAACGCTTCAATGTTCACAATTCCGTTTTTATTGACTGATATAATTGATACCTCATATCCTTGTCGTGCCAAAAAATGCGCTGCAACAGTTATGGAAGGATGTTCTATAGAGGAAATAATCATGTGCTTCCCCTTACTCTGAAAAGCATGAGCAATTCCTTTTATTGCGAGGTTGTTCGCTTCACTTCCGCCTCCAGTAAATACTACCACATCGTCTTGTGCACCCAAGGCTTCAGCCAAAGAACTCCGGGCCTGAGTAATTGCTTTTTTGGCGTATGTTCCCAAAGCATGACTGCTTGAAGGATTACCAAAATGGTCTGCGATAAAAGGCCACATTGAATCTGCCACCTCTTTGTCGACAGGTGTGGTTGCGTTATAATCAAGATATATGAGAGGGAAATGTTTATTGTTGCTATTTCTCATTTTTAAATATTATTTCAACGTTAGTATGTCTTGAAAACTGTCTTCATAAATAATCCTTTTTTATGCGCCTCGTAATGAATAGGCTTCAAATCCTTGCTTGCTCAAAAGGTCCGCTGCAATTAAACTCGTTTTATCACCTGCACAAACTGTTACTACAGGAACTGCTTTGTCAAGGTGCAAACCTTGCAAAGCATCAGGGTTGTTTGCTTTTAGTTTGTTGTATGCATTAAAGTAAATACTGCCGGGGATGAACCGTTCTGTTCTTTCCTCAATGGGTCTGATATCAAGGATGGAAATCTTTTTTCCGGTTTCCAGCCACGTACGGAGAGTGTTTGTGTCTATGGTAGTTGTTTCAGACATACTAAATATAATTGCACAATTTGCAGAATACGTGATGTGATTACAGATTTGCTTTGGGTATAATCCGGCGAAGGGATTTTCAGACAGCAAATAGCTTTATTTTAAAATATTAAACAGTGCATGAAACGACTTCACTTGCCAATGCTTCAGCCAGGTTTGCAGCCGTTACAATTTTTGCTCATTCCATCAGATCAGCATCAGTAATGCCTCTTGGTTTCTTTCTACTTAAAGCCTATAGCCACCACAAATTCACCTGGAACATGATAGCCATCCGTTTCTTTAAATGGTTTAATAGATTCAATATATTCTGTCTGCGCTTCCCTCTTTACGTTATCTGAAAATTTACTATATGCCAATGCAACAGGCCCTCCCAGAAATACTGCACTGCAGGCTTCTTCACCGGAATTGTAGTTTAATACAGTGTTTAATCTTTCCGTTGATATGTTTTTAAACCCTCCTGCACTCATGTATTGTTGTAAAGTTCCTTCAT
>Ga0184636_1000299_pt1 | contig 12089 bp, 16 predicted proteins | sample PLM3_60_b2_FD_133164 | JGI IMG/M metagenome (GOLD analysis project Ga0184636, IMG submission 133164) | Groundwater sediment microbial communities from an aquifer in East River, Colorado, USA - PLM4_90_b2 | ecosystem: Environmental > Terrestrial > Soil > Riparian zone | place: USA: East River... | reverse complement strand
GGCGGAGTCAACCGTGACTTTTTTACCCATCTTCCACGAAGGATGAGCCAGAGCTTGCATTACAGTGATATCAGCCATGCGCTCCGCGGGGTAATTAAGAAACGGACCGCCGGACGCCGTTAAAATAATGCGGCGGGGCTTCGGTTTTTCGCCATTAAGGCACTGCCAGATGGCGCTGTGCTCGCTATCTATGGGGTGGAGACGAGCTTTGGTCTTTTTAAGAGCGGCGGTAATAATCTCGCCGGCGGCGACGAGAGACTCTTTATTGGCTAAAGCGATGGTTTTACCAGCCTGGACCGCCGCCAGAACGGCGTCAATGGCAGACGTGGAGGACGTAGCGATAACAACAATATCAACGTCGGGGTGGGCGGCTAACTCCTCAATGGGCATATATTTGGGACGCAGGAACGCCTTGAGGCTTGAGGCATCGTTATCATACCCGGCATAATAGAAGTATTCCGGTTTGAACTCCTGAATCTGGGTAAAAAGCAGATTATGATTGCTGCCAGCGGCTAATCCTACAATGTGGAAACGGTCGGGCAAGGCGCGGACGATATCCAACGTCTGCTGACCGATAGAGCCAGTCGAGCCCAGCACCGCCAGGTTTTTTACCTTGGTCTTTTCCTTAGCCGCCATAACACTTATAGTTTACAACAAATGGAGGAAGGTGAGTAGTTAACAGTATGTAGTTGGTAGTTGGTGGTTTGGGGGGAATTGATAAAAACCCTCTTTGTCTCCCTTTACAAAAGGGAGAAACTTGAAAAGGGGATGAGTTAATGCCCCCCTTACCGGATTCTTCGCTTCGCTCCAGAATGACAAAGGGAGGGTTGGATGGATTCTCAATCGAGTTGGGAATGACGGGGAGAGGTGTGGTGGTCCGGCATAAAACAAGAGTGGTGAGTCGGTAATATGTACCGACTCACCACCATGACATTTCTATTCTTGGTCTTAGCTGTTTAACCTACCGGTGTTAAACTGTCGTGTCGTGGAGTACCGCCACAGGCGCGTTCACTCTGACGGATTCAATACCATTCAGACAACCTTCTTTGGCTTTATACCCCTCGGATACTGCGATGGTCTCTCCGTTTAGAGCAATTAGTTTAAACCTGAATTCGCCCGCTATGTCCTTGTCTATCTCAAACTTGGCAGACGGTTTGAGGTTCCCTCTTTTTTCTACCATCTTTTGAACTATGCCCAGGTATGAGTCATATCCATAGTAAGTGTAATAGCGGTCGAGCGATTTCAAGTCTTCGCTTTCCTGCCATGCGTCAATCTCTTCCAGCCACTTATCCTTGTGCATACCCGGAGCGTTCTTTAGAATTTCTTCTGGCATATCCAGAATGAATTTCTTTGTCACTGGGTGCCATTTTAAAGCGACCCATGGCAGGGCAAACCATTTGTCGGTAATATGGAGGAAGCCTTTGAAGGCAACCAACGCGAAGGCTATTAGTCCTTCGTGCATATCAATGACAAAGGTCATTATTTGCCCCATGTCTTCGCCCTTTGTATTTACTACGTCGTACTCTGTCAACTTGTTGCTTGAAACGAACCTTGCTGATTTACTAGCCATTGTAATTCTCCCTATGAATCCTTTTTCAGCGGCCAGCTGACATATCTGCCAGCATATTTAGCCACCGAACTGTTTGAATTAGTTTTACCTTTAAATCTATTGCGTCTACTTGAGCCTGGTTATATTCAGACATGGGACTAACGTCTAAATCTCACTTGCTGTACCAACCAGATAATGAAGAAGATAACAGCGATAATGATTAAGATATGAATAAAACCACCCATGAAAGGGGTTATTAACCAACCCAGCAGCCACACAATTAACAGGATAAGAGCAATTATCCAAAACAAACGCCACATATTGACCTCCTTTTTACTTTGTCGACCTTTCCACCCCCGTCCATCCTCCCTGTCGGCTGGCACTATCAGAGGTCTTTACCCGGAGAAATGTGAAATAATGGCTAAGACACCAATAATGATGAAATAAATACCTACGAGATAGTTAAGTATCTTGGGGAAAATCATGACGATGACGCCAAAAACGAGAGAGATGATACCCCACCATAAACCGACATTTGTAAACATGAGAACTATTCTCCTTTCTTTTGATTATCAATTAGTTCCAATACATAATTTAAGTATGTACCCTATATCCCGGGGCTACAAACCTCTCGGGTGGGGATAAGACAGGCATGTTGGTGCCGATTGGTTAATCTAATAGGTGGTAGTTAATAACCATTGACAAGTGTAGATAAGGGGGGTAGAATAGTAGCCTAAAGGCGCACTAAAGTGACGCATATGGTACACTAAAGTATACCAAGGAGGTAACTACGATGGCAGCTATACAACGCAAATCTGAAACACTGCGCGTTTTGATGATTGGTTTCAGTCCAGTTGTTCGTCATGGGTTACAGGCTATCCTGGCTCAAGATGAGGAAATCGATGTGATTGAAGATGCTTCGAATAGTATTGAAGCTCTTCAGCAAATTAAACTGGCACGTGACAAAGGACGGCCTGTTAAAGTAGTATTGACCGAGTCTCGGAACGGTAAAATTGATGGTGTGCTAGCTACGAGGCTTATCAAGGATGAATTCCCGGAGGTTGCGGTCCTGGTGCTGACGGAAAACGTCAACGATACTTATGTAATTGACGCCATACACGCGGGCGCGGGGGGATACATCTTCCTCCAGGATATGACACCGGATACACTGTTGCAGAGTGTCCATCGTGTGGTCGAGGGCAGCATGCAGATGAAGACGGAATTATTGCACACTGCCGTGGAGAATTTGATTCAAAACGGACGGAAGACGCTGGCCGAGCGAACGGCTGAAGCGGCTCATCTTACCGGGCGGGAAGTCGATGTGCTAAGGCTCATGGGGAATGGAGACACGAATAAAATAATCGCCGATAGCCTGAACATTACCATGGACACGGCCAAAAAACACGTCCGGAACGTTATCGACAAGATGCAGGCGCGCAGCCGTACTCATGCGGCCATTATCGCAGCTCAGGCGGGTATTGTGGGCAATCCTATTACTCCCATTATCGTTCAGCTCCAATCTGAGCCGAATGCAGCTGCCTGAAAGCTGGGCTGTTCTGATATTGTCCCGTCTAGCTTTCAACCTGTGAACGATAAATGAGGATGTTCACAGCCGGCTCTGTTTTTTAATCCTTTGTCGTTGAGGCATCAATGCGTTCTGTGTATTGTATGCGGTAGTCCACCATCGAGGCTAGCAAAGGTTTCCTGCCCTCGGTAATGGTTCAACTTGACAAATAGAATCATTTAGATATATACTTTATGTATAGTTCCGGTTTAGGTTATTATCAACTTCTTTGAATCCCCATAGATTTATATCAAGTATTGGATGACCCAAGCTCTAACTAAAATTTTAAGAGAGGAGGCCATCCAATGAGTTTTGAAGACAAGTCACTCCAGTGCATAGACTGCAAGACCACCTTCACTTTCACTGCCGGGGAACAAGAATTCTACCAGACTAAAGGTTTTACCAACGAGCCTAAGCGCTGTTCCGCGTGCCGCCGAACCAACAAAGCACAACGTGGTAATAGCGGCAACAACAGCTACGCGTCACGGTATTAAGTCTTCTGTTTATCTGCAGCAAGCAACACACATAGAATAAAGTTTCTTTAGGAGGGCAGCCAATACGGATAATTATTTGGTATTTTCTGCCCTCCTAGAGCATTAGCACGTGGAAGGAGCGGCTGGCATAAATGAACACGCATAATTTATCAAAATCAAGAAAAACATTTATTCGCAGGGAGAAGGCTCGGATTCGCCGGGATGTTTTTGACCTAAAAGAACGAGAGAAATTGATTAGCGGCTTATATACAACAGTTCATCAGGCGTAGATACTTTTGCTAAGGCATACCGAGTAAAACAATAACATTTCCATTACCCAAGAATGAAACGGAGGTATTATGACTATAGACTCCTTGTGCGTTCATTGGTGGATTATCGGAGACCATTTAGTAGGTTGCTGCAAAAAGTGCGGCGCCATAAGAGATTTTGAAAAACTAAGACTAGAAGAGCAGGCGCGCAAGACTTTCCACAGGGTGAAAATACATACTCCAGCCATGAGTGTTTCTAAGTAATAACCAGACCGGTTTGTAGAATCAGGTTACGAGGACAAAATAAACCCGGATTTAAACTTTATACAAAAGATTGTATTTAACTAACGTTAGTGTATTTTAGACGACAATCTCAGATTTTTTCGTTTGGCCGGCACGCAGGAAGAGAATCGTGACGATATTGCCGGATTGCAGTCCCCCTAAAGCGCTTGCCATATCCGCCGCGCCGGCGATTTTCCTGCCGTTTATTTCGGTAATGATGTCGCCGGGTTTAAGTCCTGCTTTCTCTCCTGTTAAGCCCGGAGATACTTCCCCGATAATAGCGCCGGGCGTGACATATACGCCCATTTGCTGGGCATTAGCAGAAGCATCGGCGATTTTTAGTCCGAAGCGTATTTTGGGGGATGCACCAGCTCCAGCGGAAATAAGCTCCTGGATACGGTTGCGGTCGAAGCCGACAATAGCCTGACCATCAATGACAATAACAGGAACGCCCATCTGGCCGGTAAGATTAACCATTTCCTCGGCGGCAGCGCTATCCTGAGAAACATCGATTTCTTTATACGCCACACCAAGCTGGCCAAGAAAACTCTTGGCTTGATGACAGTAGCCTCAAGTAGGCGTAGTATAGATTTTCACGTCCATAATACTACCTTGCTCCAGTGTTATTATTTTTTTCGATAGGAACTTCGGCCAATTTGGGCAATTTAAAAAGATTGGCGTTCTTCTTTAACGGATTAAAGGTCGGGAAGGCATTAAGAAATATTTTCTTTTCGCCGCAATATTTACACGTACCATAGCTGGTAGGCCCATTGGCTACGTCGATAACCCAGAAATGATGACATTCCGGTTTGGCCGGTTTTTCGGTTATTTGTTCCTTTACTTTTGTGCGCTGATTCATCACACACCCCCTGTTAACCATACAACATTATTTTAGGAGAAAAAGAGATTAATGTCTGCGACTTTTGTCTTACTAAATAATAGCGAAAGAAGATGAAGAAATTATTAAGAAAAAGTGAAAAGGGGCAGATAATATGGGGGTGATGAGGCGGGGAAAAGAGACTATTTTTTATCGTCTTCGATAACGATTTCAAAGGGGCAAGAGATGGCGCCCGTAGGGCAAACAAGCTCGCACATCGTGCACCAGCCGCAGTCGTCAACTTTAACGACGGTTATCTTGTTATCTTTCATCTGCAGAGCGCCGCAGACACAGATGCTAACACAAAGGCCGCATTGGTCACATTTAGCTTCGTCAATTATCGGTAGTTCAGGCATATTAACATCTCACCACATCTACATTCTATTGTCATCGGCATTAAACGTATGTGACCTTTCTCTCATTCTGTAATGCCGGCGATTTTCTTTAAAGCCGTGTAATCGGCGATAATGATGCGGTTACGCTCAATTCTGATGGCGCCTTCCGCTTCCAGATTTCTGAAAGACCTCCCGACCATTTCGCGGGCCGTGCCAATCATCGCCGCCATTTCCTGCTGCGTCAGGCGCGGCCTTTCTCCGTTGCCGGCATATTCCAGCAGTATCTTGGCAACTCTGCCGTTGACATGACGGAAGGAGAAGTCCTCTACCAAGGCTATCATCTCCTCGACGCGGAGCGACAATACCTTAATAATATTCGAGGCTATTTGCGGATATTCCCTGGAGAGAGCTTCCAGGTCTTTCTTCTTGATACCTTGAAGAACAACGGCACTCATAGCCGCTGCGCTGGCCAGATTACGACCGCCAAGCGCCGGGACATCATTAAACGAATCGCCGGGGCGGATAATGCGGAGAATCTGCTCTTTGCCATCGGCGGAGGTCTTGAAGACTTTCACCACGCCAGCAACGACGAAATACAGCGCTTCCGCCGGCTCTCCCTCAAAGACGAGGATATCGCCCCGAACTGCCTTCTTCTCGAAGACATGGTTGTTTACTACGGCAAGCGCAGCATCACTCAAGCCGGTAAAATAAGGTATCGATTTTATGGCGTCGAAATTCGCGGTCATATTTCTTAAGGATTATACCAGCTTAAAGTAGATACAGCAAAGGATTGGAAGGTTGTATTTAGTAAAATTTATCGCCTATAATAAAATTGAATAGAGGTAAAGATGAGTAAATTAGTTGATAAACTGCATAAGTTATCGCAGGCAATGCCATCGCCAATGGGATTCCGCACGTCAAAACCGGCAGAGGCCGAAGCGAAATTACTGATAATCGGCAGATTGATGATAAATACTGCCGCCACGACAGCGAAGATAAACACCGGCGCCGATGCGGTTCTTTTAAGTATTGAAAAATCCGAGACGCTCGTGAAAGACATTCAGAAAGCGGCTAAAGCGGCGGGGGATGTGCCGTGGGGGGTATATCTGGAAGAGGTCGGGGACGAGATGGCAGGGCTCATCGAGGCGGGTTGCGACTTTGTGGTATTTTCGCCGACCAGCCGGATTCCCGATATACCGCAGGACGAGAAGATAGGAAAAATCCTCCAGGTCGAGTCATCCATGGACGATGGGCTTTTAAGAGCGGTCAACGACCTGCCGGCAGACGCTGTTTTTGTCACGGACGCTTTAGACAACGATGAAACACTAACGATGCACCGCCTGATGATTTACCGACACCTGGCGAATTTCATCACCAAACCGCTGATAGCGCCAGCGGCGGCGAATACTACAGAAGCGGAACTTAAAGCGCTGCAGGATGCGGAAATTGACGGGGTATTGGCGAAGGGGGACGACCTGAAAGAACTGCGCAAGACCATCGGAAAGCTGCCGGCACGCACCGTGAAAAAGCGCAATAAAGCGGGTGTCATATTACCCCACGTCGGTGGGGAAACTGCAGCCGCACCACCGCCGGACGAAGAAGAGGAAGAGGATGAGTAAGGATTGCAGTACCTGTCCCGTATGGTTTAGATAAATGAAACCTAATCAAATTCGGGTTATAGCCATTTGTATTATGCGGCATGGAGAGAAAATACTCGTCTGCGAGTATTTCGATAAAGGCAAGGACACACCTTTTTACCGTCCGCTGGGAGGGGCAATAGAGTTCGGTGAAACGAGCAAGGCAGCGCTTAAACGGGAACTAAAAGAAGAAATTGAACAAGAAATCACGGAGTTAAAATTACTTAATATCCTAGAAAGTATCTTCACGCTCGAAGGTAAAACGGGGCATGAAATCGTTTATGTTTATGAGGGACACTTTGCCGACGAGTCAGCCTATCAACGTGAATCATTTGAAGTGCACGAAGAGGGAGAAACTCTAACGGCATCCTGGCGACCTTTAAGCTTCTTTAACGATTACCATCGGTTAGTGCCAGAGGCGCTGGTGCCACTACTTACAACAAAAACCTAAACTACCCCACCCCACACATAATGGCGATGAAGATATGGGGCTTGCGGAATTTTTTATAGCGCAACGGCCGGTGTTTAACGCCCCGCGGGATAAAAAGCGTACTGGTAGTATTCAAGGTTAAAACCTGCCCACCTAAAGAAAATTCCATCTCAGCGCCGAGGTCTTCATGGTTAGCGGGGTCGCCGCCGAGACTAAGGATAATTTCATCGGTGTCCTGATGCGTCATTTCTTTGATATGTTCAACTCTGGAGGCACTTTGTTCGGTTATCCAGCCATACTCAATGTGGTATTTAGCGCCCGGCACCTGTAAACTGCTCATATAGGTTAAAGCGCCGTCAACACCTTTCTCATATACCGGGCTGCGCACCACGTAACGCTCATAATCGAAATTGGTGGTTTTCTTAGGCAGGATATCTTTAGAGTCGTGGATGCCGCTGGTGCCCCAGGCGTCGCCGGCAGCGCCGGTGCCGCACATAACAGCCATCTGGAGGTGGGGAAACTGAAACTTTTTCCAGATAACGGGACCATGCGGCGTGCCCTTAGGGAGATAGAAGGCAGTAGAAGTGTTAAAGACAATCGGCTGACCGCCGACGTAAAACTCCACCTCACCGCCGAGAACCTGGGGTATTTTGTAGTCCCCACCCATATGCATGACAATCTCGTCAAAGTCGTGGGCATGTTCATGTAGGCTGGGATTGGGGGCGGGGATACCATAAATCCAGCCGGGTTCCATATAGAAATTGCAGCCGGGTATCTGCTTGTTGCTAATCATCGTCATCGTGGGACTCTGGCGATTTTTCGTCCCGCCGAAGGCTTCGTAAAGGGGCTGGCGGACGACATATTTTTCGTAGTCGATTTTAGACATAGGTTTTTATCCTCAATGTGTATTTGAGCTAATGATAACTGGAGAGGGAGAAAGTGTCAAAAAGAGGGCTTTACAGGTGATATACAAAAAAGTTATAATGCCTGATTGTTGCCCAAAAAGGAGAGTTTATGCCAAGCGACGCCGAAATGACGAATTATGACCCGATAGCCGAGCGATTCATAGAACACGCTGGTCGTGAAGATTCCTGGAACAATTTATACGAAAGGCCGAACACGATAGCGCGACTGCCGGCACTGGAGGGGAAAGATGTGCTAGACCTAGGGTGTTCGACGGGGTTTTTTACCGAGTACGCGTTGGGCAAAGGCGTGAAGAGTGTGACGTCGGTGGATGCCAGTCAGAAATTGGTAGACAAACTGGCGGGGCGGATTAAAGATAAACGCCTAACCACGCATTGCGCGGACATCGGGCAGCCAATGCCGTTCCTGAAATCCGATTTTTACGACGTGATTATCTGCTCGCTGGTCATGGATTACATTAAAGATTGGCAACCTATGATGGCAGAGTTTCACCGCGTACTGAAAAAGGGCGGAAGGGTGGTAATAGCCACCGGCCATCCTTTTGCCAGTTATCTTTATCTGTCAAGACAGAACAGGGTGGAAAGTTATTTTGCCTTTAAAATGATAGAGGATACATGGGCAGTGAGGAGCCAAAAGCCTTTTAAGACACACTATTATATCAGACCCCTACATGAAGTACTCCGCCCGATGATACAATCCAAGTTTAAGATTATCAGTATAGATGAACCGCTGCCGGACGAAAGATGCAAAGAAATATCGCCGGAAACGTACGAAGACTTGATGGAAAGGCCGTCGTTTTTGTTTATTGTGCTGGAGAAGTGAATGTTAAAGAATACCGATGAAAAAGCCGTAATCAAGAAAATAACCGCGTGGGCAGAGAGTAAACCAGATATTCGAACAGTTATACTGACCAGCTCGCGTACCAAGCCAAATGCCGAACTTGATGAATTCTCCGATTACGACGTCATTTTTGTAGCGGAAAACATTAAACCTTATCGAGAAGATGAAAACTGGTTGGATGAGTACGGGAAAGTTTTAGGGGTTTACCGCGACCCGGTAGAAACAAGATTCGGCTTTGAAAGATTCATCAATGTAACACAGTATGAAAGCGGACTAAAAATAGATTTCACTTTATGGCCCATAGAATTGATGAAACACATCGCCCGGATGGACGAACTACCGGACTATATCGCCGACGGGTATAAAGTGCTGCTGGACAAAGACAAGCTAACGCAGGGAATGAAAGCACCTTCCTACCGGGCTTTTATACCCAAGCCGCCGACTGAAGTAGAATATCTGAAATTTTGCGAAGGATTTTTTTATAATACGCCATATGCAGCTAAGCATATCCGGCGCGGCGAGTTTTTCCCGCTTAAAGACATGCTGAACTACTTACGATACGAAAAATTACGTAAAATGCTGGAATGGAAAGTAGAAATAGAACATGATTGGACGATAAAAAGCGGGGTTTCCAGCAAGGGACTAGAGAAATATGTAAGTCCGAAAATACTAAAAGAAATAGAAGATAGCTGGAAAGGATTTACCACCGAAGAGAACTGGAAGGCGCTTTTTACGATTATCAATATGTTCGGACGGGAAGCCCGGGAGGTGGGGAAAAGGCTGGGATATAAATATCCAGAAGCTAAAGAAAAACGCTTATTAGCTTTTCTAAAGAAAGTGAAGAGCGGAGAGTTACCTTAAACGTGCTGCGTCATCTGGTAGAATTTGCCTTCGGTGGAAAGAGCGGGGGCAATAACCATGTCGGCGTTGTGGAATTCCCTGATATCGGCGGCGCCGCAGAAGCCCATGGCCGTGCGTAAAGCGCCGACAAAGTTCTCGGTACCGTGGACGACGGAAGTTGGTCCAAAGAGAAGCTTCTGCAACGTGGTGGTGGTGCCGACTTTAATACGCGTGCCGCGGGGGAGGGCGGGGTGGGGATGAGACATGCCCCAGTGATAGCCGCGGCCGGGAGCTTCCTGCGTCTGGGCAATAGGCGAACCAATCATCACGGCGTCCGTGCCGGCGGCAAAAGCTTTACAGATATCACCGCCCTTGCGTAGACCGCCGTCGGTAATTATCGGAATATACTTTTTTGTTTCCTTATAATATGCATCCCTCGCCGCCGCGCAGTCAATGGTGGCGGTTATCTGGGGGACGCCGACGCCTAATACTTCCCGAGAAGTGCAGGCAGCGCCGGGACCAACGCCGACCAGAACGCCGGCAATACCCGTCTGCATCAGTTCGAGGCAAGCGGTATAGCTGACGCAGTTGCCGACAACGATGGGCATTTTGGTTTGTTTGACCATTTCCGAGAAGATAAGCCCGCGATAGCTTTTGGAGATATGGCGGGCGGATGTAACGGTGGACTGGACGACTAAAATATCACCGCCAGCTTCGGTAACGATGGGGGCGAGGCGTTTGGTATTGGCGGGGGTAAGAGAGATAGCGCAGACAGCGCCGGCTTTCTTGATTTGCCTCACTCTATCGCCGACGAGGTTATCTTTGATTGGCTCCTGGTAGACCTTTTGCAGCAAAGCGGTCACTTCGGCGTCATTGGCTTTGGCGATTTTTTCCAGAACTTCATCGGGGTTGGCGTAACGCGCCTGGATGCCGTCCATGTTTAAAACACCGAGGCCACCCAACTTATTCAGCTGGATGGCCATCTTGACGTCAACGACGGAATCCATCGCCGAGGCGATAAACGGAATAGTAAAGGTGAATTTGCCAATCTTGAAATCCGTGTTTGTCTGGTCGGGGTTGATAGTGACGTCACCGGGGACAATAGCGACGTCGTCAAAGCCGTAGGATTGCTTGAGCTGTTTAAACTTTGGGGTAGCCTTTGCACTGCACATATATGTATGTGCTCTTAATTATAGCAAAGTTTTTAAAAAAAATGCAATAGGGTTTTCATAAAAACAATAATAATATTTGTTTTTTAGTTAAAAATACTCACCCCCTTAGTCCCCCTCTCAAAACGGGGCTTTTCCTGGTTCCCGACTTCCGTCGGGATGGTTTAGGAGAAAAGGTAACCAGTTTGAGAGGGGGAGGGAAAAGGATAATAAAATCCTTTTCGTCTCTCCCTTTTCCAAAGGGAGACGATAATACCTATATAAGGTCAAATTTCAAAGAATAAACCAGCTATAGGGCAAACCATCAAATGAGCTAAAGGTAGACAGGCGTAAGCCTATCATCCTATAATGATTATGTCAGGAAAAAGATAAAAATGCCTATTCTTTATGTTGTCGCCACCCCCATCGGTAATCTGGAAGATATCTCTTTGCGAGCAATCCGTGTGCTGCGCGAGGTGAAACTTATCGCGGCAGAAGATACCCGTAAAACGCGACGGTTACTCAATAAGTACGAAATCAAGACTCCGATGACCAGTTATTACGAGCACAATAAACTTACCAAGCTGGACTATATCCTTAGCCAGCTAAAAGAAGCGGATGTGGCGTTAGTTTCGGAAGCGGGGATGCCGGGCATTTCCGACCCCGGCTACGAGCTAATCGCGGCGGCAAGTAAAAACAACATATCGGTTGTACCGATACCAGGCGCATCGGCGATAACGACGGCTTTAGCAGTCAGCGGGCTGCCAACCGACAGGTTTACGTTTATCGGCTTTCTGCCGAATAAAGCCGCCGCCAGACGAAAAGCGCTGGAGGGGGTAAAGGACGAGGTGGGGACAATAATAGCGCTGGAGGCACCGCACCGATTGACGGCAACATTGACCGACATACTCAATGTATTTG
>Ga0184636_1000297_pt1 | contig 12121 bp, 12 predicted proteins | sample PLM3_60_b2_FD_133164 | JGI IMG/M metagenome (GOLD analysis project Ga0184636, IMG submission 133164) | Groundwater sediment microbial communities from an aquifer in East River, Colorado, USA - PLM4_90_b2 | ecosystem: Environmental > Terrestrial > Soil > Riparian zone | place: USA: East River... | reverse complement strand
CATCAACCGTTCCTCTCCAGTAAGCAAAATTACCTTCCGGTCTTTTAGGTAGGTTACCATTGAATAGATAAAAAATATTTCCGGCTTTGTCTGCGTACACCACATTAAACATAGGTATCTGCAGCATCTTTAAAGCCGATTCAAATTCAGTCCAGTTCTTTGCCTTCGCCATCTTATGGTATTCTTCAAATATTTTTAAATTATCCAGGCCCGCTATCCTGATCGCGTAAGCTTTATTATTTTTTTCTCCCACAACAGGACCCTGCCTTGAATTTTTAATTTCTAATTTTTGTTCCAGCAGACTGCCATCAGCTTGTTTCACTTTAATGATGATTGTTTTTTTATCAAATGGCACAACTTGTCCGTCCAGTAAATAACCATCATTTTGCAAGGTAAGTTCATACCTGTCACTGGCGTCCAGTGTATTCACTGTATGCGTCCAGCCCAGGTTGTCATTAAACGCTAAAAAAAGGATCGGCATACCGACGGATGTTGCACCATATGCATTGAAATCATTTGTGTGTAAATGGGCTTCAAATAACAAGGTGAAATCTTTCTGCCACGGAAGATGCGGGTTAATGACCAGCATGGCGTTTTTGGAAGCAGATCTTGATGGTGCAATAGCATACGCGTTGGAGCCGGGTTGAAATAATCTTTCAGTAGCGCTTCGTTCATTGGCCGTTAAAAACCGGAAATTTGTTCTTAGCATATTCGCAAAAACATCAGTTGCTGATACAGGGAGCACCTGCTTCATATTTTCAGCAATGGCCTGCGGATGAGCTTTTGCATAGTCATTTATTCCTTTTACAAAAGCGTTTGTATACTCTTTGTACTCTTTTGTTTGCTTTGCATATATTTCTTTGGCTTTTTCAGGAAGATCAAAGATCAGTATTTGCTTATCGGACTCCAGCCAGTCATTTCCCCAATATTCCGCTGCCCGGCCTCTTGCCTGTCCATAAATTTGTAATAACAGGTTGGCATGGTTATTCATTTGGGCCCATCCAAAGGCATAATACATTTCGTTATAATTTTTTGCATAGATATGCGGCACGCCATAATTATCCCAAAGAATTTCTGTTTTTTCATTCTGGGCTGAAAGAAAAAGAGTAGAAAAAAATATTGCCGTTAGCAACAAGCAGTTTCTACCCGGTGAGCTGGATGAAATGCGCATAATGAATTATTTATGTTATTGTCTGCTCTTAGATATTGAGGGAGGTGGAGGAGTAGACTTCATTAAATCTAATTTTTTTTGGGGTATTGCTCAAAACATTCTGTTTTTCGGCACAACTTGTTTTATTTTTGTGGATGATACCCGCAAAGAGAAATACTTTACCCGGGTGTTATCCAAAACTATGAGATTTCTTTTCTGCCTGTTATTGATTGGCTTCAGTTTTTATACTGTAGCCCAGACAACCTGCCCCTGCACGGCGACTACTGAAAAAAGCCGGCAACACCGCACAAGCGCAAAACATGTTACCAATTATGATGATTTTGTTTTGAAAGAAGACACGGTTACTACTTCCTATATTAATAAATGGCAAAAAAAATATAAGAGCAAAACAGATGGGATTACGACAACACCCGGCAAGATAACCAGTGAACGAAAACATATTACTCCCGAAGATACTTTATACATATTCAAGGGCTTTATGTGGTATGTAAAACAGGAAAAGAATGATTGCGATTTTCATATTGAGATTGGTCCTAAAAATGTAAATAGGAGCCGGGTTATTGTTGAAGTGCCGGAGGAGAATACGGAATTACAAAAAAAGATCCGTGACCAACTGGATGCTTTGCAGTTAAAAATTTTCAATTGTAATACCCATAATACAAATATTGCTCATTTTGATGATCCCTTACCGGTTATTGTTATAGGACTGGGATTTTATGACGCTTCTCATAAGCCGGGCGACAATCATGGTGATGTTCATACAAATAAATATTCCTGGGAACTGCACCCGGTAAAGGATATTATTTTTTTGTAGTTAACAGAAGTCACCGAATGCAGCATTGATACCTGGCGAGGAAACTATATCATAAAAAATAAATGCCCGCATGCAGGCATTTATTTTTTATTTATGGAGCAAGAACATTAAAGAGTTGCCATATCAATAACGAAACGGTATTTTACATCGCTTTTTTCCATTCTTTCATAAGCCTTGTTTATATCTTTTATATCGATGACTTCCACATCGGCAGTAATATTATTCGCTGCGCAATAATCCAGCATCTCCTGGGTTTCGGCTATGCCGCCAATGCCGGAGGCTGCAAGACTGCGCCGCTGAAACGCCAGGGTGAAAATCGGCAACTGTACCGGTTCCGGCGGCAGTCCCACGCAAGCCATTGTAGCATTTGTTTTAAGCATGCCCAGGTATAAATTATAATCGTGTGTGGCCGAAACGGTATCGATAATAAAATCAAAATAATTCCCAATTTTTACCTGTTCCGGATCTGTTGATACAATGAATTTATGAGCACCCAATTTCCTGGCGTCGGCTTCCTTGGATGGAGATGTACTTAATACCGTTACTTCAGCGCCGAATGAAGCTGCAAATTTTACAGCCATATGTCCCAGGCCACCCAGGCCAACGACACCTACTTTATGCCCCGCTTCTACTTTCCAGTGGCGAAGGGGTGAATAAGTAGTAATACCTGCACAAAGCAGGGGTGCTACTTTTTCCAGCGGTAATTTGTCGGATACTTTCAATACAAAATTTTCATCGCAGGTGATCTTGTTTGAATAACCACCATAGGTAATACCATCGCCATGTCTTTCAGGCATGCTGTAAGTGAATGTTGGCATATTCAGGCAATACTGCTCAAGATCCTGTTTACAATTCTCACATTCACGGCAGGAATCTACCAGGCAACCAATACCAACGAGGTCTCCTTCTTTGAATTTCTTTACATGATCGCCGATGGCAGTAACCCGTCCAACTATTTCATGACCGGGCACCAGGGGATAGATTGACATGCCCCAGTCATTACGAATGAAATGCAGATCGGAATGGCAAACGCCGCAATAAAGAATATCCACCATCACATCGTGCGGGCGGGGAGTTCTCCGGGTAAAACCGAAGGGCTGTAAATCTTCCGAGGCAGCCATGGCGGCATAACCTTTTGCAGCAACCCTGGATGTTGTTACAGGTTCTACAACATTTAGTTCATGAGTTTCGGGCATAAAATAAATTTTTAAAATTAAAAAAATAAAAGGCTGCGTAGCTTAGGTCGAAGGGAGGCTAAGAGAAAGGTAAGAAATAAAATTTCACCACGATAATATTTTTCCGCTCCAAACGATATCGCTGAACTACTCACAAAAAGATATATTAGCAAATACCAGCGAACAGAAGTGACCAACGGCAATGAATTTAACATCAACACACATCATCCTTTCTTTTTTTTGCGTTTAAGCTGGTAGGGGACTTCTGCGTCCTCCACATAATTTTGAATCGCTTCTTGCACATATTTATTCAGGGAAAGACCTTTTTCTGTAGCAGCATAAGCTGCTATCTGGTGAAGCTCCGGATTAATGCGAATATTGAAATTTCCAGTCATAGACTTTTGAACAGGTTTATTATGGCGTTTACATAAGTCAATATAATCATCAACGGCTTCTTTAAAACCTTTTTTTAATGCCGCAACAGTGGCTCCTTCGAATGTAACTGAATCCCTGATGCCAATGATTTTTCCCCAGAATATATCATCTTCAGCACTGTACTGGACAGAGCTAATGAAACCTTTGTATTTAAGAAGATCATTTTTCATATCAGGTTTAGTATTTTAAGTTCACTAATTATTTCAAGTACCTGGTAAAACTTCAAGACATTCTTTGGATGTGGTTTATGCATAGTGATTGAATGGTTTATTGCAGTGTTCACAAATCTTACCCTCGATCCTGAAGTTTTTCCCTTGTTGTCAATTTCATAGCCAAGCTGTTTTAACAGTGTCTCAGCTTCATCAAACGTAAAGTCCTTTGGTTTTGAAAGCAGCCGTTTAAGCAGTTTCTCTTTTTTAGACATGTGCTAAATTACAAACATTTTTATTTGCAACTAAAATTCAGTTGCAAAAATTATGATTTAAAAATGACGGGCTTATCTTCAAAAACCAGCAAAGGGTCGCAGCAGGCACAATTTGTCCCGCTTTTGCGGGAAGGCTTTGCTTGCATCCCGATAGCTATCAGGATCGCAGACAGCCTCCGATATTTGAAGTGGTGAAGACCCTGAAGACGAAAAGAGCACCCAACGAACAAAAGTGACCAACAGCCAACAGGTTCATTTCTCCGGGAAATTTAAAGATCAGCGACCCGGCAACCCGGGAAATCAGAATGTTTTGAAATGTACAGATTGTAATTGTTCTTATTTTAAATGATATTCTTTTTTAATCAGGCCGATCAATTTGGTCGCTGCTGCTTTTCCATGTTTCAAATGATTTATATAATTGTATAACACGCCCAGGCGACTGAATTTTCTGTTAGCGTATTCTGCCAGTAATCTGGGGTCGTTGTTTATTAATTGTGCCGAAGGGTTAACTGAATTTGCAAAGTTGAATGGATTCGTCGGGTCATGTTTGCCATAATACTTGTTGTTAAATAACTGCACGCCAATATCTGCGATTTTACCTCCTAAGTCGGCAAGGCGGTCACTGATCGCTTCCATAGTCTTAATTCTCCACCAATAATTTCTTATTGAATCTGCAATTTTTTCATTTCTTATAAGTCGCATGCCCCCGGAGTTTTTTAGTTGGGAAGAAGTGCGGTCCTCAAATGACGCTGACACTACTGAGCCGGATTCGTTGTTTAGCCTGTACAATTGTATGATTGAAGTACCAGTCATTCCGTTATTGATCAGATCGATCAGTGTATCCATTTTCTTACTTTGATCTACACCCAGGTTAATATTTCGCTGAATGTCCAATGTGTCCGTCTGCAGATCCTGTACTAAGGATTGCATGAATCCCTTTTCCCTGTGGTGCTCTACTGCTTGTTCTCTCAGGTTTTCAGCAATAAAGCCAAGAAACACGGCTAAGAATATCATTAGAAATTCCAGCAGGTATTCACTCCATTTCTTTTTGTGCATTACATCATGCGGGTGTTTTTGTACTTCCATAAGAGGTTCTTTTTACAGTGGTGGTTTCATTTAACGGGCCGGAACAGGACCAGGCGATAAAAGCAGTGGCTTATCTTTCTTTAGAATATTTTTCTCCATTTTAATTGTGAAATGCCTGGGATAACAATCTTTAAAAGATTGTGGAGTAAATAAATGTAGACCTATTTTGAAAGAGTACCAAGGACAACATGGGAAACTGATCTTATTTGTTGTTTATGTCACTTTCTTTGTCTTGATACAAAGAAAGTAACCAAAGAAAAATCAAGGCAAATCCAAATGCCTCCGGCTGGATTTGCCCGCCTGCGCACGGGAAGATTCAATGCAGTTGAAATTTCTTTTTGATTTTGGAATACAGGAAGAAGAAACTGCTGCGTGTTTCATCGGGAATTCTGGGGGCGCTGTATCCCGCCTCGCATTTTTTTATTGGCTAACTGTTTTTGCCAGGCGGCGGGATAAGGCGCTGGTAATTTCATTAAGTATCATTTGTTGTTTTTTTACCGGCCCTTCGATTTGGTTATGCTGTTGACCAGACACTACCTGCAGAATGGACGAATAAAAGCTACATAGTTCTTGTCTCAGATTATCAATAGTAATCAACTGAATTAAGGAACCTGGTCATTTATTATTTTCGTTATTTTATCAAGATCAATATTGCCGCCGGAAATAACACATACAATTTTTCCATGGCCGGCCTTACCTGTCAATGCTGCTGCAACAGAAGAGCCTCCCGCTCCTTCGGCGATAACACGGCTTCTCTGGATGAGCAGTTTTATCGCTTTCGCTATTTCTTCCGGGCTGATCACAATAGAACCATTGACAAGGGAACTGACAAGCGGCCACATTTCTTCCAGTATCGACGAACTTCCAATCCCGTCTATAAAACTCGGAACATAATCTATCTTTTGGGGACTGCCTGCCTGCAATGATTTAAAAAACGGAGCGGCCGTAGAAGTTTCGGAAGCATAAATTTTTGTTCCGGGTTTTAAAGCCTTTATCGCAGAAGCAATCCCGGAGATCAATCCACCACCGCCATAGGGTACAATTACCACATCAACATCCGGAAGGTCTTCCAGGATTTCCAAACCCACAGTTCCATTACCTGCTATAACAGCCAGGTCACTTACAGGATGTACAAATAATCCTTTTATTCCTTTGTAGTTACGGGTAACTAATACCTGCCACCAATCCGCAAACGGAAGCTTAATATAGTTACCACCTAAACGTGTGATCGCATCCAGTTTTGTTTGCGGAGCATGATCAGGAACAATAACTGTACAGGGAATGTTCATTGCTTTAGCATTCCAGGCCACGCCCTGTGACATGTTCCCGGCGCTGGCGGTATATACACCTTCGGACAGCGTCTCTTTCGAAGCGGTACTCATGGCATTGAAAGCGCCCCTCAATTTGAATGAACCGATAGGCTGAAGATTTTCCATCTTCAAATATATTTCCCCGGGAAACTCATCATGATAAAGCCTTAGTAAAGGCGTCCGGTTTACTTTTCCTTTTATGTGTTTTTGCGCCGCTCTTATTTCCTCCAATGGAATGGGATTAGGTAATGGGTTTGCCAGAGTCATTTTTTATATTGTTTTTTTGAATGATGGTTTTATAAACATGATCGGCTGCATAAATATCTTCGATCGCAAGCCCCAGTGATTTGAATACCGTTATTTCATCATTGTCTTCCCTGCCTCTTTTTACTCCCTTCATCACCTCTCCCAGTTCCCCTTTTACGTGGTCGTCATTGATCACTCCTTCTTTTTTAGGGATAATAAAATCGCCGGCTTCACTGTAGATGGATTCGTATTTATCGGTAAACAATTTTGAGTTGGTGATTGCCGCTGTATCTAATTCTCTTGTATTGGGCGTGGATGATCCGACAGCATTTATATGGGCTCCTTTTTTTATCCACTCACCAAATAAAACAGGAGTTGGCGAAGCCGTGGTTGTGCAAATAATATCAGCATCTTCAACTGCATCCTTTGCATCGGTTACGGCAATAGCAGTGGTGTTGTGTTTCTTTGATATCTGCACTGCAAGTTCTTTCGCGTTAGAATGATCACGGCTCCATATTTTTATAGAATTTATTTTTCGCACAGATAGCATCGCTTCAACATGCTGCGATGCCTGCACCCCGGAACCGAGTATGGCCAGTGTTGACGCTACGTCTCTTGCTAATAATTTTGTGGCCAGTCCGCTCACGGCAGCCGTCCGTATGGCTGTTATTTCGTCTGCATCAACAATGGATAGTAGTTGTCCATATACAGTTTCAAACAATAATACTGCTCCCTGGTGCGAGGGATAACCAAATTTTTTGTTGCCGGGAAAAACGCTGATCAGTTTTATTCCCATCATTTTTTTATCTGCACTGAACGCAGGCATCATACCAAGTAATCCTGTTTTGTCAGGAAGCCACATTATAGAACGCAAAGGTTGTAATGCATGCGCATTGACAAGAGCGTTAAATGCTTCCTCCATCAATGCGATGCAGATTTTCATGGGAAGGCATTGGGCGACTTCTTCTTTACTGATGTATAAGGGTTTCATTAGACTCTTGTATATAAATAGATCGTTCAAACAAACCTGGCCATAAATGTAATCAAACCTCCAGGTTTTATTTTCAATGAAGATATCAGCGGAATAGAAATAAATGCGATGTGATCAACAACACTATGGAAATGGTGAGTCCTGACTTCAGAGAACTTCATTTGTTCGATTTATCGTAAACTTGTGGATGAACATTGATACCCTTCCTTTTTTACATAATGACTATGCTTTAAAAGAAAAATTAAAAGAATACGGCATTCAGAAGACCTTTGAAGAAGGTGATGTGATCGTTAAAGAGCACAGCAATATCCGTTCTATTCCAATTGTGCTTTCCGGCGCCATTAAGGTTTTGCAAACTGATGATGAAGGAAGAGAAATATTGCTTTATTACATCCGGGCAGGAGAAAGCTGCATCATGTCCTTTCTTGGCGGCTTGCACCATGAAACAAGCAAGATAAAAGCCGTTACAGAAGAACGTACAGAAATACTTTTTATACCTGTTGATAAAATAAGTGTACTCATTAAAGATTATCCTGAATGGCTTGACTACATATTTCGCCTTTATCACAAACGCTTTGAGGAATTACTGGAAGTAGTAAATGCAATAGCTTTTACCAGGGTAGATGAACGACTGCTTCAACTGTTGCAAAAAAAAGCTTCTCTCTCCAATAACAATATCATTTCTGCCACACATGAACAACTGGCTGCGGAACTCGGTTCTGCCCGTGCTGTTGTATCAAGGCTTTTAAAGCAAATGGAAGAAAAAGGCCTGGTAAAATTAGGAAGAAATAAAATTGAGCTTGTGTGACCAAAGTCACAAAAAAAGATCTTTTGACTGTAGAACTTTGCAGTAACCATCAATATTTTTTTATGAAAACAAATATGGGTACTGCAGACAGGATCATTCGTATCATAGCTGCCATTGCTGTTACAGTACTGTATTTTACCAATCAAATCAGCGGTATTCCGGCCATTATCCTTCTTGTTATGGCAGCTAATTTTATACTTACGCCTGTTGCAGGATTTTGCCCGCTGTACCGGCCCGTTCATTTCAGAACAAATAAAAAACAACTATCATTATGACGCACCAGGTAGAAACACAATGGATGGGAAAAATGCAATTTAATGCGTTGGTAAACGGCCATACTATTATTATGGATGCTCCCGAAAGAGTTGGCGGGGAGGACCTTGGCCCTATTCCAAAACCCTTTGTACTTACTGCATTGTCGGGATGTACCGGTATGGATATCGTTGCCATTCTTCGCAAAGCAGGAAAAGAAATAAAAGATCTCAATATCATTGTTAGCGGTGAGATCAGCAAACAAGCTCCTATCGAATATACCTCCATCCACCTCGTCTACGAATTCAGAGGTGATGAAATTTTTAAAGATGCTGCATTAAATGCAGTAAACGATTCACAGAAAAAATATTGCGGGGTCAGCAATATGCTGAAAAAGATCATGCCTGTGACCTGGGAGGTAAAGTATAATGGAGTAACCATTTTTTCAAACAGGCCAGAATCTTTAATCGCTGCATGAAAAAGACCTCTGTTATTATTACCGCAATCGGAGTGATCTCAGGTGCAGCAGCAGGCTGGCTGTATTGGAACTATGTTGGTTGCAGTAGCGGAAGCTGTTCTATCACATCAAAACCATTAAACAGCAGTTTGTATGGTGCATTCATGGGTGGATTATTTTTCAATATTGTATCCGGTTATTTCACAAACAAAAAACAAAAATCAAAAAACACATGACAGGATTGTTAAAAAAACTATTCAGCTCCCGGCCAAAACCAGACTTCAATGAATTAAGAGCCAGGGGTGCTGTTATTATAGATGTCAGAACCGAAGCAGAATTTGCAGGCGGGCATGTAAAAGGCTCAACAAATATTCCTTTGGATAAACTTTCAAAAAACCTTTCCAGATTAAAAAAAGATAAACCTATAATTGTTTGCTGTGCATCCGGCATCAGGAGCGCCTCGGCAAAAACCTTATTGCAGAATAATGGTTTTACAGAAGTGTACAATGGAGGTGGCTGGAATAACTTCCGTTAAGAATCGCATGATAACAATTTTAATTCAGTGCATGTCCCGACAGAACTGTCGGAAAGATTTCTTACAATTACCAACGAACAGAAGTGATCGACAGTAACCTGGAAAATTGTGAGCAGTTTATTTATTCCTGTTTATATCAATAATCCTGAGAACCTGATCTGTCTTCCACCTCACTGCACCCTGTTCTTCTCTTCCTCCGCTCCGGTTATTCTGCTCCTGCTTTGCTTCACTTTTGCATTTCCAAAGTTGTGGGTATAGGTAAGCCTGAAGCCGGGATAAGAAAATTGTAGCCTGGCGGTTGTTACCAGGTTTTTATCCGGCAGATTGATTTCAGGTTTGAAAATGAGTGTATTTAAAATATTCGCTCCATTAAAACGAAATGATGATCTTGCCCATTTCTTCTGCAGCCCCAGATCAAGGGAGCCAAAGGGGTTTGATTTGTAAATACCAAACAGACCAGCCGAATAATAAAATCCTGAAAGAACAACTGAATAATCTTTTGGCAGCTTGAAAGATTGAGTAGAATTCACAGAAAAATTCTTTTGCTTCAATTGTATTCGTTCCTGGTTATAAATTCCGTTCAACTGCTGTGATATGCCTGCAATATTATTTTGCATGCTCCACCATTTTGTGATATCGATGGGAAGGGACAAGCTGATGGAAAACGTATTCCTGTTATCCTGGTTCTCAGCTGCCAGCGTTTCCTTGTGAGTTTGCGGATCTACCTTAGGCGAAAAATTAGTAATGGGGCTCGCTTCGTAGCTATAAGAAAAGGTCAGTATGGTTCTCTTATAGCTATAGGCAAGATTTACAGCATCCGTAATTGATGGCTGCAGGGCCGGGTTGCCGGAAAAATAAGTGTTGGGATCGATAAAAATTACAAAAGGCGCCATGTCGTTGAAAGTGGGTCTTGTAATTCTTCGGCTGTAAGAAAAATTACCTGAATGTTCTTCATTCACCTTGTAGGTTAAAAAGAAACTGGGGAACAGATTTCCATAATGCCGGTCAACAATATTCTTTGCAACGGAAGAACCCAGGTTTGAATTTGTGTATTCATAACGAAGGCCCATCTTCATGCTGATTTTATCACTCAGTAAAAAATTAAAGGAACTGTAAGCGGCGGTAATATCTTCGTTGAGCTGGTATTCATTGGAAAGCAATCCGTCCTTTGTCCAACCGGTTTGTTCAAGCCTTTCTATTTGTACATTATTATTGAATTTAGACAGGGTGCCCTTAATACCTGCTTCGATCACTGTTTTCTTTCCCAGTTTCCTGGTATAATCTGCCATGGCTATCCAGAAACTTATTGGGGTAAGTTTGCTGCTTTTCACTTGTTGCTCATAAAGAAAATTGTTATTACCGTTGTAATAGGAATTTACATAACTGACCGGGTTCCGGTCTCTATAATAGATATAATCAAAGTTTACTGAAAGCCTTTCTCCCTCCTTATAGTCGTGGTGAATGTTAAGGTTGGCTGTGTAATCAAATAAAGTATGAAGCTCTTTATTGGAAGTATAAACTGTTGTGTCGAGATGCTGGTTTGTCAGAAGAGTGCCGGTATTTTCTGCATCCATAGTCCACTTCCTGTCGTACACGGAAAAAAGTCCACCAACGATTGTTTTTTTACTAAGGTCAACATCCAGGCCCACCGTTGCACTATGTGTTCGTTCTACCGGGTCTCTTAAACTGTTCGAAAAATTTTCGATCAATTTTCCCTGGTCGTTAATAGCGTGGTAAAATGAAAATTGCTGTTGCATATGCCTGCGGGTAAATGAATAATCACCATAGAGGTTGATCTTGTTTTTCCTGTGATTGAAATTGACGCTGCCATTTGAAATTTCGCCATTGCTGTAACCGCCGGTTACAGAATAGGAGCCATTGGTGCCATACTGGTTATTCGATTTTAATACGATGTTGATATAGCCGGCATTGCCCTCTGCATCGAAATTCGCCGGGGGCGTGGTGATCAGTTCAATGCGTTCAATATTGTCCGAACTCATCGAAGCAAGCATTTGCATAACACCCTCGATAGGCATATGACTGATCTTTCCATTGATCATAACAAACACGCCGTTCTTTCCATTTATAGCTATGGAGTTGTTCTGACGATCTACCACAATTCCCGGCGATCGCTCCAGGACATCTAAGGCTGTACTGCCGGCAGAAGTAATACTTGCTGCAACATTGATCACCATCCGGTCTGTCTTTTGTTCGAACAAAGGTTTGCGGGTTATAACCGTAACCGCTTTAAGCGCTGTTTCCTTTTTAATGAGTTTAAGGCCCGGTACTTCTATGATCTCATTTTCTTTTGCAGCAATGATCGATGAATAAATTTGTTTAAATCCCGTAAAACTGCAGGCAATGAGGTAATCACCGGCAGGAATTTTTTCAAAGCTGAACTGACCTTCTTTTGATGT
>Ga0184636_1000296_pt1 | contig 12130 bp, 11 predicted proteins | sample PLM3_60_b2_FD_133164 | JGI IMG/M metagenome (GOLD analysis project Ga0184636, IMG submission 133164) | Groundwater sediment microbial communities from an aquifer in East River, Colorado, USA - PLM4_90_b2 | ecosystem: Environmental > Terrestrial > Soil > Riparian zone | place: USA: East River... | reverse complement strand
TGTTGTTGCTGAAAAAAAGGTTTTTCCCACGGGCTGCCCTGACAATTTCATCAAGCCCTGGTTCATAAATGGGAAGCTCATCGGAGTTCCATTCGGAAAAACGTGTCGGATTGATGTCCACGACGGTAATTCTGTATTGAGGGCATTTGTAAGCTATCATCGCCATCGTGGGACCGCCGACATAGCCGGCGCCGATACACAGGATTTTTTTCTCGAATATCATGCGATTTCCTAATCCTCAAATTACTTTGCGAAAATATTCAATTGTCTTTTCAAGGCCTTCTTCCAGGTTTGTTTTCGGCTGCCAGCTAAGCATTTTCCCGGCTAATGAAATATCCGGCTGGCGTTGCATGGGGTCGTCCTGGGGAAGGGGCCGAAAAACTATCTTTGATCGGTTTCCTGTCTTTCCGATTATGGTCTTAGCTAGATCAAGTATTGTAAATTCATCCGGGTTCCCGATGTTTATAGGACCGATAAAACTGTCAGGGCTATCCATCATCAAAATGAGGCCATCAACCATGTCATCGACATAACAGAACGATCTGGTCTGAGACCCATCGCCATATACGGTGATATCTTCTGCCTTCAGTGCCTGGACTATAAAATTGCTGACTACGCGCCCATCATTCAGGGCCATGCGTGGACCATAGGTATTGAATATCCTGACAATTTTCACGGTAACGTTATTCTGGCGGCGATAATCCATCATAAGGCATTCGGCGGCCCTTTTCCCCTCATCATAACAGCTTCTCGGTCCTATGGGGTTAACCCTGCCCCAGTAGTCCTCCCTCTGGGGATGAACGTCGGGGTCTCCGTACACTTCAGAAGTAGATGCCTGAAGGATCTTTGCATTAAGACGTTTTGCCATCCCAAGGGTATTGATTGTCCCCATAATGTTGGTTTTAATAGTCTTGATAGGATTGTACTGGTAGTGTACCGGAGAAGCCGGACAGGCGAGATTGTAGATTTGATCCACCTCGAGATAAATCGGACTAATGATGTCATGCCTGATCAACTCAAAGCGGGGGTTGGCCAAAAGGTGAATTATATTATCTTTGCTGCCGGTAAAAAAATTATCCAGGCAGAGAATCTCGTTGCCCTGTTCGATGAGTCTATCGCAGAGGTGAGAACCTAAAAATCCTGCACCGCCGGTAATAAGTATACGTTTCATTCTATTTTATCAGGAGATATATCAAAAATCAGTATTAAGTGTTTAATATTTCTTATTTTTAAATCTTCATTCCATCAGGGAAAACTTTGTTTTTTATGGTTTTTTTCTGTCAGGTCTGGTATTAAACGAAAACCATGTAAATATGTCAATAAAAAAAGTACTTTTAAAATAATAAATTGTTCTTGGTGCTTTCATTTTTACTTTATGAATGTGGATAAGAAAAAAGGTACATTATACGTCGTGGCAACCCCGATAGGGAACCTTGAAGATATCACCCTCCGGGCTATCCGCGTTCTCAAAGAAGTTCAGCTTATAGCCGCTGAGGATACGAGGAGGACAAAAAAACTGTTGGATTCGTATCAGATTCACACACCCATGACCAGTCTCTATGACCAGATTGAGGAAAGAAAGAGCAGCCTTCTTATTTCCAAAATGAATGAAGGCATGAATGTGGCCTTCGTATCCGATGCCGGAACACCGGGGATATCAGACCCGGGGTATGTGTTTATTAATCAGGCGATTGCTCATGGAATAAGAGTTATTCCTGTTCCCGGCGCATCGGCTGTTATCACAGCGCTCTCTGTTTCCGGTCTGCCGATGGATTGTTTCGCCTTTTACGGATTTTTACCTCCACGATCCGGAAAAAGGAAACAATTTTTATCGTTCCTCACGGATGAGACAAAGACTCTGGTATTTTATGAATCTCCCAAAAGGCTGATGGCGTCGCTGTGTGATATTGAGGCTGTACTTGGTAACCGGAAGATGGTCGTATTGAGGGAGCTAACGAAAGTATTCGAAGAAATCGTGCGAGGAACAGTCAATGATGGTATCAATTACTTCCAGGAACGGGTTATCAAGGGTGAAGTGACGTTGGTCGTGGCGGGGAAGGAGAGGATAGCTCGTTTGGTTTCCGATGAAGATATTTCTGCCAGATATAAACAGTTGCATGAAAATTCGGATTCTTCCCGCCGGGACATCATTGAAAAACTTGCCAATGAATTGGGGATTTCAAGGAAGAGGGTTTACCGGCTAGTGTTAAACATGATTGATAGAGAATAATTGTTCGTACTATTTCCTTGAACAGTTCTCGCAGGTGTGATAACTCACCTATATTGTGAGATAATAGAGGGTTAAATACTCCTTTACAAGGCAGGACCGTATATGGATGCAATATCAAAACATTTAGTTGGTGTGTTACAGGAAGGCAGCAAGGAAACTGTCGGAGATACCAGGGAGGAAAGTGTCCTTATAGACGGTCGTTTATTGAAACCGGATGAAAAGATTTATGAACTCGTTGATGTTATCGACGATAGTAGTGGCCTTGAAACAAAACAGGATCGAGAAATTATTGTCATTGATGGCCGGGTATATGAGAGAGTCTCAAGGCCGGATGACAAAGTCTATGATCTTGTGGATGTTGTCGAAAAGAGTTCCGGTTTGTCTCTTCATAATTCAGGCCTTAATGATGAAATAATAAAAAGGATTACTGACATTACGGAGAGGATCACGAGAGAGATGGTTCCGGAGATTGCCGAAAGAGTGATCAGGGAAGAGATTGATAAATTAAAAAGATGAGAAGGAATATTTTCATTCTATTTTTACTTGTAGCTATGATATTTGCCTTAACCTCTGTGGCATTTTCACAGGATGATAGTGATATCCAGATAGTAGATGCAGAGGGTACCGGTATCATAATAAATGATGATTTAGCCAGTGGGCGAAATAGCGCCATCCGTGATGCTCTACAAAAGGCTGTAGAGCATGTGGTAGTAACGTTAATCCCTCCTGAAACCGTGGCAAATAAATCTCGGGTAATCAGAGATGGTATTTATGCCAAAAGTGATGAATATGTTCATGATTACAGAATTATTAGTGAGAAGCAAGCTCAAACGGTCTATAGAGTAAATGTAAGATCAACGTTATTTACAAGCAGTATAAAGGATGATCTTAAAACCCTCGGGCTTCTCAAGGCGGGAAAGACCATGCTACCGGTTACTACGATAGCCATTACAATCCGGGGTCTAAAAAGTTATTCCGATTATGTAAAAGTAAAAGAACTGCTGAAGACCAGGATAATGGGTGTAAAGAATGTATATCAGCGCCGTTTTGAATGGGGGATGGCAAGACTGGATTTAGATATTCAGGGAGCCGTCCAGTCGCTGACAGATGAGATTGCAAAAACGGGACACTTTTCTGTGAAAAGCAACCGTATGGATCAGAATTATATTGAAGTTACTTTTTTGAAGTAGGAATATGCTTGATGATCTTAATCGAGTGTTGGTAATTTTAGTGCTATGGTTAACGAATGATGACGAGATTCAATTATATTTTAATGTTGGTAATTGCATTAATTATGGTACAGGGGTGCGCATCGAAAGGACCCCAGAGAGTGAATTCCGACTATAGTAAAAAGGGTACACGACTTATTGCCATATTACCTGTGAAAAATAAGACAGCCAATGCAAAGGCGGGTCAGATATTAAGAGAAATGGTTCTTAACGAACTGTATTTTAAGGGCTATCCCAAAATCCCTTTACAAGTGATTGATGAAAAAATCCTTAAAATCTATAAAGAAGGTGTGGATGATAGAAGAGAGGATATTCCTCCGAAGGCCATAGGTGAACTCCTCGGTACCGATGCGGTCCTGTATATTACTTTGGATGAGTGTTCCACTTCCTTCTCAATTATTTACGCGCCTACGCATGTTTCCGTTGTTTTTGAGCTGCGGAGTGCAAAGACGGGTGAAACGCTCTGGAGTTCCCAGTATAGAACCGTCAAAAGGAATTACGGGATTTCGCAGGAACAGCTCGAGATGGAATCGTTCCAGGTCTACGAGCCGGCTATCCAGGAAGTTGTGGACAAGGCCATGAAAACTCTTCCCGATGGTCCTGATTCAGCGACGTAGCAGTGGTTACGCAATGCATTACGTACTGAGAAGGTTTTTATAGCTCCGCAAAAGTCTTGCCCCGTGAATCTTCTGTGTTATGGAGAAATGAATATTAAACACTAAACAAGGAGACGCAGATGAAGAAAATAATCATTTTTTTGTTTATGGTGTCATTTGTGTTGACTGGTTTTCAGCAGGTTGAAGCGAAAAGAGTTATGGAGCTGAAAATCGGCAAGGGCGAAGCGAAAGTTAACCTTTTAGAGGGATCTGCGCAGGTTCTTCCAGCCAGGGCAAAAAAATGGCGTCCCTTGAAGGTGGGAGATATCCTCAGGGGAGGTGACGAGGTTAATACAGGGCGTAGAGCAAGGCTGGAGCTTTTCTTGCCGGACTATTCCAGTGTTCGTTTTGCCGGCAATTCTCATTTTAAGATTCTTCAGATTGAAGCCGGCGGAGAGGTTGCACCGAGGAATATGAAATTTCATATGGCTGTTGGGAAGACTTGGGCCAATGTGAGCAAGGCAGTGGGGAAAAGGGGCCAATTTGAGCTTCAGTGTGAAAATGCCGTAGCCGGTGTCAGGGGCACCATTTATCGCGTGAATGTCGAGGAAGATAAGTCGACCATGGTAAAGGTGTACGACGGAACGGTGCACGTTACCGGCGGTGGGCCGGCCATGGAGACGCCGAAGATGATCGGTCCTCCTACTAAGATTGCTGGACCCAAGCCGATTCCCGGTCCTAAGAAAGTTACTATGGAGGAGTGGGTATTTATTATTAAATCGATGCAGCAGATAAGAATTGCTGCAGACGGGACGGCGGAAAAACCACGGGATTTCACTGAACAGGAAGATCGGGATGAATGGGTGGACTGGAACAAGGTGAGAGATCAAGAGTTAGGATCAGAATAGAACCATGGAATACATTCCAGAGGATAAACCGGATAGAACAAATCAATGAATATCCCCAATCTGTTGACGCTGTTGAGAATACTTCTTGTCCCTGTTACGGTGATCTTTCTCATGCAGGGTGCTTTTACAAAGGCACTCGTTGTTTTGGCTATTTCGGGGATCACTGATGCCCTTGATGGTTTCCTTGCCCGCGTATTAAAGCAACAAACCGTGCTTGGTTCATATTTGGATCCCATAGCGGATAAGGCCCTCCTTGCGAGTTGTTTTGTGACACTTTCTATAAAAGGTATAATTCCGGGATGGGTCACGGTTATTATAATCAGCCGGGATTTTATCATCCTCATCGGCATTGCCATCCTCTCAATCATGTCGATTCCGTATGAGATCCGTCCGTCATTTATCAGCAAGGTAACAACGGCTTTGCAATTATTCACTCTATTGTTTTTCCTTGTATTTCGCATTCTGCCGGGATTGATTGATTTTATATGGCTCTTGGTTTTACAATGGCTCACCGTAATTTTTACCATAATTTCCGGGCTGAATTACATGTTCAGGGCGGTTAAATTAAATACTAACCAGGCATAGGCTGTTATGAGATGTGCCGCAGAACAGAAAAACCACAATATTTGCTTGACATAACGCTGTTTTGCTGTTAAAAATTACTCCCTTTTGTTGGGGAAACCCTGATGTAGGCACGTAGCTCAGGGGGAGAGCGCCATCCTGACGCGGTGGATGTCCAGGGTTCAAATCCCTGCGTGCCTACCATTTTTATCAGTTAATAAAAAAAATATGACGTGTTAATTGTTGGTGAGGGCATCAGCAGAGTATATGTGGTGATGCCCTTTCTTATAGAAACATGACATAGAGACTCGTAAAATTGAAATTAGGGTGCACTTTTTTTGTAGGTTATAATCATTGATGTATCTGGGAGACAATGGTTCGTTTTATGAATGAAATCAGGATTACATTACCGGATGGTTCAGTTAGCGAATGTCATCGAGGTGCAACGGTTAAGGATGTTATCGCATCGTGGAAAAATGAGATGCTTTCTTCAACAGTTGCGGCGAAGCTGAATAGTGCCCTTGTGGATTTAAGCCATCCCATTAAGGAGGATGCATCTCTTGAGGTGATTGAGATTTCATCAAAAGAGGGTTTGGCGATCCTCCGGCACAGTATATCGCATGTCATGGCACAGGCTGTCCAGGATACATTCGAAGGTGTTCAGATTTGTATAGGGCCTTCCATAGAAGATGGTTTCTATTATGACTTCGAATATTCTGAGACCTTTACCCCTGAAGACTTTGAAAAGATCGAATCCAGAATGCGAGAGACGGTAGCTTTCGATTATCCTTTTTTACATCGAGAGATGTCAAGAGAAGAAGCCGTTGCTCTGTTCAGGGATAAGGGTGAATCATATAAGGTGGAACTTATCAATGATTTGCCGGAAGATATAAAAACAGTCACTATATACAGCCAGGGAAGGTATGTGGATCTGTGTCGCGGCCCCCATATTCCGTCCACGGGAATAATCAAGGCTTTCAAGTTGTTAAGTGTGGCGGGGGCATACTGGCGGGGTGACGAAAGAAATAAGATGCTTCAACGCATCTATGGGACGGGGTTTGCCTCTGAAGAAGCACTTGCCGAATATCTCCGTATTGTTGAGGAGGCTAAGAAAAGGGATCATCGGAAACTGGGAAGAGAGCTGGACCTGTTCCAGGTGAATGATGAAGCGGGACCAGGGTTGATCATATTTCATCCTAAAGGAACCATGCTACGGACCGTCATTGAAGACTGGGAAAAAAAAGAACACTTGAAGCGTGGATATGAAATGGTCATGGGGCCACAGATCCTGAAAGTTGATCTATGGAAGAAATCAGGGCATTTTGATCATTACAGAGAGAATATGTATTTCACAGAGGTAGAAAATCAGGGTTATGGAATAAAACCGATGAACTGCCTCTCTCATATGCTGATATACAAATCGAAGATTCGCAGCTACCGTGACTTACCGCTCAGGTATTTCGAGCTTGGTACCGTCCACCGGCATGAAAAAACCGGAGTTCTCCATGGTCTCATAAGAGTACGACAGTTTACACAGGATGATGCTCACATCTTATGTACGCCGGAGCAATTGAATAGCGAGATTATAGGCATTGCGAATTTCGTAAGTTATGCCATGAAAATTTTCGGTTTCGACTACGATGTAGAACTGAGTACACGGCCTGAAAAATCCATCGGTTCCGATGAAGACTGGGAGATGGCGACGTCAGCATTAAAGGACGCCTTAAGAGTCAACAAAATGGTGTATGAGATTAACGAAGGAGATGGTGCTTTTTACGGACCCAAAATTGACTTCAAGATAAAGGATGCACTCAACAGAAAATGGCAGTGTGCTACCATTCAGTGTGATTTTACTCTTCCGGAACGGTTTGATCTCAGCTATATAGGCGCCGATGGAGAGAAACACAGGCCGGTAATGCTGCACAGGGTGATCCTCGGTTCCATAGAACGGTTCCTGGGTGTGCTGATAGAACACTATGCCGGGGCTTTTCCAGTCTGGCTGTCGCCGGTTCAGGCGGTTCTAATGACCGTGACCGACAGACACATTCCCTACGGTGAGGAAGTATTCATAAAATTGAGTGATGCGGGGATTCGTGTGGAGAGAGATTTCAGGAACGAAAAACTGGGGTATAAAATTAGAGAGGCACAGATTCAAAAAATACCTTATATGCTGGTAATTGGCGATCGGGAGATGGAATCGAACCGGGTTTCTCCCCGTGAACGGAGCGGCAAAGACCTCGGCGCCATCGGTGTTAATGAATTTATTGGCATGGTAAAGGAAAAGTGCGCACAGTATCAGTAGTTACGGGATGAAAATCCTAAGCATTAAAGATTAATATTCTGAACGATATCAAAATGCAAATGACCGAAATGTTGAGAATCTCGATATTAGGATTTACTATTACAGGGGGTGACATATAGCTAAGGATTTAAACATAAATCAGGAAATTAAGGCGACTACCGTCAGGGTTATTGATGAGGGTAAACAATTGGGTATTATGTCTCTGGCGGAAGCACTGGATGTTGCTGCTAAGGCGACTCTGGATCTGGTTGAGGTTGCTCCCAATTCTACGCCACCGGTTTGCCGGATTATGGATTATGGAAAATTCAGATACCAGCAAAGCAAGAAACTACAGGTCGCAAAGAAGAGTCAGAGTATCATTCAGGTAAAGGAGATCAGGTTAAGACCGAAAACTGATGAACATGACCTGCAGGTAAAAATCAAACATATTAAGAAATTCCTCAGCCAGAATGATAAAGTGAAGGTTACCATGATGTTTAGAGGTCGCGAAATGGCTTATACTGAACTGGGCAGGAAAATCATGGAGGATGTCCAAAAGGCGTTAGCAGATGTAGGTATTATTGATCAACATCCGCGGCTGGAGGGAAGAAGTATGATTATGATGGTGTCGCAGAAGAAATAGAGTGAAAGGGGTGATTTAATGCCAAAGATAAAAACACACAGGGGAGCGGCTAAAAGGTTTAGTCTTACGGGAAGCGGTAAGGTGAAGAGGAGCAGGGCTTATGCGAGCCATATTCTTACGAAAAAAACGACAAAAAGAAAAAGAAATTTGAGAAAGTCTACCATTCTCCACAAGAGTGATACCAGAGGAATAAAGATGTTAATTCCGTATATGTAGGAATGAAATATAAGGTTTAGATAAATATTTTTTGAGTTGGGTAGAATAATTCAGTAATGCGTTTGTTATAAGAAGCGGGGAGATCAGAAGAAATGTCAAGAGTAAAAAGAAGTGTCACTGCTAAGAAAAAGAGACGAAGAATTTTGAAAATGGCAAAGGGTTTTTTTGGAGCGCGGAGCCGTTTATTAAGAACAGCCACGGAAGCCGTGGAAAGGGCAATGAAGTATGCCTATCGGGATAGACGAGTACGGAAAAGAGATTTCAGGAAACTGTGGATCACAAGGATTAATGCGGCTGCACGAATTAATGAAATATCATATAGCCGTTTAATCGACGGCATGAAAAAAGCGGGTGTGGAAATTGACAGAAAGATTCTCGCCGAGCTTGCCGTTCATGATCCTCGTGGATTTTCTGAAATAGTCAGTGTAGCAAAGGGTAAACTGCCGGCATGCTAAAAGAACTTGAGGAACTTCAAAGGCAAGCTGAATCTGAAATAAGCATTGCAAAAACTGAAGGGGAGTTCCTTGCTGCAAGAACCAAGTATTTAGGAAGAAAGGGGATTCTGACAAAGTTTCTTCGCAACCTCGGAAATATCGATCCGGAAAAGCGACCTTTAGTCGGGAATCGTTGTAATGAAATTAAAGATACGCTTACGGAGAAGCTTGAGAATGCCCTGAAAGCTGTCACCACTCTGAAAAAGGAAGAAGCCCTTCTTCGTGACAGCATCGATGTAACACTCCCTGGGAGAAAAGTCCGGTATGGCAAACTCCATCCCATAACTCAGGTTTGTCAGGAGATTTGTGACATATTCGCAGGGCTTGGTTTTTCGGTTGTCGAAGGTCCGGAAATTGAGCTGGACTATTACAATTTTGAGGCCCTGAATATTCCCCAAAACCACCCTGCACGAGATATGCAGGATACATTCTACATAGAAGATAGCATCGTACTGCGTACACATACCTCACCTGTTCAGATCAGGGTCATGGAAAAGCAGAGACCGCCGGTGAGAATTCTTTCACCCGGTCGGGTGTATCGTCCCGATTCGGATATCTCTCATACACCCATGTTCCATCAGATTGAGGGTCTGCTGGTTGATAGGGGTATCACTTTTGGTGATTTGAAAGGTGTTCTCACATCATTCCTCAAACAGATGTTTGGTGAGGGTACGGCGCTCCGATTTCGCCCCAGTTTTTTCCCCTTTACCGAGCCGAGTGCTGAGGTTGACATCAGGTGTGTCATGTGCAATGGCGCGGGATGTCGTGTATGCTCTCAGAGCGGCTGGCTTGAAATCCTTGGATCAGGGATGGTGGACCCCGAGGTATTTAAAAATGTACATTACGACCCCGAAGAAGTTTCCGGCTTTGCTTTCGGCCTTGGCCTCGAGCGGATTGCCATGCTTAAGTATGGGATATCGGATATCCGGTTGTTTTTTGAAAATGACTGGAGATTTTTAGAACAATTTTAGTACAGGGTTCAGGGATTAGGGGTTATGTTAGTCAGTCTCAGATGGCTTAAAGATTATGTGGATATCAGGATTTCACCCGCTGAGCTTGTCGATCGGCTGACAATGGCAGGATTTGAGGTAGAATCCATCAGGGAGACGGGCCCTTCCTTTACTAATGTCGTCGTCGCAAAGATTCTTTCCGTCAAACCTCATCCTGATGCAGACAAGTGTATCCTCTGTGAATTGGCTGCCGGTGATAATACCTATCCTGTGGTCTGTGGCGCCGGTAACATCAGCCCCGGTGATGTGGTTCCTCTTGCGAAAGTCGGGGCAACCATACCGGGAGGGTATACGATAAGGAGTTCGAAAATCAGAGGCGAGGTATCGGAGGGGATGCTCTGTTCAGAACAGGAGCTCGGCATAGGTGATGATGCTACGGGAATAATGATTCTCCCGGAAAATCTTGCCATCGGTCTTGACCTGGCGGAAGCCCTTGATTTGAAGGATACCGTTCTTGATATCTCGATAACACCCAACCGTTCCGACTGTTTGAGCATTATCGGAATTGCCCGTGAAGTTTCGGCAATTACAGGATCCAAATTGAAATATCCCGATATTACCGTTCAGGAAAATGAGGAGGATATAAACCGTATTACATCGGTGGAGATCCTCGACACAGATCTCTGTCCACGGTATAGCGGTAGAATTATAAAAAATGTTACGATAAAACCTTCACCCCTCTGGATGCGCCGGAGATTGGAGGCAGTAGGCCTTCGTGCAATCAACAATATTGTCGATATCACCAATTATGTGATGCTGGAGTTGGGTCAGCCGCTTCACGCGTTTGATTACAGGTTTCTTGAAGAGGGGCGTATTGTGGTCAGAAGATCCCGCACGGGAGAAACATTCACATCTCTCGATGAGAAGGAGCGTATTTTGGAAACCGATACGCTGATGATCTGTGATGGCGTCAAACCTGTAGCCATTGCCGGTATCATGGGTGGACTTAATTCTGAAGTTAAAGAAGACACAGAGACGATTTTTCTGGAAAGTGCTTATTTTGCCGCGCCCTCTATTCGTAAATCGGCAAAATTGCTGGGAATGAATACGGATGCCGCATTCAGGTTCGGTCGTGGTGTAGATCCTGAAGGCGTGATCAGGGCGCTTGACAGGGCGGTTCAGTTTATGACTGAAATTTCCGGTGGGACTGTTTGTAAAGGTTACATTGATCAATATCCGCGAAAAGTTGAAACGGCAAGGGACATCCCTCTCCGAATAAGAAGGGTCAATGAGATCCTGGGAACAGATATTGAAACCGCTGAAATCATAAAAATCCTGGAAAGTATAGATATGGTTGTTTGCGGGGAGGAAGACGGGATTTACCGGGTGACTCCACCCACATATAGGGTAGATATCACGAGGGAAATCGATCTTGTCGAAGAGATAGCGAGACTTTATGGTTATGATAGTATCCCTGTAACATTGCCCCCCGTTTCTGTGGTGACTGTATCAAAGGATCGTAAAGAGATTCTCATAGGCAGGTTACGAGATATTTTAAGAGGAGCCGGATACTCAGAGATAATCACGTATAGTTTTGTCTCCACCGATTCGGTAGAATGGCTGGCACTCAAAGAGGATGATGAACGGCGAAAAAGAATAAAAATAAAAAATCCTCTTTCTGAAGATCAGTCGGTAATGCGAACGACACTCGTGAGCAGCCTCCTGGAAACGATGAAAAAAAATGCTCATAACGGTTGTTTCGATCTCAAGGTGTTTGAAATCGGCAGGGTCTTTTTTCACCGTAAGCAGGGTGAACTTCCCGTTGAAAAGAACCTGCTTGGCTGTCTTATCACAGGCCAGTTGTATGACGATCGCTGGTCTTCAAAAGTGTATGCAGATTTTTTTGATTTGAAAGGATGTATAGAGAACGTCTTTGATGGTCTGAAGATTTCAGATTTAATATTCAGGTCTGATTACAGGGAGACATTCCTCAATCCCGGGAAATCATGTGGGATATATGTT
>Ga0184636_1000295_pt1 | contig 12164 bp, 19 predicted proteins | sample PLM3_60_b2_FD_133164 | JGI IMG/M metagenome (GOLD analysis project Ga0184636, IMG submission 133164) | Groundwater sediment microbial communities from an aquifer in East River, Colorado, USA - PLM4_90_b2 | ecosystem: Environmental > Terrestrial > Soil > Riparian zone | place: USA: East River... | reverse complement strand
GTGAAGAGTATGCTTGTCGCTAGCGAAAACAGAATCAAACCGCCGCAGAACGCGTTGACATTGTCCCTTTTCAATTTGGTCGTCGTCACCGACGCTCCGTCGATCATGCTAGATGCAATGAAAATTCCGCGAGAAGCGAAATCAACCGACTTTTCAATACTGACCAAGCCTCTCTCAAAAACCGTGGCAGGGTCCCGCACAAGCACGAGAGACAACAGAAAAGCCACAAGGTTCAACCCGGCACAGAAGAAAAGAGTCGTTGCAGAATCGAACATGAGAGTCGACAAAACGAAACCCAAGAGCAAACCAATAAGCCATCCGACCTCAGTGAAACCCTCATAGGAAGCAAACGATTTCTCCCAATCCTGTCTCGAATAGAGTTCTGCGATCAACACGTTCTTCGGCGCTTCATGAGCCACGTGAAGAATCGACATAACACTGTAGAGAAGGATCAACAGCAGAACGCTGGAAGTGAAAGTGAAGAGGCACAGGAGAACCGTTGAAGCAAGGAATGAGAGAAGAATGTAACGCTTATACCGTTTGCCTCTATCACACAAGTAACCCCAAAGAAAAGAGGTAGGGATCGATAGGAGCAAAGCCACCGACGTCATTACGCCTATTTCAAATAGTGAACCACCAATGGCGATCACGTACAAAGGTAGGAATATGGATAACAATCCATAACCCATCTCGTGGAAAAAGAATCCCAATCGCCACATAGGCGAAGAACTCTGCCAAGCTGGGATTAAAACTTTTACGTGTACAAGGAGGTATTCTCTGTGAAGAGTCCGCCAACCTTTGATAAATCCTTAATAGACAGTTGTTCAACTTTCATACCACTGCCAAAGAGGCTAGCTGCATGGCAAAATTCAAGGTCATCGTCTCAGACCCCGAAACGGGAACCTCAAAAGTGGTGGAACTCCAAGAAGCACGCGCCTCTCCACTGATCGGAAGGAGAATAGGCGAAGTTATGGACGGCGCGGCAGTCGACTTACCGGCACACAAGATCCAGATCAGGGGAGGCTCCGACAAAGACGGCTTTCCAATGAGACCAAGCGTTCACGGCGGCGTCCGCCGAAGCATCGTGCTCAGCGGCGGCGTAGGATTTAACCCCACGAATGAAGGAATGAGAAGACGCAAAACCATTCGGGGCAACGTCATAACCGACGAAATCGTGCAGATCAACGCAAAGATCGTGGAAAAGCCTAAACAAGCGAAAGAAGCGAAGAAGCCAAAGGAAAAGAAGGAAGAACAGCCAACGGTTGCAAAACAAACAGAACAGCAGTCTGAAAGTCAAGGCAGCACCTGATTGCGCTTAATGTTTATTAACTGCATCAATTGAACCCTTCAATAATTTGTAAATCATGTAGGAAAATGGACAATGAGCATCGAGAAACGCCCACCTATACCTCGTCAACCTGAGATCAACATCGGCACGATAGGACATGTCGATCACGGCAAAACAACGTTGGTTCAAGCTTTGACGGGCGTTTGGGCGTCAAGACACAGTGAAGAGCTCAAAAGAGGAATCACAATCAAACTTGGCTATGCCGACATGCCTATTTACAAATGTTCGAAATGTGAACCTCCAAAGAACTACACCACAGAACCGACATGCCCAGCATGTGGCACAAAAGCCGTTTTTGTTCGCGCGGTCAGTTTTGTTGATGCTCCAGGACACGAAGCGTTGATGGCAACCATGCTTTCTGGTGCAGCCATAATGGACGGCGCGCTTCTAGTTATAGCGGCAGATGAACCATGTCCGCAACCGCAAACCAGAGAGCATTTGGCAGCCGCGGACGCCACTGGAATAAAAAACATTATCATAGTTCAAAACAAGATCGACATCGTCGACGAAAAGCGAGCACATCAAAGCTTCACCGAAATAAGAAACTTCGTGAAAGGAACAGTTGCCGAAGATGCCCCCATAATTCCAATCTCTGCTCAAAGAGCAATCAACATAGATGTCCTCCTCAGCGCGATGCAACAATTCATACCCACGCCCAAAAGGGATGAGACAAAACCGCCGTTTATGTACATAGTACGCTCATTCGACACCAACAATCCAGGGACCACAATAGAGGAACTCGAAGGCGGAATTCTCGGAGGAACAATAGTTCAAGGAAAATTCAACGTCGGAGATGAACTTGAAATACGCCCCGGAATCCCTGTAGAAGGAAGAAATACCTACGAGCCGATGTTCAGCGAGATCGTAAGCCTACAAGCGGGCGGAAAAAAAGTCACTGAAGCACACTGCGGCGGCCTGGTTGGAGTCGGTACACTGTTGGACCCGTCGTATTCCAAAGCAGACAGCCTAATCGGCAACATCGCAGGAAAAGCAGGCATGCTACCACCGACAGAATCTGCACTGATACTACAGACAAAGATTCTTGACAGAGCAGTGGGCACAAAAGAGCTTATGAAAATTGCCGAGATAGTAATGAACGAAACTCTTCTTCTGCACGTGGGCGCTGCCATAACTGTTGGAAAAGTGTCCTCGATAAGAAAAGACAGCGTTCAAATCAAACTTACCCGCCCAGTATGCGTGCACCCGGAATCTAGAGTCGCATTGAGCAGAAAGATCGCAGGAAGATGGCGGTTAATCGGTTTTGGAATGATCCGATAACATGACCGAAGTGCCCAAACCTGCGAAACAGAAACTCAAAATAATCCTTGACTCAAACGCACTGTTCGTTCCATTACAGTTCAACATAGATATTTTTGAAGAGCTCAAGAAAATCTTAAACAGGAATTTCGAACTTGCCATACTCCCCTCGATCAAGCAGGAACTCGGGAGAATCGCCTCAGAAGGACCGCCTGAAGCAAGGAAAAGGGCGGCAATGGCGCTGAAATTTGCTGAGAAATGCATCTTGCTTGAAAAAGAACCTCAATGCGAGGGTCCTACAGACGACTTGATTCTTCAAGCAGCCCGCACATACAAGTACCCGGTCTTCACGAATGACAGACAACTTCGTAACAGGCTAAGAGATATAAATGTGCCAGTTATTTATGTGAGACAAAAGTCACGTCTAGAGATTGACGGGAGGCTTTAACCCCTGTTTAAACTTGTAACATTGGAAGACACAATTCGCATTCCGCCCGAAACATTTGGCAACCCACTTGAAGCCGTGGGATACCAACAGGTCAAAGCAAAATACGAGGGCGTTGTCGATGAGACACTTGGCTACGTAATAGCCGTAACTAGAGTAGAAGTAAGCTCTATTGGCAAAATAATCCCAGGTGACGGTGCAGCCTATCACAAAGTGAACTTCTCATTGTTAACATTCTACCCCAAAATCCAAGAAGTGGTCGAAGGGGAAGTAGTGGAAATTGCCGACTTCGGCGCCTTCGTTCGAATAGGCCCCATTGACGCTCTACTTCACGTCTCACAACTCATGGACGACTTCATATCCTACGATCAAAAACAAGGAGTCTTGCTTGGGAAAGAAACGAAACGCAAGCTAATGAGCGGAGACCAGGTCCGCGTACGGATAACCGCAGTTTCTCTGGGCCGGGCTGGAAGTTCAGGCAAGATCGGAGTAACGGCCAGACAACCTTTCCTAGGCAAACTAGAATGGATCGATACTGATCTCAAGAAGATGAAAGAGGCAGCGGAAAAGAAGCCTCCTGAGAAGAAGAGTGAAACGAAATGAGCGAGAAAGCATGCGCCAACTGTCACTTTCTCACAAAAGAAAACGTCTGCCCCAAATGCAAATCCACCAGCCTTAGCGACGATTACAGCGGTCTGGTCATAATTTTCGATCCTGAAGGCTCAGCCATCGCCAAAGCGATGAACATCAAAGAGAAAGGGCGTTTCGCCTTAAAGGTCAGATGAAATGACCGTTAAACTTCTTCTTACCCCTCAACTGCGAACCACGCTGAAGCAACCTCTAGGAATTCTGGTACGAGGATCCTTCTTTGCGACGATGAAAAGACTCAAGGACATGGTGACCCAGGAAAGACCACCCGGCATCATCGCTGTCGGGGACACCGTCTCGAAAAACCTCGTCAAAAGCGGTTTTTCCCCAAAGCTTCTGATAATAGACAACAAGTCCAAAAGAAAAAGCACGAAACCTGCAAAACTACCTGCTGAAAAAATAATCTGTGTTGCAAACCCTCAAGGAACCATCACAGAAGAAGCCGAAGCAGCAATAGAAGACGCCTTAAAAGGCGATCAACAAGTCAACATAGTCGTTGACGGTGAAGAAGATTTGCTGACGCTTGTAGCCATCGCACACGCCTCAGAAAACTCGTATGTAATATATGGACAGCCAGACGAAGGCATCGTAGTGGTCAAAGTCACAGCAACCAAAAAGGCAGAAGTTGCACGCATCTTTGACTCGATGGAAAAGCCCTCAAAAGCTAAATAAGAGCGTGTAACATCAAGTCAACACCTCAAACGAGGAAACATCATGGAAGTCAAGATACTGTCACAGAAAGAGAATCCCTTGCTGAAACGAAAGGAAATCAGTTTCCAAGTTAAGCACGATTCAAATTCGACGCCGCCTAGACTGGAAATCAGAAGGGCGGTTGCAGACGCTTTGAGGGCTAACATAGACTTGGTTTTTGTCAAAAAGTATGAAACGAGGACTGGAATGCACACAGCCCTCGGGGTGGCAAATCTTTACGATTCGGCCGAACAGGCAAAGCTCATCGAACCTGAGTATATAGTCAAACGAAACATTCCACCCCCTCCCAAATCTACAGAGGAAGAGAAGAAGGAGTAGCATAGACGATGTCAAAGAAGACAGACAAGAAAGAGGCACCCAAAAAGGAAGAGCCTAAGAAGGAAGCGAAGAAAGAAGCCGCACCACCGGAAATAGAGGCGCCCAAAGAAGAGGTAAAACCGGCGAAAGCGGAGAAAGCCCCGAAACCAGAAAAAAAGAAGAAAGAAGAGAAAGGCGTTTTCACACTGTACAAGGTTGAAGGCGAAAAAGTTGTTCGGCTTAGGCCAATATGCGAGAGATGTGGGCCGGGCTATTTCATGGCGGACCATGGCAACAGATATACGTGCGGCCACTGCGGATTCACGAAGTATAAGCCTGCAAAAGAATGAGCAGCTTTAAATCGTCCAACACTTTGATAGTTTTCTGATGATGAAGAAAATGCTCAGAGTAAACGTTATCATATCCAGCATTTCAGCCGAACGTTTTCTAGATTTTAGGAAACCGTTTCCTCAAATTCACATCAACACCAACCTAAACCTCACCGAGATGGAGAGAAAACCAGAGAACTCTCTTGAAGTTGGATTTGTTCTGACAATAAGCTACAATCCTTCAGTTGCTCAGATAAACCTAAAGGGAGTCGCTTTCGTGATTGGAGACAAATTAGAGATCGACAGCGCGTACAAGGATTATGAAGACAAGAAACCACCGCCGCCCATGGTACTGCAATCAGTCTCCAATGTTGCTCTCACGGAATCAATCCTGATTGCCAAAACCCTGAACATCCCCCCGCCTGTCCCCTTGCCCCAAGTGACAACTGAGACAAAGCAAGCTGGAACCAAAGCTTCTGGTAAGGAATACACGGCGTAGAGAAATTAGAGAAAAAAACTATTTTAGCGGAACGTACATCGACGAGCGAGAAGCACCTATACCTGGCGTTCCATGCCGCACGGGCTTGTTTGTAACCGCAAATTCGCCCAAGTAATGGCCAATCATTTCAGGTTTTATTTCCACTTTAACAAATTCTTTGCCATTGTGGACGCCCAGCGTCAAACCGACCATTTCGGGAAGAATAATCATGTTTCTTACATGTGTTTTTACGGACGGGGTGCCTCCCTTTAGAAGTTCCTCCCTCGCTTGTCGGACTTTCTCGAGCAGTATTCTCTGTTCGGGTTGAAGACCGCGATGAAGACTCCGTCTCTGTCGCGACGGTAGAAGGTCTATGAATTCGTCCATTGACATGCCTTGCAGCTGATTTAGGCTCAATCCGCGATACGTGAATTCCTTGGGCATTCTTCTTCACCTAATCCGTAGTTCTTAATGCTATGAACCTTCTCCTTGTCTACTGATCCTGTCTTTATCACGTGCACTCTTTGCTTTCCTTCCTGTTCCTCTGGCTGCGATCAACCCGACCTTCTGCCCTGGCGGAGCTCCATGAGACGTGGTCGTTACTTTACGAGCGCTTCTCTTACTGCTTCCGTACGGATGACATGCAGCTACCATCTTTCTTCCGCTGGTCCGCGGATACTTTCGTCCTCTTGACCTCATCAAATGGAACTTCGTTCCAGACTTCAAGAACGGTTTGTCTGTCCTGCCGGAACCCGAAACAACGCCTATAGTTGCCCTGCAATAGTCCGCTACATACTTTGTTTTGCCCGATGGAAGCTTGATTACCGTTCCGTTCGACGTGTGTGTGACAACAGTAGCGTATGAACCTGATGATTTAGACAGTTTGCCGCCATCACCTGGGCGAAGCTCGATGTTGCAGATCATGGTACCTTCAGGGATCTTTCCAATCGGCAGAATGTTACCCACGTCAACCACGGCCTTTCCACCGAACTGAATCGGTTTTCCCTCGAACACTCCTTCAGGAACCACGGTGTAGAAGACTTCGCCACTTTCAAATCTCACAAAGCCTAAGGGTGTCCCTCTGCCTGGATCATGTACCAGCTCCTCGACAACACCATTCACCACGACGTCAAAACTCTCCTTCACCTTCGATGTGGGGGGGTATCTAGAAGCAGCAACCCTCTTGTGGGTTGAAGCCCGAAATGTAGGGGCACCACGTCCACGTCTTTGAACACGAATTCTCTTTCCCATTAATCAGTCCACCATGTCAGTTTACAGTATTCCAAGTTTGATTGCGATGTCAGCTGCTTTGAAGTCCGGATGAAGCTTCACAAAAGCTTTCTTCTCTCCGTGCGGAGTTATTTGGATGTTCACTCCTTCGACTTTCACTTCATACAACTGTTCAACCGCTTTCTTAACATCTGACTTGCTAGCCTTCAGGCTCACCATAAAGACGAGCTTGTTCTCTTTCTCGACCATGATGCTAGCAGACTCGGTCATTAACGGATAAAATATAACTGCATAAGGGTCCATTATGCCTTTCCTCCTTGACCTGACAACGCAGCCAGTTTCTCAATCGCGTTACTCGTCCAAACGGTGAGCCTACCCGGATGTGTGCCTGGCGCAAGCATTTCAGCGTTGAGATTCGTTACTAGAGCCGTGTCAACACCTGGTATGTTGCCAGCTGCTTCCATTATTCCTTTGTTCTCCGCGACAACTATCAGTGGTCCGCAAGCTTGTTTCATCTTTCTCCCCCTGCTCTTGCCTTTCCCAGCCCGCACCTTCCTGCTATCTTTCACTCGAAAAAGCTCTGACAGGACTCCCAGTCGAATGAGGGTTTCCTCAATTTCCTTGGTCTTTTTCAATCCCTCAAGCTCAGGGGTGACTATAAGCGGGATCTGAGGGACATCCTCGATATTGTGGCCCCTTCCTGCGACGAGTTCTTTTGACGCCGTCGCAGCTATTGCTGAGAACAAGGCTAGTTTCTTTTCCTTTTTGGTTATCTTTTTGAGAATGTTTTTCTCTGAAAGAGGCGGGTGTCCTTGTCTTCCGCACACTGTTCCAGGTGCGAAGGCGGCTCTTCCTGCGGCTGTTTTGCGTCTGGGCAGTCTGGCCGTGCCTAAGCCTGTGCCTCTGGATTCTGCGGTTGTCCTCTTCCCAGCCATAGGATCTCTGCCTTGCGGCTGAATTCTGGATGATTGTAATGCAAGAACCGCACGCTTTATTACATCTGGTCTGAGTGGCGTCGTGAAAACTGGTGGAAGATCAATCTTCCCAACCGCCTTTCCTTCGAGGTCGAAAACCTTTGCTGACTTCTTGACCATCAGTGTTCACCGCCTATCTTCCTTGCTGTGATTCCAGCGATATGTGAGTTATCTGAGGCGACTCTTCCGCAAAACCCTTCGGCGGCCTTGCTGGGTAACGCAACTTTATCGGACGTTTCTCGGTGCCTGCAATGCTTCCCGCAAGCAGAACGTACGGTCCCTTCACTAGACCGTACCTGAGGAAACCGCCTTTGGGAGTTATCTCTTTTCCATCCTTGCCTATCTTCAGAATCCGCTTGTTGTACTCCGTTCTCTGATGGAACCCCATCTGCCCCGCACGGGCAACACTGTACATGACATGATGCGGGTTCCACGGCCCCAGAGTTGCAACGCCTCTCTTAGTTTTCCTTCCCTTAGCCTGAAGTATAGTGACTCCCCAGCGTTTCACTGGTCCTTGCCAACCTTTGCCAGTAGACACTGAGGCGATATCCACGAACTGACCTTCCTTGAAAATCTCCGCAGCGGTGATCATTTTTCCAAGAAGACTCTTTGCGTACTCGAATTGCTTTGGAACTGTGCCGCCGCCTACCTCTATCTCGGTTATGTCTGGCTTCTTCTTGGGCAAGCTTGTTTCTCTAGGTTGCGTGATGGCTACAACGCGAATCTTCGCAGTGATCGGCAGGCTTTCTTCAACCTTTTTCAAAGCCTCATCTGTCTTGAAATCTTCTGGAAGCGTGAACACTCGTCCCAAGTCAGCTGGAGGCTCTTTGAGCCACGCTTCAGCGACAGTCCGCAAACCATAAACGTCTTTGCTATAGACCTTCACGGCACAAATAACCGTCGGGGGAGTGTCCAAGATCGTTGCTGGACGGATGACTTCCCTGCCGAAGTTTGGTGAACGTTTCCGGTCCTCTATCGTGAACACATGGGTTGTACCGGCTTTATAGCCTATAAAACCCAACAACCTTGGGGTTTCCGACTCGACTTTGGGCCAAAAACGTATTCTGGCTAGTAAACTTTCAGCACGTTTTCTAGGCAAATATGCGAGAGAACCATGTCTAGGGGCGTGTGTCTTACGATGTCCCATCGTTTTTCCGCTTCGTGTCTTCTAGACATGAGAACAATGAGTTATTAACATTTTGGTGGTGATAACGCTGAACATAATCCGCCCCTCAAAAACGCCCACTTGGTCGCGCACACAGGTGTCAAGACATATAATATATTTGGTAAGCGTTAAATCTCGAAGTGACTAGTCGTGTTGAGGACTGTCATAATGGATATCACATCAGAAGTGGCCGGAGCCCTCTATGATTCCGGATGTCTCAAATTCGGCACTTTTCGCCTAAAGTCAGGCGTACTAAGCCCATACTACATCGACCTAGCATCCGTGCTGTCTTCACCCAAAGACCTTTGCAAATTGGCCGACATAGCCTCACAACGAGTGAAACAGATCGCCGCAAAAGACAGGATAGATAAGCTGGCCACCATCGAGCTCAAAGGAGCCCTAATACTACCCAGTATAGCATGTCGAACAAACATGCCATGCGTTGTCGTCAGGAAAGAGACGAAAAGCTACGGCGCAACCGGAAGAACCGCCGGATCAGACATCACGAGAGGTGAACGAATACTTTTCTTCGACGACGTGGTCACAGAAGGGTTATCCAAGGTAGAGGGAATCAAACCCCTCCAGGAACTAGGAGCGACCGTTGAACACATACTCGTGATCGTCGACAGAGAACAACATGGCAAAGAAAAACTCGAAAAGTTCGGCTTCAAAGTCCACGCTCTGGCCAAGATCACCGAATTGGCGCAGACACTCGTCAAAGGTTCAAAAATCTCAAAAGAGCAGGGAGAAGCTGTTCTAAACTACGTGAAAGGCCTCTGAGGCACAACGAAAAGATCCCTCAGGACCTAAGCAAGCGATCCGCCTTCACGGGCTCAGTGAAACCTGACAATCTCCTGCGATGCTTTCTATTTTTCATCGCGATCTTTAGAGCGTTGTTCCTTTTCTGGGGTTTCCAGTTGCTCCACCTTTTTCAGAATCTTCTCCGCACACCCTCTGGGCGAACACTTGATGGTGTCCAAAACGATTTCTGCATTCAATGGCTCTTCATAAGGCTGACCTACGCCAGGCACCGTTGACGATTTGCCCTTTAAAGCTCGCGCATATATCTTCTTGGGAGCATGGTGAGTTATTGCTCGTTTCTGTTCGCGTTCCATACAGATGTCCATTGGACACTGAAGGTAGACCTCTACGAACCTCGGAATCCGCATCCGTGCTTCATCCCGGTAACGCCTCAAGTTGCCAGTCGCGTCGATTATGACATTTACTCCGTTCTGGGTTAGAAGTCCGGCAATGTAAACGAGACTTGAATAAACGATGTCGCGTTCTTCGATAGAGTAAGTTGGTTTGGGCGTCATTACCTTGCGCAACCCGTCTGAAGACAGCAATTGAGCTCGAACACCACGCGCAGAGAGTAACTCCTGAAGAGTTTCGGACACAATGGATTTGCCGCTTCCGGGCAAGCCAGTGACCCAAACGCACCAACCACTTTCCGCTGGATCGAGTTCTTTCAAGCTGATCCCATTACTGTCTCTTGCATGCGTTCTTTTAAGAATTCATAGCTCTTGATTTTGACCAAATGGCTTTTGCACTTGCAGTCGGAGCACCCAAAACTCAGAATTGGTGAACCTTCCCGGCACAACAGGTCTGCAATTCTGCATTCCTCAGTTTTCATGGCTTCTTTCGTGAGGACTTTGCGTATTGTTACTCTTGGACTGTCAAGCAGGTAATCTATGTGCCAGAACTTCTTCTTGACTCTCCCGAGGTGACGAGCTATTCTCTTCTCCAGATTGTTTTGAGCTGAACCGACGTAAGCGTATGTGCCCTTTTCAAACTTCATAACGCCTTGTGCGCCGACTCTTGCGCTCACGTTTCTGCTGACGGAGATTATGAGAACGTAGACGCCTTTCATGATACTCTAGTAGAACTGTTCTCTCGGTACCATTTCAGTATTTCACTAACCGCGTCATGCGAATAGCCCATTTCCCTCAGAAGCCGTTCAAGGTCATCAATAGACTTTACACCCAAGTCTAACTCCGCACCCAGAAGGGCCTTCATTGAGACCCTATTTATACTTTAGTCTTGATGCCGATATACGGGTTTAACGTTTATGCCAGTCCATGCCGAGTGTGTTTTGAATGCTACTTCAAATATGATTTGACACTTTCAAATTCAAACTCTTTGGACTTGAGCACGTTCTCCGCAAACCGGAAGATTTTTTTTCGCACGTTGACAGACAACTTGGGATACCACAAGGGTGAAGCTATCACTAGACTCCGCCACGCATAGAAGGGTTGAACCATCTTCAGGATCTCATCATCTCCCGTACTATCCAAGTAGTTTTTCCAGAAGAGACAAAACAGTCTATCAAAAGGTCCGTCCATCTCACCAAACGCCTGCAAAGAATAGAAGATGTAGTTGATCGTCAATGTGGCTACATCATCTGCAGGCTCACCCCACTCGCCTCTGCTACGGTCCAACGCAGTAAAATCGGTGCCTTGTCGGAACATTATGTTCCAAGGATGAAAGTCCCCATGCACCTGCGACAACCTGTCGGCCCGGCGCTTCAGGCGCCAGCGCCACTCCACGCATTTCTTCTCAAACTCGAGAAAGAACTTCTCATCAACATAACCAAGATTGCCCGGATAACTGTCGGTAAGTCCAAAAATCCCCTCACCATGGCCAACGAGGTCCCGAATCCTGCGGATGTACAGTTGCGGAGCATCCTTCTTCTTCACCGAATGAATGCCAGCAAGATAGTCTGCGAGGGCAACACACCTCTCTTCGTCAAGATCAACGAGCGAACACGTCTGTGCGATCCTGTCAAGGTCTGAGTGGTAGAGCGCGCCTTCAATGAACTCTGTCAAAAGAAAGAACTCGATGCAATCACCCAGAGACTTCATACTCTGACAGTCACTCAGAAATGAACCCACGTCCACAGAATGAACATGCTTGGGCAGTTTGTTGAAGGATGAATGCTGCCAGAGCAGGACTCCGGCTCTGTCTGAAAAGTGATCGTGTCCGAAGCCTTCAGGGCGCATAGTTTCCAGGACGCAAACCTTGGGTTGCCCACTAACAATGAACTCTATGACGTAAGGCACGCCATAGCCGAAACCCTTCAAATCAGCAACCTCGCCGCCACGTAAAGGAGCAAGGCGCGTGACTTTCGCGGCCGTCTTGTAAACGTTTGAGAGATATTCCTCCACCTTTTCAATCTTCAACTCAAGCAAGCAACAGCACATCCAAGACCAAAAGGTATCGATTATAGGTTAAAAGAATAGCGATATAATGATGGAGATGCCACCCTCAAAGACCGAAACTTCC
>Ga0184636_1000294_pt1 | contig 12174 bp, 6 predicted proteins | sample PLM3_60_b2_FD_133164 | JGI IMG/M metagenome (GOLD analysis project Ga0184636, IMG submission 133164) | Groundwater sediment microbial communities from an aquifer in East River, Colorado, USA - PLM4_90_b2 | ecosystem: Environmental > Terrestrial > Soil > Riparian zone | place: USA: East River... | reverse complement strand
TGCATCCTTATCACTTAAGTATTTACTTAAAATAGTTGGGACAATTTGCCAGGATAGACCGTATTTATCCTTAAGCCATCCACACATTTCTGCTTTTGGATCTGCTGAAAGTTTATCCCAATAGTAATCCACTTCTTCCTGCGTTTCGCAATTCACAACAAAAGAAATTGCTTCAGTGAATTTGAAATGTGGACCGCCATTAAGGGCAATGAAATCCTGTCCAAAAAGCTGGAAGGTTGCGGTCATTATTGATCCCGCTGGTCTGCCGCTTGCCTTTGCACCTGCTTCATCATAGCGGGCGACTTTTCCAATTTTTGACTCTTTAAAAATGGAAGTATAAAGATTAATAGCTTCTTCAGCGTTGTCGTTGAACCATAAGAATGGAGTGATCTTTTGCATGAGTTTTTGTTTTAAATTTTTATCAATTGGTTATCGTGTATAGTTGAGGACAACAATTCCGCAATCAAATGGAATTGCTTTCACCAGTTTCAGTTGTTGTTTGTCAGAAATCTCTTTGAAAATAGGCAGCCCATTACCAATGGCAGCGGGATTTATGAACAAATGAAATTCATCTATCAGGCCTGCTTTGATGAGCGAAGAATCAAAGCCTGCACCACCGTAAACAACGATGTCTTTGCCTCCCGATAGCGATCGGGATTGATTTTTCAATTTGTTTACTTCATCAGAGATATCGCCTTTTGCAATGGTTGTGTTTTTCCATCCGATAGCTATCGGATCTGACTTGTCAAGCGTTTTGCTGAAAACAACTTTGGGTTTGTCCATCATTTTTCTTGCAAATGGATAAGATGGGTCGGATGGTTGTACTGCTGACCAGTGACCAATAAAACCCGGTGTCATTTTTCTCCCGAGGAGAATAGTGTCAACGGAATCTGTCAGTTCATTCACATACTCTTTGATCTTGTCATCCCAGGTCCAGGTCATCCAGTCCATTTCGCCATTAGGTCCGCCAATAAATCCGTCAACGGACATTTGCACTTGTAATTTTAGTTTTCGCATAGCCATTTATTTTTTTGTTTTCGAATTTTGCTGTGGACAACACAAACATAGGCAGAGAATTTTCAGCAGATGCTGTATGAAAACGCCATTCTAGGGGCTGATTGCGACATTAGAGTGTCCTAGTTTTAAATATGCATCCGCAGCTGGCTGCGGAAAGTGTCAAATAGTCCAGTTCATACTCTATCCATACTTCATCCATAAAACAGTATGGCTTGAATGAGTCAAAGCGTGATGATTTGAATTTGTCAAATAATATTGCATAGATAAATGAATATTGAGCGAAATGAACTTACTGTTTATGTCCAATTGCTCAATAATTTTAAAAAAAAATCAATACAATATGAGGGCTGTACTGATCTTTAGTTTTTGCCTGCAATCAATGTTTGTGCCTGGGCAACAGAAAGATATTTACCACACTGGCTGGATCGATTTCAATAAGAATGGAAAGAAGGACGTATTTGAAGATCCAAGACAGGCGATCGATAAACGTATTGAAGATATTCTTTCTCAAATGACATTGGAAGAAAAAAGCTGCCAGATGGCGACCCTCTATGGATATGGACGAGTGTTGAAAGACGAAATGCCAACTCCTAACTGGAAGAACGAGATATGGAAAGATGGAATTGCAAACATTGATGAAGAGTTGAACAGCCTGCCTTATAATCCAAAGGCACAAAGCCAGTTTTCCTATCCTTTCAGCAAGCATGCTGAAGCAATCAACACAATTCAAAAATGGTTTGTCGAAGAAACAAGACTTGGTATTCCTGTAGATTTTACCAATGAAGGAATTCACGGTCTTTGCCACGACAGGGCAACACCATTGCCTGCGCCGATCTCTATCGGCTGCACCTGGGATAAAAATTTAGTTCGGCAAGCCGGCAGAATTGTTGGAAGAGAAGCAAAAGCTCTTGGGTATACAAATATTTATGCGCCGATCCTTGATCCTGCAAGAGATCAACGGTGGGGAAGAGTAGTTGAATGTTATGGAGAAGACCCATTCCTGATCGCTGAATTAGGAAAACAAATGTGTTTGGGAATACAGGAACAAGGTGTCGCATCGACATTGAAACATTATGCAGTTTATAGCATTCCCAAAGGTGGCCGCGATGGAAATGCAAGAACGGATCCGCATGTGGCGCCAAGAGAAATGCACCAGTTATATCTCTATCCTTTTCGCCGGGTCATCGAAGAAGCTCACCCCTGGGGAGTGATGAGTAGTTATAATGATTGGGATGGTGTTCCCGTTACCGGGAGCTCATATTTTTTGACTGAACTGTTGAGAAAAAACTTTGGTTTCAGGGGATATGTTGTATCAGACAGCAAAGCGGTTGAATTTATCTGGGGCAAACATCATCTTGCTTCTGATTTTAAAGGCGCAACCAAAATTGCCGTGGAAGCAGGGCTGAATGTATGGACGAATTTTAATCCTCCTGTGGCCTACATCACAAATATTCGTGAACTGGTTAAGGAAAAAAAACTAGCGATTGGAATGGTGAATGAAAGAGTCAGAGATGTTTTGCGGGTAAAATTTGCATTGGGGATGTTTGATCATCCTTATGTGATCAATCCAAAACAAGCAGATGAAATCGTCCATACAGCAGAAGGTGATTCAGTGGAGTTGCGATTGAACAGGGAATCCCTGGTGTTATTAAAAAATGCGAACAATCTTCTTCCATTAAGCAAAAGCAGCATTAAAAATATTTTGGTAACTGGTCCATTGGCAGCAGCAGAAAATTATGCCGTGAGCCGTTATGGTCCCTCAAACAACCCGGTTACTTCTGTTGTTGAAGGCATTAAAGAAAAACTTGCAAGCAGTGTCAATGTGATCTATCAGAAAGGTTGTGACGTAACAAATCCTGGTTGGCCCGAGACCGAGATCATTCCGACCCCGTTAAGTAAAAATGAGCAGGATAGCATTAACCTGGCAGTTGCTGCCGCAAAAAATGCTGATATCATCATTGCAGTTTTGGGGGAGGATGAAAAAACAGTTGGTGAAAGTTTATCAAGGACATCTCTTGATCTTCCAGGGAGACAACAACAATTATTACAAGCATTATATGAAACGGGAAAACCAATTGTATTGGTATTGATCAATGGTCAGCCGCTAACAATTAACTGGGCTAATCGCTTCATTCCCTCGATTCTTGAAGCATGGTTTCCCGGTCCTTCCGGTGGAAAGGCAATTGCAGAAGCTTTGTTTGGCGATTATAATCCCGGTGGAAAGCTATCTATGACTTTTCCAAAAACAACAGGACAATTAGAATTTAATTTCCCATTCAAGCCGGCTTCCCAGGCAGATCAATCCGCCGGGGCGGATCCTAACGGTTATGGCAAAACCAGCGTAAATGGCCCTTTATACCCTTTTGGTTTTGGATTGAGCTATACAAGTTTTGAATTTAGCAACCTTGTCGTAACCCCATCTGTTCAAACGCCACAAAAAAATATTGAGGTCACAATTGATGTGACAAATACAGGAAAATTAAAAGGTGATGAAGTTGTTCAGCTTTATATTAAAGATGTGTTGAGCAGCGTGACAACCTATGAAACACAGCTAAGAGGATTTGAACGTATCAGTTTACTGCCGGGAGAAAAGAAAACAGTAAAATTTACAATTCATCCGGATGACCTTAAACTCCTGGATAAAAACATGAACTGGATAGTTGAACCCGGAGAATTTGAAGTATTGATAGGGAATTCTTCAACAGGTATCCGGCAAAAGAAATCATTTGAAATTAAATAAATAAAATTCTCAGATTTCTTGCAGCGCAACCGTTCAGTTCATTGTCACGATTACAATTGATGAATCAGGGCGTTTGATTTAGAACGGCACCATGTTAAAATAGCTTATTATAATGATAATAATATGAAACGTCACTGCCAAAAATCTGCCTTATTTGCAATAGCCAAGAGAATTTCCAGGTAATATTAAGGCTCTCTAACAGCTCGACGATTTATTTTTAAAATTGATTGCTATATGAAACAAAATTACTCTGTTTCGTTTCCGGCATTTAATGCAAAATGCTGGCAGTTTATTTCTTTATTTTTCTTTTTGATGTTTATTGTGACAAATGTCTTTGCACAGGTTGCCATCCGTGTGGGTGGAACTGTAAGAGATAATAAAGGAGCACCTATCGCTGGTGTCAGTGTTACAGTAAAGGGTTCTGCTGTCGGAACCAGTACTGATAATACAGGAGCATATACGATAGATGTTCCTGCCACGGCATCAGTGCTGGTGTTCAGCTCGGTGGGTTATATTGAAAAGACTGAAACTATCGGTGACCGCAAGATCATCAATGTGACCATGATTGATAAAGCAAACGATCTTGATGAAGTGGTAGTAATTGGTTATGGGCAAAGTGTAAAAAAACGCGACCTCACCGGTTCTATTTCGTCGGTTACCAGTAAACAGATAAATGAACGTCAACCAATCAATTTATTTGATGCACTGCAGGGCCAGGCTGCAGGTGTTTTAATTATGAATGATAATGGTGAGCCCGGCGCCCAGGGATCGATACAGATCCGCGGCACCAGCACATTTGTTACTGACGGTAACACACCATTATATGTTGTGGACGGGGTGATCACAGATAATGCTGCAGGTATTAACCCCGCCGATATCGAAAAAGTTGAGATATTAAAAGATGCATCTTCTACTGCCATCTATGGAGCAAGGTCAGCAGCCGGAGTAATACTCATCACTACAAAAAAAGGAAAAGAAGGCAAGCCCAGAGTAGATGTGCAATACACTAAAGTTTATGGCTGGCTTGCCCATAAAATCCAACAGGCCAATGCCGCCGATCTTCGTTATTACAGGAAATTGCAAACACCAGAATCAGGTACTGCCGGAACATTCACCGATTCATTGAATCCATCATTCAATTCTGATAACGACCTGCAGAAACTTTTGCTTGGCAACACAGGTAATAGAGATGATGTAAAAATTGGTATTGGTGGCGGACAAAAAGGAGTTACTTTTTATGGAAGTATCAATTACATCAATGATAGAGGCACTGCGCTGAACACCTGGAATAAATCTATTCAATCAAGAATCAATACCGAATTCCAATTCTCTAAAAAGGTGAAGTATTCTACAAACCTCACTTTTTATTGGTCGTATGGAAATTTCACAAGCATCAATAATTCATTGAGGCCTGTATTTGATCGGCCTTCTTATTTGAGAATATACAATCCCGATGGAACATTGACGAGCTATTTGAATTCAAAAAGGAATCCTGTAACAAATGCATTGCTGGAAGACAATACCCGGGAAACTTTGAAAGCTCAAATGAATCACCAGGTAGATTTCCAGATCACGAAGGATCTTAAATTCACCACAAGCTTCAATGGCCAGCTTACAAGCTATCAAGGATTTTATTTTCAGCCTCGATACCTGGATGATAATGGAAATGAGAATTTCGCAAGAAATGATAACAATAAAACCTTTAGCTGGCTGGCACAGGGATTTTTAAACTATAGTAAAAAGATCGGCGACCATTCGTTCACCGGTTTGTTAGGTGTAGAAAAGGATAGAGATAAATACGACTTCTCCCATATGGAAGGAAAAAATTTCATTATCGAAACTGTTCACTATGTAAGAGGAGCATTCATAGATAATCTCACAAGACAGGAAAATAAGTCGCAGGCTGCGTCCACTGCATCAGCTTTTGCCCGCGTGGGTTATGATTATAAAGGTCGTTATATTGCCCAGGGAACTTATAGAAGAGATGCTTCTTCACGTTTCGGTCCTGCCAATGCAATTAGTAATTTCTTTTCCGGCTCTGCCGCATGGCGTTTTTCCGATGAAAAATTTATGAACTGGGCAAACACCTGGCTGAACGATGCTAAATTAAGAGTCAGCATAGGGAAAACAGGAAACGACCGCGTAGGATATTACGACTGGCAGCAGTTGGTCAACCAGGCAAACACCAGCTATGCAGGAGTGCCCGGCGCTTCATTAAGTCCAACGCTCGGTAATTCTGAACTTGGTTGGGAAGAGACCCTTCAAAAAAATGGCGGCCTTGATCTGAATGTTCTTAAAGGAAGAGTGGGTTTGTCTGTTGATTATTATCTGAAAACCACAGATAGACTTTTATACAACAATACACCGCCATCAAGTTCCGGCTATACTGGCGTTAAGGTAAATATTGGAACAATTGAAACAGAAGGTTTGGAGTTTCAACTCAGCACTGTTCCTTATACCTCGAAAAATTTTACCTGGAATCTGAGTGGAAATATTGCATTTGAAAATGGCACTATTAAAGAACTTGCCAATCACCAGCCCTTTATTACTGGCAACGCAGGAAGACCTAATTGGTTAATTGAAGAAGGTGGAAAGATTGGAAACTTCTATGGCTGGGAAAAATTAGGAATCTATCAATATGATGTTTCAAATGCTTATTCCAAGGAAGGTCAGAGGTTGACCCCCATAGGTGTCGTGGTGAAAAAATTTGTGGGTGCCAATCCAAGCCCAAGAAAAGATACTGTTACTGCAACCGGATACACATTGAATGGCAAACCTTATACGGATAGCATATACAGTAAATACACAAATGGTTTGAAACTTCTTGGAGGCGATACAGAATGGGAGGATATAAATAACGATGGCGTCATCGACGACCTGGACAGAAAGATTCTCGGCAATACTCAACCCGACTTCTATCTGGGGATAATTAATACGTTTACCTATAAAAATTTCACATTAAATGTAATTGTAAACGCCACCATTGGTGGAAAAGTTTATAATTCATTCAAAGAAGGATTGACCAATAATAGTTCTTCAAACGGACCTGCACTTCCGGAAGCAATTTATGGTGCATGGGCAGCACAAGGTGACATTGCAACCTGGCCTTATTTTCCGGATGTTCGCGGCGACACAAGAAACAGCAGGCGTCTCGGAGGAAATAGTTATTTCATTGAAGATGCATCTTTCATCAGGCTGTCCAGCGCAAAATTAAGTTACAGGCTAAAGCCGGGCATGGCCAAGAAAGCATTCATGAATAGTGCAGTCCTTTATATCTATGGCACTAATTTGTTAACGTGGACAGACTACTCGGGTTATGATCCCGAATTCAGCAACAGCAATGCACTTCAACCTGGTGATGATGGTGGAAAATATCCCAAGAGAAGAGAATTTGGTATTGGCGTAAATCTTCAATTTTAAAATTTACAGCGATGAAAAAAATTCTAATTGGTTATATACTCCTCTTCCTTCTATTATTTGGGCTGAGTTGTAAAAAATGGGTAAAAGAAGTGCCATTGTCAGATGGCACACTCGATGGATTCTTCAAAAGCAAGTATGATGCTGACGCCGCATTGGCCGGCATGTATGGCCAGTTTCAGCAACTGATGTTTGGCGAATCTCAATTTAATAACAGGTATACTTTCTGGGGCGACGCAAGGTCTGATAATATGGAAAGACAAGCTCAGTACTCCAATTCCTCAACAACGGAAATTCACTACAATAGTTTAACAGCAAATAACAGTTTTGCAGATTGGACACCTCTATATGTAGCGATAGGAAGAGCAAATATCAACATTGAAAGATTTCCTATAATCAATCAAATAGCTCCGCCTGCAGGTCAATTAACGCTAGCCACGATGAATAGTTACATGGCCCAATCCTATGCGATGAGAGGCATCTGCTATTTCTATATTGCCAGGGTCTGGGGTGCTGCACCGATTCGGACAGTTCCTTATAAATATGGCGATGTGGAAGGACCTCGCAAACCTGTTGACAGTGTGCTGGCGCAAGTAATATCTGACCTTACTACTGCGTATACTCTCATTGCAAAAGGAGCCACTCCTACGGTGTGGTATATTGGGGAAGGTGCAATTTGTGCAATGCTGGCTGATGTGTATATGTGGAAACACGATTATGACAACGCCATCATCTGGTTTAAAAATCTTTGGAAAGCCAAATCTCCTACAGGTACAACATACAATGCTGCTGGAGTGACAACGACAGGAAGTGGCGGTGCTTCCGGTGATTTGGAAGTAACCGGTAACTGGAAAACGATATTCACGACTCCAGGTTCAGTGAAAGAAACGATATGGACGCTGCATTGGGATGTGACAGCGAATGGATGTCCCTGCATGTCGGGAATTTCTTCGGCGGTGAATAACACGCCGATGAGAACCTATGAATTTCTTTTCAAAGGACCTCACCTCGGTAACTGGGTGAAGAGCACCACCGATGTTCGTCCAAAACAAAGCATCGACGTAACAAAAACTGATAATTGGGACAGGCTCCTGAAATGGTACGGTCCAAGCGGATTCACAAATGCTTCCACAAATTATCTCACCAGCTCACAAGTACCCCCGGTTGTCGGTACTGACAAGGTTGTTTATCTTCCGATGTATCGCCTGGCTGATATGTATTTGTTGTATGCAGAAGCCTTAAACAAAAAAGGAGATGGGACAAATGCACTAAAATATTTAAACCTGATACACCAGAGAGCAGGAAACCCAGCTTTTACAATTACCCAGTTGAATACCCAAGCAATAATGGAAGACTCGATCCTGGTTGAAAGACAAAAAGAATTATTTGCAGAAGGAAAACACTGGTTCGATCTTGTCCGCACTGACCATGTGCTCCAGGTTATGGATCCTGTTCTGAAACAAAGGCAAAATTTAGCAGGAGCTGATACAATTGGGTTCGGCGGTGATAAGAGAAAATATTATTGGCCATTGCATAGAAATGTGTTGAATGCAAACAGCCAGTTGGTTCAAAACCCGCCATACGGGGGATAGAAATTATTCTGAGATAATCTGAAAAAAATAAACAGAACACTCATGAAAAAAAATATGATAAAGACTTTTTGCGGCTTGATGCTCCTGGTTGCTGTCTTATCCGGTTGTTATAAGCTGCAAAAAGATTATGACTATAGGAAAGTAACGCTCGATCCGCATTACAACATGACTGCAAAAGAATACATGTTTTCAAGAGATTCATTTGTAGTGGGAGGTAAAAATGATACGATCCTGCGCTGGATGATAAAGGGAATTCAATATGCAGGTATTGACTGGTCAGAATACGAAAAGCCAAATCGTACTTATATCTTTTTACATAATAGTGCGATCCGCGTGTTAACATCAGGGAAAACTACCGGCGGCTTCTTTTTCGATTACCCGGTTTTTCCAAAGGATATCAATGGCAACCCAATACCATCGATCTCTTTTCCTGGTACAGACTCAGTCCGGCCCGCCACGCAGTGGAGCGATTATTCTGTAACGACAGTAAAGAATTATTTTTTATACCTTATTGGCCAGGGCCAATACACTTTTGAAAATCTGTCAGTAGCAAATACATCGATACCAACTTTGCTGCCCCCAAACACAATTGCAGGAAACGACTCAAGGCTTTCATGGGTTATTACCAAAGCAACTCCTAACCCTGATCCGGCGCAAGCTTCCAGTTATGTAATTAGCAATGTTGGTGGAACAGGATTTGATCCCGAAGGAAAATTTAATTTAAAATTGGTGAACAGTCAAAATGCACCCATAAATGTTAACGATAGGACTGATGACAGGACAGCCGGTATCTTATGCACAAATGGCCCGGTGCACGTTTATGACAGAACGATACACCCTTTCAGATATAGCTGGCAATAAAGTTTTCTCTAGCATTATGAATATTCCAAAAAAGAAACTGGCACCGAAGCCGGTTTCTTTTGTTTAACCTTGTTGCGATGACCGAGGATATAAAAAATGGTTTGAAAATAATAACAGCAAAAATCGTTTTTGTTTTTTTTGCTATGCTAAGTTTATTCCCTGCATCCGGACAGAGACAGGGAAGGTATAATACCAGTTTGAAATTATGGTACAATAAACCTGCATCAATCTGGGAGGAAGCGTTGCCGATTGGAAATGGTAAAACCGGTGTGATGGTTTTTGGCGGCGTGGCAACAGAAAGATTTCAATTAAATGATAACACTTTATGGTCAGGGTTTCCTAACCCCGGAAACAATCCGGATGCACCTAACCTTCTGCCATTTGTAAGAGAGCAAATATTTGCAGGCAATTATGATAGCGCAACTTCAATTTGGAAAAAAATGCAGGGGCCTTATTCTGCAAGATATCTCCCGCTTGCAGATCTCTGGCTTCACTTTCAATTAAAAGACACGACTCCAACTTATTATTACCGTTCTCTTGCCATTGACAGAGCCATCTCAACTGTAAAATATACTATCAATGGAGTGGGCTATACAAGAGAAACATTTATCAGCCATCCGGACAAGATCATGGTCGTCCGCATCACTGCTGATAAAAAAGGAGCGATAAATTTTAAAACAACGGTCACAAGCAAATTGCATTACCAGGCAAATGTTGTCTCAGATAATTACCTGGTGTTAAAAGGCAAGGCGCCAAAATATGTGGCCAACAGGGAAGCAGACCCGGTACAAATAGAATATGATCGGGATCCAAAGGGTGAGGGAATGAATTTTGAAGTGCATGTGAAGATCGTTGCTCTAAATGGTTCAGTGAAAAAAGCGGATGGTTTACTGATGGTGAGTAATGCAGACGCTGTTACCATTTATCTTTCTGAAGCGACAAGTTTTAATGGTTTTGACAGATCACCAGGCTTGGAGGGAAAAGATCCCGCCATTGAAGCAAAAACAAATCTTCAAAATGCCATTAAGAAATCATTTGATCAATTAAAGAATGCTCACATAACCGATCATGGGACCTTATTCAATCGTGTGCGATTTGATCTTGATGAAGATTCAGCGAGCATGAAACTTCCAACTGATGAAAGGTTGAAAAAATTTGCACAAGCCCCCACCGATAACCAGTTAGTTGTTTTGTACTACCAGTATGGACGCTATTTGATGATCGCTTCCAGCAGGCCAGGATCAAGGCCAACAAATTTGCAGGGCATCTGGAACGACCAGGTGCAACCGCCATGGGGAAGCAACTATACAACGAACATCAATACGGAAATGAATTACTGGCCGGCAGAGAACACAAATCTTTCAGAATGTCACCAGCCATTATTTGATTTTATGAAGGAGCTGGCGGTGAATGGTGCTGTGACGGCAAAAACAAATTATAATATCAACCAGGGTTGGGTCGCACATCACAATTCTGATCTCTGGGCAAAAACCTCGCCTCCCGGCGGATGGGATAAAGATCCGCGATCGGCGGCAAGATGGAGCTGCTGGCCGATGGCCGGCGCCTGGTTCAGCACTCATTTATGGGAACATTATTTATTTACCGGCGATAAAAAATTTTTGAAAGAACAGGCATATCCATTGATGAAAGGTGCTGCAGCATTTTTACTGAATTGGGTGATCACGGATCCGAAGAGCGGGTATCTGGTTACCAATCCATCTACTTCACCCGAGAATACAATGAAACTGGATGGCAAACAATACCAGTTGAGCATGGCTACGACGATGGATATGTCGATCATTCGTGAATTGTTTACTGCTGTGATCAAAGCTGAAGATATTTTACAAACTGATCTTGATTTTCGTGACCGGTTGATCGCAGCAAAAGAAAAACTGTATCCATTTCATATTGGTAGATATGGGCAGATACAGGAATGGTTCTGCGATTGTGACGATACAACAGATAAGCACAGGCATATTTCACATTTGTTTGGTCTCTATCCCGGCAGCCAGGTCACGCTCAATGCAACGCCGGAACTGGCAGCAGCAGCAAAGAATTCACTCATTTACCGCGGAGATGTGAGCACAGGCTGGTCAATGGCCTGGAAGATCAACTGGTGGGCAAGACTTCATGATGGCGAACATGCATACAAAATTTTAACGTCGGCATTCACTTATATAGATCCAAGAGAAAAAAGGGAAACGATGGGCGGAGGGGGAACTTATCCGAATTTATTCGATGCGCATCCACCTTTCCAGATCGATGGAAATTTTGGCGCCACTGCAGGGATAACAGAGATGCTTTTGCAAAGTCATGATGGCATGATCAGTTTATTACCCGCGTTACCGGGTGCCTGGAGAAACGGTAGCATCAAAGGAATTAAAGCCAGGGGAAATTTTACTGTTGATATTGAATGGAAGGATGGAAAGCTGGTGCAATCAAAAATCCATTCTGTACTAGGAGGCAATTGTAGAGTTCGCAGTCAACGGCCTATAAAAGTTGTTGAAGTGAATTCAGTCAATGCCAAAGGTGAGAATCCGAATCCTT
>Ga0184636_1000293_pt1 | contig 12174 bp, 13 predicted proteins | sample PLM3_60_b2_FD_133164 | JGI IMG/M metagenome (GOLD analysis project Ga0184636, IMG submission 133164) | Groundwater sediment microbial communities from an aquifer in East River, Colorado, USA - PLM4_90_b2 | ecosystem: Environmental > Terrestrial > Soil > Riparian zone | place: USA: East River... | reverse complement strand
TTTTGATCACAGCACCTTCAGGTGATTTGCATACTCTGTCTGCACAGCGTATGCGGTAGGCCTGCTACCATCTTTTATTCAGCATTCAAAGAACTATCCTCATCTTTGATTCGTGACACACCCCCGCTGAGACGGTAAATTTTATTTATATGAACCGCAAAGAAATTTGTTTATTGTCTTTGATACTCTTCCTTCACTTAGCTTGTACCCATACCACCCCGAAGGCTGTACAAGCGAAGACAGAAAAAAATGCGGGCTTACGAAAACAGTTGGTTAGTTCATACGAAGAAACGATGATCACCAGTCCTCCTGCCTCACTTGCTCTTGATAGTTTTTATAAAAAATATACCGATGCTTTCGGTATTCCAATTGTTTCTTCTGCTAAAGTGCCCGACAACGCCTTGCTGATTGCCCGGGATATCGTGAACTATATGCTGATGAAACGTATGGACGTTCGCCAGAACCTGGTTGATCGTAAGGGTCGTATACTTGTAATGGCGCAAACGGAAATGGAAACTGATCTGCCCGAACGAAGAGACTGGAGGAAACCGGCAAAAGATGATGAAAGACTTACACCTGCCGAGCGCGATAACTATGATAAACCGGGCGGTATCGCCAGTCAGTCGGATAAGGAATACTGGAACCGGCGGGCAAGAGGCATGGGCGGACTCATTACTTCCTGTGCTGAAGAAAATCTGCTGGGTTACCCGGGCACCCGTTATTATGGTGAGAATATCCTGGTACATGAATTCAGTCATAATATCATGGAAGCACTCAGCATGACGGATCCAACTCTTTATGCCGGCATCGAAAAAGCATATGAAGCAGCCAAAGCAAAAGGGTTGTACAAGGGACAATATGCTATCAACACGGTGGCTGAATACTGGGCGGAAGGCAGTCAATGGTGGTTCTGGTCGAATTATGAGTTTTATGATTTTGTTATACGGGTACAATCACCGGATGATCTGAAAGCGTATGATCCAACCCTGTATGCGATCCTGGAAAAAGTATATCCTGGTCATCACATTCCGGCAGATATTTATTATGGATTAAATTTGCATCCTGCCAGAAGATAGGAAAGGTAATTCTCTATTCCCCGGGATATTTCTATCTTCATCTGCCAGGCCAAACACTAAGGATGAAGATCATTATTATAATTCTCTGTTTATTCTCCACAATTTTTTCTATGGCGCAAGAGAAAAAAATCCGGGCAAGAGATCTTGGAATTCCTTTTGACGGAATACCTGGAAAATATAATGCGATCACCGATGTGGCAGGAGTCGAAGTTGGACATACGACCCTGATTGAAGGAAGCGGCAAACTGGAAAAAGGAAAAGGTCCTGTACGCACAGGTGTAACGGCAATTTTTCCTGCGGGCAAAAAATATTCTCCGGTATTTGCCAACTGGCATACACTGAATGGCAATGGTGATATGACAGGAACACATTGGATCACTGAATCCGGTTTTTTGGAAACACCGGTCCTGATCACCAACACAAGCAGTGTGGGAACTGTGAGGGATGCAGCATTGAAATGGATGGATGAGCATCATTATTACGATACTTCGCAGGGGCAGTTCTGGTATTCCTATCCTGTTGTTGCTGAAACCTGGGATGGAGTTTTGAATGATATCAATGGTTTTCATGTAAAGCCGGAGCATGTGCAGCAGGCATTGGAAAAAGCATCATCAGGACCCGTGGAAGAAGGAGCAGTTGGCGGAGGAACAGGAATGATCTGCCATGGTTTTAAAGGAGGGATCGGTACCTCATCAAGAATAATTGATAAACGACTTGGCGGTTATACTGTTGGTGTGCTGGTGCAGGCAAATTATGGAAGCCGCTCACAACTGACCATTGCCGGTGTTCCGGTAGGAAAAGAACTGGCTGATACCCTGCAGGTAAAAATTTTTGAACCACCGTCTGCGCAAAATAAACCCGATGGCTATCGGGTGTATAATGAATTGATGGAACAAGGTTCCATCATTGTAGTAGTAGCCACTGATGCTCCATTACTTCCTCATCAATTAAAACGTATTGCACAAAGAGTAAGCCTTGGTATTGGAAAATGCGGTGGCATTGGTGGAAATGGTTCGGGTGATATTTTTATTGCATTCTCTACAACCAATAAAAATGCTTTTAGCCGCACAAAAGAAACAACAGCAACAATTTTTTCAAACGACCAGATGGGAGCCTTGTTCAGCGCAACAATACAGGCAACAGAAGAAGCAATTATTAATGCACTGGCAGCAGGCCAAACGATGAAAGGAATTAATGATAACACTGTATATGGTTTGCCTCATGAAACTGTGATCAAAATTTTAAAAAAGTACAATAGGATAAAATAGATGAAACTTCATTTCTTTCAATAACGGGACAATTTTTGTAATTTTAATTCGTGAGTAAAAAAGAAATCGACAAAATAAAAACTACTATTTACGAGAAAGTAAATCGGTTAAATGATAAAACCCTTCTTCAAATGGTGGAAGAAGCAGTTACGGCTTACTCCTCTCCTTCTCAACAAGAGATATTAGATGAATTATCTCACGAACAGCAGCAACGTTTGCAGGAATCGCTTAAACAAGCGGAAAAGGGAAATACAGTTTCTAATGAAGAAGTGAAGAAAAAAGCTAACGAATATCTTTCAAAATAGAATGGATTGTTAATGCACTGGAAGATTATAAGCAAGTCGTCGATTATCTTTTGAAAGAATGGTCAGTTAGAGTAACAACAGATTTCATAAACAACCTTGAAAAAGAGTCGATAATTTAGGTTCCTTTCCCAACATTGGCGTTGCATCTATAAAAGAATTCTATTTGTTCAATTATAATTACCAAACACAACAAGCTCTATTTTCGTATATGGCCTGATAAAATTGAAATACTCGATATTTTTGATACAAGACAAAATCCTTTAAAAAATATCTATGGGTAATAATAGTACAGAATCTCTCATCCAAAATATTTCTGATACGGCAAAATGGGTAGCTGTGTTCAGAGCGGAAGAAAGCGAACGACCCGATGCCATTTTTCACGATCCATATGCCCGCCGCCTGGCTGGCGAACGTGGTGAGCAAATTGCCAATGCCATGGAGTTCAGCCGGCAAAACAGCTGGTCATTTGTGGCACGTACATTTTTGTTTGATGAATTCATAAAGCAACACGTGGGGCAGGGATTTGACATGGTGGTTAATCTTGCTGCCGGACTTGATACCCGACCCTACCGGATGGACTTACCATCATCATTAAATTGGATTGAAGTGGACCTCCCCGGTATCATGAATTATAAACAAACTATTCTTGCGGGCGAAAAACCGAATTGCAGGCTTCGAAGTATTCAACTGGATCTGTCTGATAGGGAAAAAAGAGTTGAATTATTCGAACAATTGAACAATGAATGTAAAAAAGCATTGATCGTTTCTGAAGGATTGATCGCCTATCTGGATGAAGACGAAGTGGGCGCATTGGCAAAAGATCTTTCTGATCAGAAAAATTTTAAACGCTGGGTCCTTGACCTGATGTCGCCGGGCCTATTTGCCATGCTGCAAAAAGAAACAGGATTTCAACTTTTGAAAGAGTCGAACGTTCCATTGAAATTTGCGCCCGAAGAAGGTGAAGGTTTTTTTCTCCGGTATGGATGGAAGCATCTTGAATCAAAATCAAAATTAAAAACCGCGGCTATGCTGAAAAGGCTTAATGATGAAATGATGACCTATGCTTCTTATCCCGAACCTGAAGGCCCGAAGGGCCAGTTTCCCTGGTCAGGTGATTGTCTTTTTGAAAATGTTAATAGGTAATAAAGAAAATACTCCATCGGGTATTATGCTTCTGTAACCAAAAAAACAAACATGCCCACAGGACAATATCACGAACCAGCAGGGGAATTATCACAGGAAACAAGAACCTTTGCCCGTATGATCCAATCTGTGATCGAAGAAGCGGAAGCCATTAACTGGTATGAACAGCGGACATCCGTAGAAAAAGATAAGGAGGCAAAAGCTGTAATGCAAAATGCACAAAAAGAAGAATTCATTCATTTTTCCATGTACCTTGAATTTCTTTTGCGCAAAAAAGATAAATGGAAGATAGTGATGAAAAATATTTTATTCAAACCGGGAGATATTATAGAGAATGCTGAAAAGGCGGAAGATAAAATTGAAGAGTAGCTCAAACTTTACCTGAAAAATCATTTGCTAAAAAAATTTTTATGCTTGTCAAAAATTCATTTTTATTTCTTTTTGTTTCGCTTTTTTTTACTGCGGCGGCTCAAACGAGACCGAATATAATTTATATAATGGCCGATGACCTTGGCTATGCTGACCTGAGTTGCTATGGCCGCAAAGATTATCAAACACCTAATCTCGATAAACTTGCTTCGCAGGGAGTTAAATTTACCAATGCTTATGCAGGCGGACCACTTTGCACTCCTACAAGAACATCATTTATGACAGGCCGTTACCCTGCACGAACACCGGTAGGTTTACGAGAGCCGCTTGCCCGGACAAATAAAGACACTTCAGTCGGCTTGACGCCTGAATATACTTCAATAGCAACTCTTCTGAAAAAAACCGGCTATGAAACTTATCTTGTTGGCAAATGGCATTTGGGATTTGCTCCGGAATTCAGTCCTATGAAAAATGGCTTTGATCATTTCTTTGGTTTTCATGGTGGGGGCATTGATTATATTTCACATACCGATCCTTCCGGTAATAATGATCTCTATGAAAATGATCAACTAACTAAAAAAGAAGGTTATATGACTGACCTTTTGCTGGAGAGAAGTATAGAGATCATTAACCAGCATCACGAAAAACCATTTTTCCTTGCACTTATGTTCAATGCTCCGCATTGGCCCTGGCAGGGACCCGGTGATAAAGTTTATCCTCCTGGAATGGCGGCATGGACGGCGGGCGGATCAGCTATTATTTATGCATCCATGGTAAAAAGTATGGATGATGCCGTAGGAAGAATTATGAAAACATTGGAGGATGAAAAATTATCTGCAAACACAGTAGTCATCTTTACCAGTGATAATGGCGGCGAGAGATTTTCAGATAATGGTGTTTTCAGCCGTGGCAAAGCAGAATTATGGGAAGGAGGCATCAGGGAACCCGCATTTATCCGCTGGCCGGGAAAAATTCCTGCGAATTCTGTTACTGACCAGGCAGCTATTACCATGGACTGGACAGCGACCATACTTGCACTTGCAAAAGCAAGTCCCGATCCGAAATTTCCATTAGATGGCATTAACCTGCTTCCTGTGTGTATGGGAAAAAAGAAAATGATCACACGTACATTCTACTGGAGGGTGTTTCAGCGAAACCAGCAAAAAGCCATCCGGGACGGAAACTGGAAATATTTAAAAGATGAAAAAGGTGAATACCTCTTCGATCTTTCAAAAGATCCCGGCGAAAAAAATGATCTGAAAGAAAAAGAAAAACAAATTTTTGAAAAACTAAAAAAGAAATATAATGAATGGGAAAAAACTGTTTTAGAACCCGTGCCTTTAGCGAAATAACTACAGGATCTTTCGCAAGACCCTGTAGCTTTTAATGATCAGTAACTTCCAATAATTATTCGAGCATTTTTGTCAGCCGATTTGTCTCTTCATTATTTACATCAACCTGGCGTGATTTTTCTAATACCAGCTTAGCTTTTTCTTTTTCTCCGTTTTGAATATACGCATTGGCAAGTCCGTTAAGCGTATTTACGGAGGTTGGATATAAATCCATATTAAGTAAAAAACAATAAATCGATTTTTCGTTTTCTTTCCTGTCCAGCAAAACATATCCAATGCTGCTTAATTCAGAACTATTTTTTAACTGTGCTTTTATTTTTTCTCTTATGGCTGCACTGTCTTTATACAATTTTTTTATTGAGGTCTTTTCCAGCTTTTCAAAAAACCATTTTCCTGCAGAATAATTGGGCTGGTATTTACCTGCCGATACTATTTCATAAAGGTCTTTTTCCAGGCTTTGCCGCGGCGATTCAACAATTCGACCTGTTTCTGTATTTCCCGACATAATAATTATAGATGGCACTCTGAATAGTTGATTTCCTTTTTCTTCGTGCTGAGGGCTTTGCTTGTATGCACCGTCTTTGTAATCTACCATGATAAGTTTTAGTTGTTCATCAGGTATATTGCAATAGTCGAGTATTTTGATCAATCCCGGCACTTCACGGCGGGAGTCGCCACACCATGTCCCCATAAAAACAACGATCGTTTTATTTTGCAATAATGGTTTCAGTTGGTCGGTAGTTGCTGCATCAACGGTATAGTCAGCGTAATTTTTTTCAAACCACTCTTTATAAGGAGATTCATGTAAGCAGGACCTTGAACAATGACCGAGCAACATATCGTTGCCACGGGTATCTTTTGTTTTTTGATTGGCGACCGGTGTATCGACTGCTACTCTCATAGTTCCGCAGGCAGACAGTAAAATCGATGCCGCAATGGCATAAATAATATTTTTTTTCATAACTCACAATTGATTAATGAATGTATAATGTAGTAATGCCCGTATAGTTATAAAGACATACGGGTTTTGATCTGCACTTGTAAAATCTTATGTAATGGCAGGCGGACGCAGCAAGGGATATTCAAATCCATTTGTAAGAGAAGGAGTACTATTTACAAAACAACTGTTGATTTGTTGGAAATGAAGATTAAAACCAATGAAATCGGAAGGCACACAAGGTTGCTCTGCTTTTATAGTTTGAGGCAATTGCGAAGTCTGATCAGGATTATTTTTAGTGTCTGTTGCAAGTTTTTTTTCGCAATCGCAGTTGGCTGTCTTTATTTCAGCCTGCCATTTACAATACATATACGAAACAATCTTTCCGTATTGAGCCAGGAAAAAAACGAACAGCAATAATATGGATAAAGCTTTTTTCACTCTTCGAATTCTCCGCTAAATTAATAAAAAAGGTTTTCTTTCGGAAAGTCTTTATGGTTTATAGAAATATTAGTTAGGGGTTAGCTTTCAAAAACAGGTCATTTATTGCTTTAAGATATTTAAAACTTTTTCCCGTATTTCCGTGATGGGTTGGGGGATGTTGCACAGTAAAACGTAGAATATATTTCTTTGAGGCCACCAAACATAATCACTTCTGAATCCTCCCTGTGAACCGGTATGTCCGATAAAATCCGGAGGATAGAGAAACCAGGAAAGACCGATAAACGGAGGTTTCTCTGCTTTCCAGTCCGGAAATTGATAAACAGTTCTTGATTTACTTATCCAGGCGCTATCAAGAAAAATATGTTGCCGGATCGCCTGTTCATATTTCCACAATTCTTCTGTGCTGCTCCAAACTCCACCGTTACCGGCTGCAGCAAATGTGGGCTCTTCCCCATAATCTTTTTCGATGAACGTCTTGCCTTGCATTAAATATCCATGGGCAACCCCTGTTTGCGGGTAGGGCCCATCAGTAATAGTTGAGTGCTTCATTCCCGCAGGTTTAAAGATGGTCTCTTTTATATACTGCTGCCATTTTTTGCCTGTAACTTTTTCAATGATCAGGGCAAGACCATTAAATGCAGGGTTTGAATATTGAAATTTCTCACCCGGTTCAAAATTTAATTGTTCTGTTTGCTTTAATGGAGCAAAATTTTCTTCATCTTTTGCAGTAAGATAAAAAACACTATCCTCACTCAGTTTTCGAAGGTCAGGCAGACCTGAAGTATGAGTAAGCAGGTGATACAATTTGATCTTCTTTGCAATGGATGGGTTTTTAAAATCAAGGAAATATTTATAAAGATCATCATCAAGAGATAATTTTCCTTCCCGGGCCAGTCTTAAAATTCCATAGGCAACAAAGGTTTTGCTGATAGAACCTACATTAAAAAGGGTTTGACTTGTAATTGGATTTTTTTTCTGAATATCTTCTACGCCATACCCTTTTTTATAAATAACTTTTCCATTTCTTACAACCAGAACTGCACCACCCGGTTCTCCTGGCTTAAAAATGGTTTGAAACAAAGAATCTAATCGGAGATTTGTGTCCTTGGCAGATTGGGAAAACAAAAAAAACGGTGCAAAACAAAATATTATAACTAACTCCTTCGTAAGAAATTTTAAATAAACTTACATTCATAACATGAAATGCAGGATTCTTTTTGTCACTTATATGTGTATCATTTTTACTTCTTCTGCACAGTTAGTACGGATTGATACAATCAAAGCAACTAATCCTTACTTTAAAAAGAGTCACTACATCTTTCCGAAAATAAAAATAGCGAATCATAAGGTTATTGCAGATTCTATTAATAAAGATTTAATTTCAGATTTTCTGCAAATTGAACCTAATGAAGTAAAGAAAAGTATATTTGAAAATATATGGGCTACCTCTGCAAACACTACCCCTTCTTTAGCTGATATAAGCTTTGAAATCCATCGTATTGATAGATTTATTTTTTCTATTTCCATCTCAGCGGAAGGATGCGGAGCTTATTGTGAATATTTTACTGCCAATTATAATTACGATCTGCGAACCGGTAAACGTATTAAGATGGCGTCGCTATTTACTCAAGCGGGATTACAATTTATTTCAGACTCAGTTTTATCATTCAAAAAACTAACGCTGAAAAATAAAATAAACGAAACGAAGGACACACTAAAAATAAATATGGATAGTACTGAAAAAAATTACTACCGGGACATGCTTGATCTATATGAAACATGTCTGGAAAAAACAGATGAATTTACAGTGGAAGACATCCCCTGTTATATAAACAAAAATGAAATAATTTTTATTCTTGACCGATGTTCCGTCCATTATAACAGAAATCTTGATGAATTAGGTGATTTTATAATCCCCTTTCAAATAAAAAGATTAAAATTTCTATCAAATTATGGCAAAAAGTTACTCGAAGATGAATAGCCGTGAGAAAGTACAGGAGTTCAATCCCGCCGAAGACGGAACAAATTCGGGGTAACCTCCGAAAAAATCAAACAAGAGCCTGATAGCCGGTTACATAAAAATTATTTCAATTTCCCGACAGCCATTGCTTAAATAATCTTTCCTGTTTTTCAGTTGAGTTTTTTATTTCTTCAATATGAACAACAGGTTGTCGATAACCTGTAATAACAACATTTGCTTTGAATAAGCCTGTTGACTTCTGCACTTCCACAGAAACAGTATCCCCTATCTTAGCATTTCTTATTAATTGCCGTAAATCGGCTGCATTTTTTATCTTCTTGCCATTTACAGTTTTAATTATATCATTTGTATGCAATCCTGCTTTCACCCAGCAGCCTGAAGGATCGGTCACTCCAAACCTTATCGTATTGTCATTTGCTGCAACCCATGAATAAACACGCAGATCAGGATTTGCTTTACCGTCGGCCGCCTCAACATTTTTCCACACTGTATCTGTTTTTAAACCAATTAATGCGAGGTATTTATCAATCTCAAGTGTTTTATTTCCCCGGATATGATTTTCGAAAAAGCTATGCACGCTGCAACCGCATACATCAGTTATAGTTTTTTCAATATCCGTTGAGGTAAACCCTTTTTCAGCGCTGAATTGTTCCATCATTTTTCTCATCACATCATCAATGGAATGTTTTCCATCTGTTGCATCACGAATAATAAGATCAAGCATGGCCCCTGATATTTCGCCCTGCAAATGCGTACTGCCGGCGTAATCCCCCAACATTCCGATAGGACCGTATGAAGCAAGACTGATTTCTTCAGCTGAAAATTTCCGATAAGCGGAACTGCTGAAATAACGTCGTACCAATGTTTCAAGGTGTTGAATTCTTGTAGTATCAAAAGCAGGAAGGCCTGCCCGGCGACACAGCAAATCAGCATAGAATATTGTTAACCCTTCACTCCACCAGAGGCCTTTTGACAGAGGCGGCGTTTTGTAACTCACATCGCCATATTCAACCGGGTGGATCCTCACCAGGTTCCAGGTATGAAAATACTCATGTGCTATTTCACCAAGATAGCTGGAAATATCTTTTGAAAGTTCAGAGCTGGGAGCGCCAACAGTAACTGAGTTATTATGCTCCAATGCACCAACGGCGCCATCCTGCAACATGAAAATGTAATCACGGTAAGGAAGCCGCCCGAAAAGACCGGATGTTTCTTCAATCAGTTTTTGAATGTCAGCAACGAGTCTTGCTTCATCAAATGCAGCGGCATCCGGCAACGGCCAGTATAGTATACGATGCGGCACTCCATCAACTGAAAATGACCAGCTTTTAAACCGGCCGATAAAGATCGGGTCATCAATCAATACGGCAACGGAAGCTGCAAAAAACGTAGTGAGATCAACTGTGGCTTCAAGTCCTGTAGCTATCTGCCAATTGTTTGGAATTTTAAGAGTTACATAAGAAGGAGCCAATGTTGCCCCCACTACGTACATAAATGAATGGGGTCCGCCAACAAGTCCGCCTGTTGCTGAAATATATGCTTTCCATGCTGAACGTTGTGCTCCTGACGGCGGAAGATGTAGTTTGTAATGCAGAACAGCTTCATTACCCTTTGTAATAATTTTCCATAGCGCACTGTCTTCACGGATCACTTGTCCCTTTCCTTTTTTTGCATCAACAGAAAAATTTTCTACATAGCGCCAGTACTGATCATCGTATTCAGGGTGAGCTACCATGGCCACATGAAAGGTGTCGGTGACATTTCGAACCCGCATTTCTACCATGAACCCTGAAATATCCGTTGAGTCAACGGTCAGGGTATAATTAATAACAGGTTGTTTACTGTCATACCTGGTATCAAAAGCATCCCTGTAATTCTTTAATGGATTTTGGGCAGAACTTGCGAAAAAAAGAACGATGAAGAAAATCGTTATACTGGTTTTCTTTTCCATTTAATTTTATTTATGGGCAAGCTATTCATGATCATTCACAGCACGAAACTAATTACATCAATTGTATAACAGGCTTGACCAAATACATTCTGACTTATAAAAAATAAAGCATCCCGCTGTATGCGGCATGCTTTATTACAAACACCACTAGTCAGAAACTCGGTAATTATTGAGCAGTTGCTGTTATTTGACCACGAATTTCTCCGCTGGCATTAGCTGAAGTTCCGATTACATAATACCATGTACCATTCAAAAGAACATATTCCTGTGCATCGCTGAGTACCATTGTTCCTGCAGAAGCACCTGTTGAATACACAATCTTGAAAATTTCCAAAGAGTTTTCATGGTACAAAATTTTAATGACCAATATGGTTTAACAATCTTCTAAACAAAAGTTATGCCTTGTCATGTGGAGAGCCCACCTGATTATTCAAACGATCGTTTTAGTATGTATCAAAGTTTTTCCTGAACTTTACTATTCTATAATTTTCAATTATGAAACCAGATAAAACCTTTTTATTTCTTGCTTCATCAATTCTTTTTTTTGCCTGCAATAATAATAATGAGCCCTCTTCTTCGGCTACCGCAGATTCAACAGTAAAAAAAACTGCGGAATCAGCAGATTTAAAAGAAGAGAACATAACCTATACCGCAGATAATGTTGTGATGAATGGCTACGTGGCGTATGATTCCAAAAAAGAAGGCAAACTTCCTGCTGTAATAGTTGTTCATGAATGGTGGGGAATGAATGATTATCTAAAAATGAGAGCAAGGAAACTGGCAGAACTGGGCTACATAGCGATGGCAATCGATCTGTATGGCAATGGAAAAACTGCGGACAATCCTACGGATGCACAAAAAATGTCCGCACCTTTTTATCAAAATCTTCAAATGACAAAAACCCGTTTTGATGCTGCCTTAAATAAATTAAAAACTTATAGCCAGGCAGATACAAGTAACATGGCTGCAATAGGATATTGCTTCGGCGGCGGCACGGTTTTAAACATGGCAAGAATGGGGGAAAATTTAAAAGCTGTTGTTAGTTTCCATGGCAACCTGGCAGGCCCGGCGCCGGATAAAAATTTATTAAAAGCAAAAATACTGGTCTGCCATGGCGCTGATGATAAATTTGTACTTCTACCTGAAGTAAAGCAATTCAAAAAACAAATGGATTCAATTGGTGCAGATTATACGTTTAAACAATATCCGAATGCAACACATGCATTCACCAACCCGAGTGCAACAGCGATGGGACAAAAATTCAATTTCCCGATAGCATATAATGCAGCGGCTGATTCTGCATCATGGAATGATATGAAAGATTTTTTCAACCGGGTCCTTAAATAAA
>Ga0184636_1000292_pt1 | contig 12226 bp, 6 predicted proteins | sample PLM3_60_b2_FD_133164 | JGI IMG/M metagenome (GOLD analysis project Ga0184636, IMG submission 133164) | Groundwater sediment microbial communities from an aquifer in East River, Colorado, USA - PLM4_90_b2 | ecosystem: Environmental > Terrestrial > Soil > Riparian zone | place: USA: East River... | reverse complement strand
TCCGGACAGGAGGCCTTTCCCGATCTTGACGATGTACAGGTTGTGATTGTTGGTTGTGGTGAACAACGGGGCAGCGGGCTGATACATGGGTACAGTAAGGCGCCTGATATTATTCGCAGGCATTTTTATTCTTTGTATTACTGGCATACAGATGTGAAACTTGCTGATGTAGGAAATATCAAGGCAGGATCATTATACACCGATTCATATGCCGCATTAAAAACTGTTGTGTATGAACTGATCAATGATGGGAAAACGGTGATCATTCTTGGCGGTTCACATGATCTTACTCTTGCTCAATACGGAGCCTACGCCGATAATGGAAAAGCGATCGAGGCTTCCTGCGCCGATGCGTTAATCGATCTGAACATTGATTCACCTTTCCGTCATGAAAATTTTTTGATGGAAATGCTCACAAGCGAACCAAATTATCTCCGGCATTATAATCATGTTGCTTTTCAAAGTTATTATGTTCATCCCCGTATGCTGGAGACGATGGATAAACTGCGCTTCGATTGCTTCCGTGTTGGAAATGTAAAAGAAAATATTGATGAAATGGAACCGGTGATACGCAACAGCAGCTTTTTCAGTTTTGACATAACAGCCATTGCCCATGCCTATGCTCCGGCCAATTTTGTTTCGCCAAACGGGTTAAATGGAGAGGAAGCCTGTGTGCTGATGCGTTATGCAGGCATGAGCCCGAATATAACCAGCATCGGCATTTATGGATACGATGTGCAGCATGATAAGGATGAACTGACCGCTAAACAAATTGCACATATGATCTGGTATGTGCTGGATGGCAGAAGCCGGGGAAGAAAAGAAGCAGGGCTGGATCAGAAAGATTCATTTAATGAATATCACCTTGCCTTTGCAGAAGTGGAAACCACTTTTTTGCAAAGTAAAAAAACAGGAAGATGGTGGATGCAGTTGCCCGATAAACGGTTTATTGCCTGCAGCTATAAAGATTATTTACTAGCCAGCAGCAATGAAATACCAGAGAGATGGCTTAGGGCACAGGAGAGAGGATAGTCGATAGTCATTAGCCAGGAGTTGTGAGTCAAAAATATTCAATATTCAATCTTCAATGTTCAGAGAAAGATCAGTGATTAAAACAGGTATTTGTTCTTATGGCATGAGCGGAAAATTATTTCATGCTCCCTTTATACAATCTCATTCTGGTTTTGAGTTGAGTGCCATTGTGGAAAGAACAAAGAATGAATCAAGAGAAAAATACTCTTCTTCAAAATTATACCGGTCTGTTGAAGAGATGGTTGCTGATGAAAAATTGCAACTCATCATTGTTAATACTCCCACACATTTGCATTTTGAAAATGCAAAATCAGCGTTGCTTGCGGGCAGACATATTGTAGTTGAAAAACCATTTACCATCACCGTAAAACAGGCAGAAGAATTAACTGAACTCGCCGCATCAAAAAAATTATTTTTAAGCGTTTACCAGAACCGCAGATATGATGGGGACTACCATGCAGTAAAAAATGTGATTGTACAAAAATTATTAGGCGATCTGCGGGAAGTGGAGATCAGGTATGAACGCTATCGCCCCTTGTATGGCGGTAAGCCGCATAAAGAAGGTGACCTTCCGGGTGCAGGAATTATTTATGACCTCAGCCCGCATTTGGTTGACCAGGCCCTGCAATTATTTGGCTGGCCGCAGGCCGTTTTTGCCGATGTATGGAAAATGCGGAATGATGTGGAAGCTCCCGATTATTTTGAATTGCTTTTATACTATGATAAACTCCGGGTGCGATTAAAAGCAACCTGTATTGCAAGAGAAACAACCTATGCCTATGTTCTGCATGGAATGAAGGGGAGTTTTTTGCAACATCGGTCTGATATGCAGGAGCAACAATTACAAGCCGGCGCAATCCCGTCTCTTGAAAGCTGGTGTCCACCGCCTGTTGAGCCCGATGGGTTATTACATACAGAGATCAATGGTGAGATTGTCCGCAGCAAACTAACATCCAGACCGGGAAATTACATGGGTTATTTTGATGACCTGTATAAAGCATTAACCGGACAAGGGCCTAATCCTGTTCCCGCTGAAGATGGTATCAAAACAATTAAAATCATTGAAGCGGCCTTGCAGAGTGCGAACGAAAGAAGAATTATAAACACTCAATAATAAATATTCAATGTTCAATATTCAGGTGAAAAAACCTTCTCCTTTTAATTTTTGTATTCTGATCCCGGTAGCTATCGGGACTGTATTCTTTATTCTTTCTTCCTGCAGCATTCAGAAACAAATTTCCAGATCAGCCAAAGAGTTAGTACTAAATGACTCTTCTCTCACCACCGCACACGTAGGCATCAGCATTTACGAGCCAGCGTCAGGCAAATACTGGTTCAATTACCAGGGAGATAAGTATTTTGTTCCGGCCAGCAATACAAAAATTCCAACCTGTTACGCGGCGATGAAATATTTGGGGGACAGTCTGGTGGGGCTGAGATATGAAATCAGTAACGGGAATTTAAACATTTTAGGTGCTGGTGACCCAACTTTTTTGCATCCTGATTTTAAAAGCCAGCCCGTTTTTAATTTTTTAAAAAAATCAGAAAATGTTAATTATTTATTGGATGGAACTCTTCCCGGCTATTCTCCGTTGGGCAGAGGTTGGGCTCTGGATGATTATTTAGGTGATTATGCAGCTGAAAGGAGTGACATGCCTATTTATGGAAATGTTGCAAAGTTTTATATGCAGGGAGATACGATTGCGGTCAGTCCGGCTGCTTTTTTTAATCTCAATTTTCAACATGAGAATACCGCCCTCAGAAATGGAGTAGGTTTATGGTTCAGGATCGTCAGGCCTTTTGAAGAAAATTCCTTTCACCCGGTATATACCAATTCAATGTATTTATCGAAAACAAAATTTTCCTCCCAACAAGTTCCATTTAAAACAATAACAAACTTTACTTCCCCTGGTTTTCATCCAACCTATCTTAAATTACTTGAAGACACCCTTCATAAAAAGATCGGCGAATGGTCCTATGTCGATGCAAGACCTATTCTCAAAAATATTATCCATTCCCAACCAACTGATACTTTGTTAAAAATCATGATGCACCGCAGCGATAATTTTTTTGCTGAACAAACTTTATTAATGGTAAGCAATGAACGGCTGGGAGTGATGAATGACGCAAAGATCATCGACACTCTGTTAAAAACTGATTTTAAAAGCCTGCTTCAAAAACCAAGATGGGCAGATGGTTCCGGTCTCAGCCGTTATAATTTATTTACCCCCCAGGATTTTGTTGCCATTTTTAATAAAATGAAGGATGAATTTGGAATGGAAAGAATCAAAACAATTTTTCCAACCGGAAATGATGGCACATTGGCCAATTACTACAAAGCAGAGAATGGTTATATCTTCGCCAAAACCGGAACGCTTTCGGGAGTTGTTGCACTCAGCGGTTTTTTATATACAAAGAAAAATAAACTGCTGATCTTTTCTGTACTGGTAAATAATCATAATGCCTCTGCAACTGCTGTCAGAAGAGCGGTCGAAAAATTCATTCAGATAATACGCAACAAATATTAGGATGTTCGAAAGTCTCCCCCTTTGGGGGAGATTTAGAGGGGGCCCCCACAATGCTTCGGCAACAGCAGTGAGAAGAGCGGTTGAGAAATTCATTCAGATAATACGCAACAAATATTAGGATGTTCGAAAGTCTCCGCCTTAGGCGGAGAGATTTAGAGGGGGCCTCACAATTCTTCTGCACCAGCAGTAAGAAGAGCGGTTGAGAAATTAATTGAGGGCATCGGGGATAAATAGTAAACCCGATCTGACCTTTCCCATCAACACATACATGGCTTGTTAATATCTTCTTTTAATTTTCAAACACCCAACCCTTTTGCTTTTATGGGAGTATATGAATTAAAACCAGTTTATGAAACGACTTTATTCTGCCTTTGTTTTGCTTTCTATTTCAGTTTTATCCTTCCATTGCCAGCGGGAATTGAGCAATATTAATAACGGAAATGGGAGCTTAAATAATAATAATAGTACAGCCCCTGTCACTGCCAGTTTGCAGGGAAATATAACAGATGAAAATGGTCAGCCTGCGATGGGTGTAACAATTAGAGTGAGTAATAAAACTACAACTACTAACGCCCGTGGTTATTTCAGAATTGTCAATGCTGCACTTGATAAAAATGCCTCACTGGTTACGGCTGAAAAAACCGGCTATTTCAGAGCTTATCGGACATTCAGTGCGACCTCAGGCGTAAATCAGGTAGTAATAAAACTTGTAAGAAAAACATTGATCGGTACTGTAAATGCCACGGCCGGTGGTGAAGTAACTCTTTCCAACGGGTCAAAAATTTCATTGCCGGCAAATGGCGTTGTAAAGGCAGCGGGTGGGGCTGCATATAGCGGAACCATCAATGTGTATTCAGCCTACATCGATCCTACTGCTGCGGATATTGCCGAAAAAATTCCGGGCTCTTTTATGGCCAATGACAAGAATAATAAACGGGTTATCCTTACCTCATTCGGAATGCTTGCGGTTGAACTCGAATCTTCTGCCGGCGAAAAACTGCAAATAGCACCAGGCGGTACAGCTACGCTTACTACTCCTATTCCTTCTTCTCTTCAATCTTCTGCACCTGCTACCATTAGTTTATGGTATGTTGATGAACAAACAGGCATCTGGAAGGAAGAAGGCACTGCAATCAAAAACGGAAACAATTACGTGGGAGAGGTGAAACATTTCTCTTTCTGGAATTGTGATTTCAGCAGCCCTGCCGTCAATCTTTCGCTGACTTTGCAAACTTCAGAAGGCTCGCCATTGGTGCATGTTCATGTTGTGGTGAAAAGAGCATCGGGTGGCGCAGGACATGGCTGGACCGATTCACTTGGACAGGTAAGCGGGCTTGTTCCTGCAAATGAAAATCTTATACTGGAAGTTCTAGATCCTTGCAACAACCCGATCTATACTCAGAATATAGGGCCTTTTTCTCAAAACGCAAACCTGGGCATAATCGCCATTGCCAATACCGGTTCTTCAGTAATAACTTTAAAAGGAAAATTATTGGATTGCAGCAGCTCTCCTGTTGCAAACGGGTATGCGATCATTTATTATGACAATATGGTACGTTATGCCAATGCGAATAACAACGGCGATTTTTCAACGACATTTACTACCTGCCCCGGCAGCCCAACCACCTGCCAGGTATTGGGAGTGGATAATGCAGCTCAGCAACAGGGCAGCGTGGTCAATGTTACCGTTGCTTCGCCGATAACAAATGCGGGAAATATCTCTGCCTGTGGTACTTCGTCACTCCGGTATATTAATTACAATCTTGATGGTGTTAGCTACAGTATTTCAGGTACTGTTCCTCAAGACTCGCTTTTTAATTATACTTTGTCAGCTCCGGGTACATTTTTGTATACTACTACCGCCATTGGTTCTCATTTTCCTAACTACCATATTTATTTTGATTTTTTCAATAACGGAACTGCCGGCACTTATCCTTTAAACTTTTTAACAGTGCAGGGTTTTTCCAACATTACCCTGTCCCAACCCTTCAATGTAATTGTTACAAGCTTTGCTCAAAATGCAGGTGAATTCCATGAAGGAAGTTTTTCAGGAATATTTACTGATTCATATACAGTTGATCATAATATCAGTTGTTCCTTCAGGCTTAGAAGGTGAGAGCAGAAAAATAAGTAGAATATTTAAAAAAATTGCAGACTTAATGGAAGTGTAAACTGTAGAATTTTTTGATCGGCGAAGAACAAAACATAGATAACATAATCAGCGGTTGCCGGAACGGGAATCGCAAGGCCCAGGAGCAACTGTACAGAAACTTTTACCGGGCTATGATGACTCTTTGCCTCCGATACACAAAAAATGAAGGGGATGCTTTGGAAGTAATGAATACGGGTTTTTATAAAGTGTATAAAAATATTGACAGGTATAATGCCGGGCAGGCATCTCTTTATACATGGATCCGTACCATCATCATAAACAGTTGCCTTGATTTTATCAAATCAAAAGAAACCAGGACGGAAGTTGGGGAATTGGACCAGGCGGCAAATATTGATCTGCCGCCTGCTGTTATTTCAAAAATGTCTGCCCGTGAGATTTTAGATTTGGTCAGACTATTACCCCCGGCTACACAAGCCGTATTCAACCTGTATGTGATGGAAGGATATAACCATAATGAGATAGCGACCATGATGAAGATCAGTGCGGGAACCAGCAAATGGCATTTGAGTGAAGCAAGAAAAAAATTACAAAAAATGATAAATGAGCAACGACATTAAATGAATGAATATTTACCATATGAGCAGCAATTAGCACTAAAATGGAAGGATCTTCCTTTGCCGGATGAAAATATGGCATGGGCAGACATGAAACGCAGGCTGGAAGAAGAAGAGGATGATCAGGTGATTCCATTCTGGTTGCGTGGTTGTGTTCTTTGGGGCCTGCTTGGTGTATTTATTCTGGGATTTGGCTGGTGGATCGTTCGTCCGGAAAAATGGATTACAAAAAAACAAAATGCAGGAACCGTTCAAACCACTGACAGAAAAGAAGAAGAAAAGAATAAAGTGAATGGGAATAAAGGAAGTACTAAGGTAAATAGTAATGATTCGAATGTAATTGATAAACAGAAGGGCATAACAGTCACGCCCCCCGATACCCTGCAGAGAATAGACCGTTCTCCTGAAAAGAAAAATAATCAACAACAATCGGAATTAATAAAAACAGGTGCTGATATTAAAACAACAAGCAAGACTGAAAAACAAAAACAGAAGAACTCCGGTGAGTTCGTAAATGTTTTTGTGAAAAAACAAAAAAACCAATCCATCACAAAAATCAGGAAAAACAAGAGCAGCAATATTTTAAAAACAGGAAAAGATCAGGATAAAAAGATTTCAGGTGACTCTGCTATCGATCAGAACAGGAGAGATGTGGTTAAGATTATTCCTGAGAAAAAAGCTGAAACTGTAAATAAACCCGATTCTGTTTCAAAATCAGGCCGCGATTCTTCGCAAAAGAAAAATAATATTGATCAGATCGTACAAACAAAAACCAGTAAGCAGGATGGTAGCAAAAGAAAAAATATTTCATTTGCAGCCGGTCTTTCGCTGCAACAGCAATTGCCCATAAATGGGCAGAAACTCGTTTCTTATAATTCCCTGGGTCGCAAAGGAACGTTGGCTGATTACATTCCTTCCTTGTATCTGCGGATGTATAAAGGTGATAAATGGTTTCTGCAATCAGAGTTCAGGTATGGCGCACCCCAATACACTAAAGAATTTTTATATAAGCAAAATATTGTTGCAGACACCCAGAACCTACGGACCACTATCACTTCAAACCGGTTAAAGAAAACTTTTTATCATCAACTGCCCCTTATGTTTAACTATTTCATTTTACCGAATTGGTCAGCAGGCGGAGGAATTGCATGGAATAAATTTACCAGCGCTGTTTCCGAGCGTGATGTGATCCTGCATAACAATCCTACTGGTACTGATTCAGTTATCAGCAAAGGAGTTCTTACCAGTTCTAAACAAGCGGATAGTAATTTTGCGAAATCTTACTTCCAGGGGGTTTTTGAAACCCAGTACAAATGGAAACGTTTTTCTTTTGGAGCAAGATACTCATTCGGATTACAGCCCTATATTAAATTCACGTTGCCGGGAGGGTTGCAACAGGCGGAGAAAAACAGCTCACTTCAGATTTTTGCCCGGTATGAATTATGGCGATCCAAGAAAGAATAGGTTATTTTCCGAACATCTTATCGAGGTAATCTTTCTTAAACTCCATATAAGTAGGATTGCCATTGGGGGTAATATTAGGAGTTGAGCATTTAAACAAATCAGCTACCAGTGTTCTCATTTCTTTTTCCATTAATGAAGTACCGGGCTTTATAGCTTGCTGCCATGCTAATGAGCGGATCAGTTTTTCTCTTTTGGAAAATTTCACATCACTGCTAAAATGTTTGTATTGTTCCAGCAATTTTTCAATCACATTTTTTTCATTGCCCTGCTCAAGGTCAGCAGGAGTACCTTGTACTACAAAGGTATTTTTTCCAAAAGGTTCAATCATATAACCGAGATTATGAAGATCACTCATAAGTTCTGAAAGTAAAACGGCATCTGCAGGAGCTAATTCCAGCGTAACAGGAAAAAGGCTTCGTTGTGTAGCAATCGCTTTTCCCTGCAAGGCTTCATTCAATCGTTCATATAAAACCCGCTCATGTGCGGCTTGCTGATGAATAAGCAAAAAACTATTTTCAGTAGGCGCAAGAATATAAGTATTGAGGATCTGAATGACCCCGTCTCCGCCGGCTGGCGGGGTGTTCTGAGGTGTAATTAATTTTGATGTTTCTTCTTTCTCCCTGTCTGTAGTCCTTGTGCCTTGTTCATTATTCTCAAAAAAATCTCTCCAATGTTTTAATTCGCTTCTTTTTGAAGGTTCAATAATATGAGCCTGGTGCTTTTGTGTGAAACCTTTGAAGATAGAAGTGGAAGCTGTTGCCGATTGCTGTTCTTCGGTAAACGGTTGTTGCACAGACGGTAATTGCTGAATGGAGACATCAAGATCAAAATCCAAAGTTGGGGTAACGCTGAACTGTGCCAGGGAATGTTTGATAGCAGCCTGAACAAAAGCGTAGATAATTTTTTCGTCTTCAAATTTTATTTCCTGTTTGGTGGGATGCACGTTCACATCTATCTGCATGGGATCAAGATCAATAAATAACACATACAACGGGAAACTGTCACCCGGGATCATTTTCTGGTAAGCACTCATCACAGCATGATTAAGGTAAGCGCTTTTTATAAAACGATTATTGACAAAAAAGTATTGATCACCTCTTGTTTTTTTCGCCGTCTCCGGTTTTCCCACAAAACCATAAATATTCATGTAATCTGTTTCCTCTTTCACGGAAACCAATTTAGTATTGTAAGCAGTGCCAAGCAACTGGAGAATTCGCTGTTTAAGACTTCCTGTTTCAAGGTAAAAGACCTGCTGACCATTAGCAGTAAGAGAAAAGAAAACCCGGGGAAAGGAAAGAGCCACTCTTGTAAACTCATCCACAATATGGCGCATTTCGGCAGCATTGCTTTTTAAAAAATTTCTTCGTGCCGGAACATTGAAAAATAAATTCTTCATCGCAATACTGGTACCGTTTGCCATTGCGATGGGATCTTGTTTCTTTACAACACTATTTTCAATCTCTATATAAGTACCTGTTTCATCCTCTGCTTTTTTCGTCTTTAATTCCACCTGTGATACGGCAGCAATGGAAGCCAACGCCTCACCACGAAAACCCATGGTACGGATATGAAAAAGATCTTCAATGGTTTGAATTTTGGATGTGGCATGTCTCTCAAAACTCATTCTTGCATCGGTCTCACTCATGCCATCGCCATTGTCGATCACCTGTATCAATGCTTTGCCTGCATCCTGGAGGATCAATTTTATTTCCGTGGCACCGGCATCTACGGCATTTTCCAAAAGCTCTTTTACTGCACTGGCAGGCCGTTGAATAACTTCTCCGGCTGCTATCTGGTTGGCAATATTATCAGGTAATAATAAAATTTTATCGGGCACAATTCATTTCTCCTTCGCCAAAAATAGTCAATTGCATCATACGCTTTGTTCCCGGCAAATATCTTCCCTGTAAATAATATAATCGCTGAATCGATTTATTAGTATGATAAAAGAACTTGATGTTTTAGCATAATCAAAACAGGTTCAATAATTGATTTGTGTTAACTTGCGGGGTTCAAGTTCGCCAGGTATGAAAATTTTTTTCCTCTCCGGGTTTCTTTCCATTGTTATACTGTCATCCTTTGCCCAATACAAAAGCAATCTGACAGAAAATAATTGGGTAGATAGCGTATTCAGATCCCTGAGTAATGAAGAAAAAATTGCACAGCTCATAGTTATTCGTGCTTATTCTAATGAAGCAGACATTCCGAAGGTTACAGAACTCGTATCAAAATACAATGTGGGAGCTCTTTGTTTTTTCCAGGGCGGGCCATTAAGACAGGCTAATATTACCAATTATTATCAAACCCTTGCAAAAACACCATTAATGGTGACGATTGATGCAGAATGGGGTTTGGGAATGAGATTGGACAGCGTAACAAAATTTCCCTACCAACTTACCCTTGGCGCTATGGATGATGCCAGCCTGGTATATGAAATGGGCCGGGCCGTAGGTGAGCAATGCAAACGGATCGGCGTTCAGGTAAATTATGCGCCGGTGGTAGATATTAATAATAACCCCAACAACCCGGTCATCGGGTATCGTTCATTCGGAGAAGATAAAAACAAAGTCACTCAATTTGGTTTAGCCTATATGAAGGGTATGCAGGACGTGGGTATTATGGCTTGCGCAAAACATTTTCCCGGTCATGGCGATGTAGATGTGGATTCGCATCTTGATCTTCCCGTCATCAATAAATCAATAGCACAATTGGATTCTTTGGAATTAAAACCTTTCAAAGCTTTGTTTGATGCAGGCATTGGAAGTGTGATGATCGCGCATCTTTACATTCCTGCGATTGACAATACTCCAAATACAGCAACTTCTCTTTCAAAAAATAACGTAACCGATCTGTTGCGAAAAGACCTTGGTTATACCGGCCTCACCTTTACAGATGCATTGGAGATGAAGGGTGTGGCCAAATACTGGCCCGGCGGAGAAGCAGCTGTGCAGGCATTGATCGCCGGCAATGATATGCTTTGTTTGCCGGAGAGTGTGCCGGATGCAATTACTGCCATTGAAAAGGCCATTGATGATAAACGACTAAGCCGGAACGATATTGATACCAAACTGAAAAAGGTTTTACACGCAAAATATCAACTGGGATTGAATCAATCGAAACCGGTAGATACGAATAATTTGCTTAATGATCTGAATGCAAAAACAGATGCGATAAGATATAAGATAGCAAAACAAACGATTACAATACTGAATGAACAGAATGGCCCGATCCTTTTGCCACAGGGGAAAAAAATCGCCTGGGTCGGAATCGGATCAGGACAAATGAATTCTTTTGGCAATCGTTTGAAACAGGATTGGAATGCTGATGTTTTTTTGTTTTCATATAAAGACACGACAAGCAAAGAAGATTCGGTTTTACAAATGATTCGTTCGGGGAATTATGATAATGTAGTGGTAAGTGTAAGCGATTATAATCTGCGTCCTGCTGATAATTATACTATCAGCAACACGGCGATCGATCTGTTTAACCAGTTGCAATCATTTAATACCATTGATTTTATTTTTGGCAATGTGCTGGCGGCAAAAAATTTCTGTTCTGCAAGGAATTTAGTGGACTGTTACCAGGATGATGATCTGACTCAGCAAACCGCTGCTGACCTGCTTGCGGGGAGTTTTACTGTGAAAGGTCATTTGACGGTAACCGTTTGCGATTTTAAATATGGAGCAGGTATTATTCAACCGGCATCTCCGGCGCTTGCTTCTTCATCAACTAAATTTTACCAGGTCGACTCCATTGTAAATGATGCCTTGACAAAAAAAGCCTTCCCCGGTTGTGTAGTGTTAGCTGTGAAAGACGGAAAGATCGTCTATGATAAAGCGTTCGGTCATTATAGTTTTGATCCTGCTTCCCCGGCTATGAAGCCTGAAAGTATTTTTGATCTTGCCTCTGTAACAAAAATTTCCGCTACAACTATTTCAGTAATGAAATTATATGAGCAGGGAAAACTTGATCTGAAAAAAACCCTTGGTGATTATTTACCCTGGACAAAGGGGAGTGACAAGGCTCATTTAAAAATTGAAGATGTTTTATTGCACCAGGCAGGCTTGGTTCCATTTATTCCTTTTTATAGAGAAACGATTGATACCGCTACCGGCATCCCCAATCCGGCCATTTATTCTGATAAAGAAAAACCCGGTTTCAGTATCCGTGTTGCGGAAAATCTTTATTTAAGAAATGATTGGGATGATACCATATTTCAGCGCATTTTAAAAAGCCCGTTGGGCCCGCAGGGTAAATATGTGTATAGCGATAATGATTTTATTTTTCTTGGCAAAATAGTACAGGCAATTACAGGCATGTCGCTGGATGAATATGTGCAAAAGACGTTTTACAACAGGATGGGATTGGTGACGACAGGTTTCAAGCCAAGAAAAAGATTTTCATTGAACCAGATCGTTCCTACAGAAGAAGAAAAACATTTTCGCCGTCAATTGATCTGGGGCGATGTGCATGAT
>Ga0184636_1000291_pt1 | contig 12241 bp, 9 predicted proteins | sample PLM3_60_b2_FD_133164 | JGI IMG/M metagenome (GOLD analysis project Ga0184636, IMG submission 133164) | Groundwater sediment microbial communities from an aquifer in East River, Colorado, USA - PLM4_90_b2 | ecosystem: Environmental > Terrestrial > Soil > Riparian zone | place: USA: East River... | reverse complement strand
TTGGGATTATTGGGATATTATGTTATATTTCCAATATTAATAAAATAAATTAAAGTTAAAAAATCAAAAATCAAAATGACAATGTAAAAATGTAAAGTTTTTAAAATTTCTAAATTTTAGAACTTTAAACTGTCATTTTCCATTTTGATATTTACATTTTAAATTTGAAACGTGGATAAACAAAACCTGGAAAATTTAAAAAATAAACTGGAAGAGGAAAAAATAGATTTAGAAAACGAAATTGAGAAATTAAAAGTTGCGCCTGATTTTGGCGATGATGTTGATTCAGGAGAAGAGGAGTCTGACGAGAGCGCGGCAACTGATAATCAGATGAGCATGATGGAAACTTTTAAGGAAAGATTGGCTAATGTTGAAACAGCTTTGGAAAAAATGCAAAATGATAAATATGGAATTTGTGAAAAATGTGGTGAAGAAATTTCCATGCAGGTTTTAGAAGTGGATCCGGAATCAAGACTTTGCAAGACTGACAAGCAAAAGGAAAATTAATAGTTTAATAGACTTACTAAATAAAAAAATATCAATCAAAAAAACCGCATCGATAACGATAGCGGTTTTTTTTATGTTATTAATAATAAACTATTGAGGTTGAACCTCCATAGTTGATATCTTAGGTGTGTATAACCGCATACAATATTTTGCGATCGCGCAATATTGTATGCGGTTATACACATTTTTACTCAGGGCTGATATTTTATAATTTGGAATATTACCATGACAAATTTTTCCAAGGTTTATTGCGCGGAACTTGAAGGTATTGAGGCGAAACTTATTGAAGTGGAGACTGATATTAATGTAGGTCTTCATTCTTTTACTATTGTCGGACTTGCTGACAAGGCGCTTAATGAAGCAAAAGAAAGAGTCAACGCCGCGTTAAAAAATTCAAATATAAAATCTCCGGGCAGGGAAAACAGAAAGATTACGGTTAATTTGGCACCGGCTGATATTAAAAAAGCCGGCTCTCAATATGACCTGGCAATCGCAATTGGATATCTTTTGGCGAGTAAGCAAATTAAAAGTTTTGATTCGAGAAATAAAATTTTTATTGGCGAACTTTCGCTTGAGGGAAATTTGCGACCAGTGTCAGGAGTTTTGGCGATTAGTTGCTTGGCAAAAAATTTGGGTTTTGAATATGTTTTTGTTCCAAAAGAAAATGCGGCTGAGGCGGCAATTATTTCCGGTATAAAAATAATCCCGGTTTCTAATTTAAGTGAATTGATTAATCACTTGGAAGAGCAAAATTTTATATTGCCACAAAAAAATACCGAATTGGAATTTATTTCAAAACATAGTGTTGATATTTCAGAAATTAAGGGACAGGAAAATGCCAAACGTGCGTTGATGATTGCAGCTGCAGGCGGGCATAATTTGATCATGATTGGTTCGCCGGGCGCCGGCAAAACAATGCTGGCTCAGGCTTTGGTTTCAATTTTGCCGCCTCTTTCGGTTAATGAAATTATTGAGGTTACAAGAATTTACAGCAGTTCGGGAGTCTTGAAAGGGAGTTCATTTATAACAGCGCGACCATTTCGAGCCCCTCATCATACAGCTTCAGTTGTTTCTGTTGTCGGCGGCGGATCAAATCCAAAACCCGGAGAAATCAGTCTGGCTCACAGGGGGATTTTATTTTTGGATGAGATCCCGGAATTTCGCCGTGATTTGCTGGAATCCTTAAGGCAGCCATTGGAAAGCGGGAATGTGTGCGTTTCTCGCGCCAAAGGAGTTTTAAATTTTCCAGCTCGATTTACGCTTATTGCCGCAATGAATCCGTGTCCGTGTGGATATTTTGGCGATAGTGATAAAACTTGCCGTTGCACTGCAAATGAAGTTTTTAGATATCAGAAAAAAATTTCCGGACCGTTGTTGGACAGGATTGATTTGCAGTTGGAAGTTCCGAGAGTAAAAGTTGAAGAGTTAAGAAAGGGAAAGCCCGCCCGACTGAACGATGTCAGTCGTTCGGGCGGGGAAGAAAATATTACAAACGAAGTTATTGCGAAAGTCATTAATGCGAGAAAAATTCAGGAAGAGAGATTTAAAGGAATGGGGATTTATTTAAACTCTGAGATGTCGTCAAAAATGACTGATAAAGTAATTGATTTGGATAATGAAAGTCAGATGTTTTTAAAAAATATTTTGGAAAAATCTTTTATTTCCGCCCGTGGGTATTATAGAATTTTAAAAACCGCCCGGACTATTGCTGATTTGGAAAACTCGGAAAAAGTCGGGCAAAAACATTTGGCGGAAGCGTTTCAGTATAGAATAAGAGAACAGTGATTAGTCGTTAGGGATTAGCGTAGGAGATGAGATTCTTCGCGGAGCTCAGAATGACAAAAAAAATAGATCCTGAAACAAGTTCAGGATGACATGGATTGTAGATTCCCGCCTATGCGGGAATGACAGAAAAACGATCCTGAAATAATCCGTCAGCTGGCAGACAGGATGACAATAATACTGCCTTGTTTTCCCTCCTGATTTGGGGTATCTAAATATTAGAAGCCTTAAAAATATAAATAAGAAAGGATAAAACTCATGAGCTTGTGCGGGAGAGATAAAAGTCAGGATGAAAGGGTTGATAGGATGGCGTTGGTTAATTTTATTTCCGGGTATTTAATAAATGAGCTGGAGGATTGTTCTCGGGATAATGTGAAAAAGATTTTGGCGGAAATTTCTGAAGCGGTAATGGAATCATTTCCAGATAGTGAAAATGCGGCACAGGAAAGTTTGCCTCTTGATGATCGGAGTGAAAAATGTGGTAAATATTATGCGCCCGGTGGTGGCAAAGAATCACTTTGTCCGGTAGACGGAATTCCTAAAGGGTGCGCAGTTAATTGCAGACGCGCAAGAGAATTGAAAGCTAAAAAGTAAAATTGGTTAATACCAAAGATAATTTTGTATTCAAAGGTAGGCGAGAGCCTACCTTTTTTTGTGTCAATGTGGTAATTTTAAATTTGTGATTTAGTTTATATGTCATCCTGAGTATAGTGAAGGATCTTGTTAAATTAGATGTTAAATTTTTGAGATTCTTCGCAGGCTCAGAATGACAAACCCTTCGACAGGCTCAGGGAATAAAATTTATTATCCGCGAAGGTGACAAAAAAATATGTTACAAGAATTAAATCAAAAACAAATGGAAGCGGTGAACCATATCAATGGGCCACTTTTAATTGTCGCTGGAGCCGGGTCTGGTAAAACCAGAACACTTACAAATAGGTTAATAAATTTATTGCAAAACGGAATTGCCCCGGAAAATATATTGGCAATTACTTTCACAAACAAGGCAGCTCAAGAAATGCGAGATAGAATTTCCAATTTCAATTCGCCAGCCGGCGGACCAAACTCCAATTCCCAGAACCTATTTGTTGGAAATTTCCATTCCCTGGGAGCAAGTATTTTAAGAAAAGAAGCCAGACTTTTAGGCAGAACTGCCGGATTTACTATTTTTGACACTGAAGATTCCCGTTCATTAATAAGAAAATGCGCCAAGAATTTTAATATTCCGGTAAAGGATAAAGAAAAAATGACCCCGGCAAATTTGGAAAGGGAATTTTCAAAAATGAAGGATGAATTGGTTAATTTTGAATCAGAATATTGGGAAAGCGCAAGTGATAAAGAATTATTAATGAAAGAAATGTTTTTGGATTATGAAAATAATTTAAGACTGAATAACGCCTTTGATTTTGATGATTTAATTGAAAAACCTGTAAGACTTTTTCAAAAATTTCCGGAAATACTTTCCAAGTATCAGGATAAGTATAAATATATTTTGGTTGATGAATATCAGGATACAAACACGTCGCAATATAATTTTGTAAAATTATTGGCGAGCAAGCATAGAAATTTAGGCGTGGTTGGAGATGACCAGCAATCAATCTTTGCTTTTCGCGGCTCTGATTACAGAAATTTCTTAAATTTTGAAAAAGATTGGCCGGAAGTAAAAGTGGTCTTGTTGGAGGAAAATTACAGATCATCCTCAAATATTATTGAGGCATCTTCCTGTGTCATTAAAAATAATAAATTTCAAAAATCAAAAAAACTCTGGACTCAGAATAAAAGTGGTGATTTGGTAAAAGTTGTCGAGCATAAGGATGCGGATTATGAAGCCGAGTGGATTGTGGAGCAGTTGGAAAACGTAAAAAGTAAAATGGGAAATGGAAGTGTGGGAATTCTGTACAGGACTAATGCGCAGTCGCGCGCTATTGAACAGTCCTTGACAGCTGCCGATATTCCGTATCAGATTTTTGGCGGCTTAAGATTTTATGAGAGAAAAGAAATTAAAGACATTGTGGCGGCATTAAGATATGCATCAAATCCGAGTGATTCTATTAGTCTTGAGAGATTGGAGAAAAATTTTAATAAGGCTCCATATTTGGAATTGAAAGAAAATTTGCCTCAAAAAGGTTTGGAAATGAACCCAATGGAATTAATAGGTTATTTTATAAAAACAACTGATTATTTTAAATGTCTACAAAAAGATTTTACTAATCATTTTGAGCGCGCCGAGAACGTCAAGGAGTTAATCGATTTTTCTTCTAATTTTAAAAACGTTGCAGAGTTTTTGGAAAGAATATTACTGTTGCAGCCGATGGACGGAGAGAAAAAAGTTAAAAAAGTACCAATTAATTCAGGGGTTATTAACCTAATGACTATTCATACGGCAAAAGGCCTAGAATTTGATACTGTTTTTGTGGTCGGAGCAAATGAAGGCTTATTACCTCATCAAATGTCTTATAAGGATGAGAATGGGATTGAAGAGGAGCGAAGGTTGATGTATGTTGCAATGACACGCGCGCGACATAATTTGTATTTGAATTTTTACAGTCTGCCGTCAAGATTTCTTTATGAAATTCCACCGGATTTGGTAGAATTTGTGGGAAAGAGAAATTTGGATTTGGATGATGAGGAAAGATATATAGAGATGGATTAATTTGGGCTATGCGGGTGTCTGTCATTCTGAGTTTTGCGAAGAATCTACTGGGTTTATAAATAAGATCCTTCACTATGTTCAGGATGACTACTAAATAATATGTTGGCAAAAAAATCCCTGGGCCAAAATTTTTTGACAGACAAAAATAAAATAAAAGAAATTGTTGAATCGCTGGAATTAAAAGACGGCGATGTTGTCGTTGAAATTGGACCGGGACATGGGGAACTTACGGAGCAGATAGTTAAAAGTGGAATGGAAAAAGTAAAAAGGTTAATTTTGATTGAAAAGGACGAAGAGTTGGTCAAAGATTTAAAAATTAAATTTAAGGAAAATAAAAATATTGAAATTATAAGTGGCGATATTTTGAAAATTATGCCTGATTTAATTTCCCATTTCCCATTTCCCATTTCCCATTTTAAGCTTGTAGGAAATATTCCATATTACATAACGGGATTTTTATTTCGTATTTTGGGAGAATTGGAAAATAAACCGGAGACAATAGTTTTAACAATCCAAAAAGAAGTTGCCGATAGGGTTTGCGCAGAGCCACCGAAAAACAATCTTTTAGCGGCAAGTGTTCAATATTGGGCAAAAACGGAAATCATTAGCTATATTTCAAAAAAAGATTTTGATCCAATTCCTAAAGTTGATTCCGCAATAATAAAATTATCGCCGCAGATTGATGTTGATAAAACGCAGATTGACGCCGATAAATATTACAGATTTATAAAAATTTTATTTAAGCAGCCGAGAAAGACAATTCTGAATAATATAGAAAGCGGAATAATAAATAATGTATCAGGAATAATGAGCAAAGGAGAAATAGTTAAAAAACTTGAAGAAGCGGAAATTAATCCAAAAGATCGGGCGCAAAATTTAAGCATTAACAAGATCGTGGAACTTAGTAAAATTTTTAAATAGATTTAGCTAGTTGCTATGAATTACGAAACTCTATAAAAGTCACTACTGTCATTCTGAGTTTTACGAAGAATCTCACATTTAATCAGCAATCAATAAGATCCTTCACAAAGTTCAGGATGACAAACCGAGAGTTTCGTAATTCATAGTAGTTATTTTAAACCATAAAATTAATGGAGTTCTGTAATTCAAATAATTAACTGCTGTCCACATTGTTTTAAGCGCTTTTCCCCTTTATAATAATAGTAATGAATCGTATTAAACTACTAGCGGTATTTTTTAGCATATGTATTTTAGTCGGCTATTATTTTACTGAAAATAATGGTTTTTTATTAGCTAATGCCCAAAGTTTTCAAAATTTGTCCAAAATAAGCAGCCAGTCAGATTACCAAAAACCAGCCAGCCAGATCTCAAAATCTGATTTTAATTTATTTATCAGTATCCTTAATAATTTAAAAGACCAATTAAATAAAATTTTGAAGAATCAAAGTTTAAAAATAAAAGATTCAATTTCCACTCAAAAAAAATCAGATGAATCTTTAAAGCTATTTGTTTCAGGCAGTAAAAAAATCGGAATATCCAGCGGTGCCATGCTTAATACAATAGATGATTATTATTTGAACTTTACCAATACTGTGGCAAAAAAAGTTTTTTTTAGCGATGAGGAAAGGGAATTGATGGAAAAAGGCGATGATGAAAAAAGAATTCTGACCTTGGAGGAATTATCGCAAAAAGCCGTAAATGGATATGATTTGGCAAAATTAAAAAATTCTTTTTTGGCATGGAAAAATTTGGATGAAAGGGCAATTTCCGCAATGAAACTGATGGCTGTTTCAGGAGAAGCTTTAGAACTTAATAATTCTTTGGTTGATTGGTTCCAATTCCATTCAAGTATTGCGGGGAAGCTTGGAGAAGGTAATTTAACAAACAGTCAAGTTAATGATTTATATAGTCAGTTTAAAGCAAAGGGGGCAGCGCAAAATTTATTGATGAAAAATAGCACGGCGCAGATTAAAAATACGCATAGTTTATCCCTGATTAATTCCGCCAATGCTTTAACATGCACTCCAAGCGGCAATACATATTATTTTGGCGGGAAAATATCATCGCAATATTATTGCAATGATGGCATGGCTTTTGTAATCGCAACTCCTTGCGGAGGAACTCTTTCTTTGTCTTACGCCGTGGAAGCTTTAAATCCATACTTTAAAGGATTTCTTAAGGTAAGTGATTATGTTTTAGGGAAGGCTACGATAAGTGCTGGAACTTGTATGTTAGACGAGGTAACTCAGACCGCTTATGAAGCTGCTATTGTTTTTTATGGGGCTTCTGGAGGATTATAAAACAATGTATAATAAAAATAAGAAAATAAAATTATAATTTCATATATTTTCAATCGCAAAATGACACTTGCGGTCATTCTGAACATAGTGAAGAATCTCATAAAATCAATAGAATTGAGATCCTTCGCAAAGTTCAGGATGACGCAGTACGCATGTTGATGCGCATTACTGACAACAAAACTAAAAATTTTTATGAAAAACAAGTCAAAAAAAATTTCAGTATTTATAAATGGCATGATGCCGAAAACAAATAATTCAAAAATGGCAGCAGTATTTTTGACTTTAATTGTTGGCATATTTGGATCCTATTTGGTTATTGTCAATGTGGCGAATAACGGCGCTAATTTGAAAAATAATGACGATTCACTGGCTCAATTGCAAAACGCCGACGGGGTTTATGATGAGAGCAATATTTCAGGAGGGTTTGGGGAAAACATTGACAATAATTTAGGCGACCAAAGCAATCTGACTGAAATATTCAGCAGGAGCTTTTTTAATCAGGTTCAAGCTGCGAATATCACACAACAAAGTCCTGATGATTTAAAGAAAAGCGCCGGGTTGATGTCCCAGGGGGTTTTAAATGACGTTTTGAAGTTGAGTCCGCAATTAAAAACGGTGGCGGATATCAAAAACTCCGATTTGAAAATTTCCGGCGACAATTCCGCTGCGTTTAAAAAACAATATGTTAAAAATATTCTGGACACGACAAAAAAAGATTTTTCCGGCATTGGCGATAAAAATATTCTGCTGATTATTAACGATGTTTATGGGAAGAATGATTTTTCATCCGCTTTAAAAGCTGTTGATTGCAATAAAAACGCGGCCAATGATTTTTTGGCAATGGAAGTTCCCGTAAATTTTATTTCATTTCATAAAAAAGCAATCGTTTACTATATGAATTCTGAGATTGTTTTCGGGTCAATGGCAAGTTATTCCAGCGATCTATTCAAAGGATCAGTGGCTTTGGAAATGGTTGATCAGATATTGGCCGAAGCGGATGAAGTTCAAAACGATTTTAACAATATATCAAACAGTATGAAATAAAAATCAGTCATCCCTGAATTCGTCAACCGGCGAATGAATGATTCTGATGCATTATTTACAAATTCAGAATGACAATCCAAATGAAAAAAATATCACAAAAATTTTTAATATCTGTTCTTGTAACTGCCTTTTTATTAAACCCCTTGTCCGGACTTGTTAAAAAATCACAGGCTGCATTGACTTCAGGGCAGGTCTCCGGAAAGGCGCTGGCAGCCGGATTTGCGTGTTTTGCCGCCGTAAAGCTGGAGCAATATTCCTATATTCTTGAAGATGAAGCCGAGGGAGCCACGGGCAGCAGCTCCGGAGCTGTGGTGGGGGCGGCATCTGACGTAGTTAGTGTTCCAGTTAGCGATAAAGTAACCCGCATCACGGTGACTCAAAAAGTTGGAAGTTCGTCGGCAAAACAAAAAACCAGCACTGCCATTGATATGTCAAAAAAGTGCGTCAGAGATACTGTTGTCAAGATTTATATGGATTGGATTGTTGACCAGACAATTACCTGGATTCAGGGAGGCGGCAAGCCGCAGTTTGTTCAAAATTGGGGCAGTTTTTTGCAGGATGCGGCTGATACCGGAATTGGCGAGGTTGTGAGTGAATCCGGAGCTGCGTTTCTATGTTCCCCATTTAAGGCAAATATTAAATTATCTCTTTATCCCGTGCAACGATTTAAAGATAAAGTCGGGTGTACTTTGGATAAAATAGTTGAAAATGTTGATAATTTTATGGAGGATTTTCAAAAGGGAAGTTGGATAGGATATGGGTCATTGTGGAGTCCGAATAACAATCAATTTGGAAATATGCTTCTTACTTATGATGAGGCGTCAGCAAGGGCGGCGGCTAAAAAAGAAGCAGCTAAGAGCGAAGCTTCGGCAAGCGGTGGTTTTTTATCAACTCAAACCTGTCTTCAAAAAAATCAGGATGAGGTTAATAGTTGTTTATCTCTATGTATTGATGATCCATATTCTTGTGGTGTGCCTGATGGAACCACTACAGAGGAATTTTGCGAATCAAATGCATCATGCTCAAAATATGAAGCTACCACTCCCGGAAAAATTATCGGTGATGTAGTTGCAAAGAGTGTAACAAACGATATGGACTGGATGAATAATGTTCAGTCTTGGACAGCGGCATTGGCTAATGCCGCCATTAACCGGCTCATAACCGGTGGTTTGTCATATATGTCAAGTAGCGGCGCCGGTACCGATAGCTACACGGCAGCTGATTTTTCTGTGACTGGCGCAACTGATAGTATTAGCGCGAGTTCAACTGCATCGGCGACCGATCAATTGCTTATTGACGCGCAGGCACTGAAAACCAATGTAATTAATAATGAGCAGCTGATTTATGATTACAAGAGTAATACCTATCAACAGCTGCAATGGGCTTATGGAATTTACACGAGTTGTAATGGAGTGGCTACTGTGGATGACCTTACAAATATAGGATCTCTTATGAGCAGCGTAAGTTCAACCATGGTAACAATTAATGACAGCTATTTGATTGCAAATTCAGGGTTTCAAATTACAGCTGACCAGTTGCTTACCAGTTTTGTGAGAACTGATTTAACAAGCACTGATTTGCAAACCATGTACAATGATTTTGTGAGTTTGTATGCGACGGAAATCAGAGATGTAAATTCCGGAGATGGGCTTGCAAGCGCAAATACGGAATTGTCTTCAGCGCAAACAACTCTCAGTGATGCGCGAACCAAGGCTAATCCGACAGCCACCACAACCGAGCCAAAGCCGACTCCGCCTGACGCCACCGTTACCGACGCAACTTCAGCTTGTGGAAAAGCTTATGTGGCTTCATCGGCAACACCGTAATAAAATGTAATTCTGTTATTCTGAGCAGGGCGAAGAATCTAGTTTATTTTTATGAGATCCTTCGCTGCGTTCAGGATGACAGAATAAAAGCCTCTTATAAATAATGAAATTTATCAGCAAAATTAAACAAATTGTGAATTATAGGAAGACTGCATCCGCCAGTTTTTTAACCGCGTTTTTGATGTTTTTAAGCACGCATTTTGCCAATGCCGGATGGATTTGGGATGTGACTGCCGGCTCATTTTTTGGCTGGGCTGCCGGAGCGTTTGCATATGGCATTGGTCTTCTTGCCGGCAGCGCGTTTTGGCTTGTCGGACTTGTTGTTTCTCTTGCGTTGAATTTTAATCTTCATATAACCGAATCAGGAAATCTTATTGTCAGATCCGGCTGGGATATAATGCTTAACCTTACAAATCTGGGCTTTGTTTTGGCAATTATTGTCATTGCATTTGCAACAATTTTGCAATTTGAAAATTATGCGATTAAAAAAACTCTATGGAAACTGATTGTTGCCGCGCTTTTGGTAAATTTCAGCCTTACCATATCAAGCGCTTTTATTGATGTTGCTAATAATGCGACTGAATTTATGATGGAAAAAAGCGGCGCCAGTGGAACTGACGCGCCACTTAAATGGGCATCGGCAATGGCCGGCATGTTTCAAGCGCAGCAGCTTCTTGTTGTTGATAAAAATTTTGATACCAATAGAGCGGCTGGATTAGCCGAAGGGGCGTTCAGTACGTTTATGACAATTTTTGCCTCTCTTATATTTGGCGCGGTTTTCACTTTTATCGCTGCTATTACAATGTTTACAATCGCCGTGTTGCTTTTTGTCCGGTATGTTCAATTAAGCTTTCTTTTGATATTTTCTCCGATTATCTGGCTTTGTTGGATTTTCCCCGCCACCCAAACTTATTGGGGAATGTGGTGGAAAAGATTTTTAAAATGGACTTTTTTTGCGCCAATAATGATGTTTTTTATGTATCTAGCTTTGTTTACAATGGAAGGAACAACTAAGGCCTATATTTCAGTTCCGAATGATTTTACAAGTAATGCGCCAATTACGACACCTTTGGCTGCAGTGGGTCAGATGTTTTTGGTTATTGGAATTATGATGGGAGGTCTATATTCTGCCAACGTAATGAGTATTGAAGGCGCAGAAAAAATTATAAAGACCGCCCAAGGCGCTAATAAAGGATTTATTAAGGGAGCTTATAAATATGCTGGCAGGCAGACCGCAAAAGTTTTTGGTCAGCCATTTGCTCCGGGAGCCCCAGGCAGTAGAAGATCAAGGTTTAATGCTTGGTTGGGGGGTAATAAAATAACTGCTCCTTTGGCAAAATGGGGTAAAACGGCGGCTTCATATACCAGTAATGCAACTAGCCCTTACTATAAACCCGGTGCGCACAAAGGATTTTTTGCCTCAACTCTAGGCGGAGCATGGACTGGTTCTGGATTAGGTAAACAACCAGGCGGTGTTGAAAATTGGGAATGTCAGAATATATTTCCCGCTGGTGGCACTGCTATATGTGGAGAAATTATCCCACGCAATAAAAAACCAACAAAAGCATGCCCAAATTGTCTATTGCCTGCAAATTGGAAGAAAATTTAATTTACTATTTTAAAATATGAATTACTCATTAATTACTGAGGAATTACTTCAAAAAAGATTTGAATCCTTGCCACTTAAACTTAAAGAAGTGGCGGAATCGGAACAAAATTTAGAAATTTTGCGCCGAATTTGTCGCGAAAATTTTGTAGCAGATAAAGAAAAAGTTATAATTATTGAACAGCTAGTCGCTTTGATATTTTTGGGTTTTGTGTCCATTGATGAATTTGGGAATGAAATTAGTGAAAACACGCATATAAATAAAAAGCATTCCGATGATATTGCTAATGAAATAAGTAAGGCGCTTTTTGACCCAATAAAAGCGGAAATAAAGAAAAATTATAAGCCGCTGAAAGTAGAAGAATCGGAACAGATTTATCAATCGCCAAAAATTATAAGTGATGTTTTAAAACCAGAATCTTCAGATAAGATTGGTGAAATTAATATTCAGGAATTTGAACCAAGAGTTGATTTGACAAAAAAGCCGGGAGAAAAAGAATTGGGGGATTTCTTTTCACAACTCAATGGGAAATCAACGAAAAACGAAACAGAACGAAACAAC
>Ga0184636_1000290_pt1 | contig 12284 bp, 11 predicted proteins | sample PLM3_60_b2_FD_133164 | JGI IMG/M metagenome (GOLD analysis project Ga0184636, IMG submission 133164) | Groundwater sediment microbial communities from an aquifer in East River, Colorado, USA - PLM4_90_b2 | ecosystem: Environmental > Terrestrial > Soil > Riparian zone | place: USA: East River... | reverse complement strand
CCACACCACTGTAACCTTTCCTTTCTGCGGAAGAAAAGTAAGACTCATATCCATCCACATTTTTCATTTCATCAGTAAGCTGATCGGGATGAGCTTTAGTTTCCTGAAGACAGAGAATATCAGGATTTTCTTTTTTTAACCAATCAATGAAACCTTTTTTCTGAATCGCACGGATTCCGTTTACATTCCAGGAGAGAAGACGATATTTTTTATTGGGCATAATAACTCATTTATTAATTTGACTAATAAAATTAACCAACAATTAACCTCCAAATCTGAGCAACAAAAAAAGTAACAACCAATCCCATCACAATTGGAAGAAAGGTAGAGACCAAAGTCCACTTTAAACTTTTTGTTTCTTTATAAATTGTATAAATAGTTGTTGAACATGGGTTGTGAAGCAAACTAAATATCATCAAATTTATTCCGGTTAATAAAGTCCATCCGCCGGCGTTAAGAATATTTGCAGTGTCTGTAACTGAATCGAGTTCAAACATTACACCGCTGCCTGCACCAACTCCAGCAAGACCAAGATTCGCTACTGTTAACATCAAAATAGACGGTATTACAATTTCATTTGCCGGAATTGCAATTATGTATGCAAGAAAAATTACGCCATTCAGCCCCAAAATAAATGTGAAAGGATTAATCCAGTTGATGAAAACATTAGCGACAGATTCTCCACCGAAAGTTACGTTGGCAACAAGCCAGATAACAACACCTGCGGGTACGGCAAACACAATTGCACGCCAGAGAACGAAAATTGTTCTATCAATTAAAGATGTATATAGTGTTCGTAAAATTCTCGGCGGTCTGTAAGGAGGAAGTTCAAGACTAAAGGCTGATGCTTCTCCTTTTAAAACAGATTTTGATAATCCCCATGAAACAACCAGGCTAAAAACTATTCCAAGCACGGCAATAAAAACAACAGCAGCCGCGGATACTATTCCAGCGAGATAAGCGGGAGCCGCTGCGCCAATAAAAATAGTTGCAATAAGAATCTGAGTTGGCCATCTTCCATTACATAATGAAAAATTATTTGTGATAATTGCAATCAATTTCTCGCGCGGGCTGTCAATAACTCTTGTTGCAACCACACCTGCGGCGTTACATCCAAAGCCCATTGCCATTGTTAATGCCTGTTTGCCGTGAGCACCAACTCTTCTGTAAAGACTATCCATATTAAAAGATACACGCGGCAGATAACCGAAATCTTCAAGTAATGTAAACAGCGGAAAAAATATCATCATCGGCGGAAGCATAACACTTACAACCCAGGCCATTGCAAGGTAAGCTCCATCAATCAAAACACCATCTAACCAGAACGGCATACCTATGAACGAAGATAAACCTTTTAATGCCGGATGAATCGTATCTAAAAGGAAAGAGGCAATCAATCCAGATGGTACATTTGCACCTTCTATGGTTAACCAAAACACCACACCAAGAATAAGGAACATTATCGGGAAACCTGTGTATCGGCTGGTTAAAATTTTGTCGATGGTTTTTTCCCAACTAACAGTTGCTTTTTCTGAAGGAATAGTAACAGCATTTTTTGTAATATCATAAGCATTTAAATAGATAGATTCCATTAAGGTATCATGAAAATTCTCACCCACCTCCCAACGTAAATTATTCGCTGTGGATAAAATCGCTTCTCTATTTTGGTTTTCTTTTTTCATTGCTTTTTATTTCGAGATCGTGTCTTAATGACTTTTATCTTTTGCCACGAAGGCACAAAGTCACTAAGTATTACAAAACCAATCTTTTAATTCCATTTTTAATTATTGGAACATTAAAGTTGATTAAATACCCAAGCCTTCTTTTAGTTAATTTAAGATGACTAAGAACTTGTGCCGTCCAAACAGGATTGACTTGCTCGATTGCTTTTGTTTCTACAATTACTAAATCTTCAACTAGTAAGTCTAACCTCAAGCCTTCATCAAATTTAATCTCATCATACACAATTGGAATATCCACTTGTCTTTTAACTTCCAATCCTGCTTTCTGAAGTTCATGTGTCAAAGCTATTTCATAAATCTTTTCAAGTAAACCAGGACCTAATTCTTTATGAACTTTAAAGGCAGCATTTACAATTATTTTTCCAATTCTCTCTTCTTTTTCTGTTAATGGATTCATTTTTTTCTTTGTGCCTTAGTGTCTTTGTGGCTATTGATCTTTAATTCTTAATTCAAGCAGTTGACAATTCAACTAACTCTTGCTTTTTAAGATTACCCAACCCACCATTCCTGATTGAATCAATTATACTTTGATCACCCTCCAGCAATCTTAAAGCCACCCATTTCACATTTGGAAGATTCGGAAATTCTTCATGCAGCATTTTACTTAGCTTTTCTACTGCAAAATTTAATTCTCTTGATTTACTTTTCAATCTATATGGTTTACAAACATACTTTCCGGTTGCAACTTCATATATTGAATTGAGCAATTCGTTCATTCCTTTATTATAACGGGCAACAGCCGGAATAACAGGAATACCTAAATCTTTTGAAAGCATCCTCTCATCAATTTTAATCTGATGTCTTTCCGCTTCATCCATAAGATTTAAACAAAGAACCACTCTATCTGTAATTTCTAAAATTTGAAGTGCAAGATTCAGATTTCTTTCAAGACGAGTTGAATCAACAACTACAACAGTAACATCAGGCTGGCCGAAGAGAATAAAATCTCTTGCAACTTCTTCATCAGTGCTTGTTGAGAGAAGCGAATAAGTACCGGGGAGATCAACCAGTTTATATTTGCTGCCACTAAATTCAAATCCACCTTCAGCACGAGTAACAGTTTTTCCGGGCCAATTGCCTGTGTGCTGTTTAAGCCCGGTTAGATTATTGAATACAGTGCTTTTCCCTGTGTTTGGATTTCCAGCAAGCGCAATCACAAAATCAAAATTGCTCATATCGATGCCGAGTCTTTTTAGATTCCCTGCATTATGAACCGGGCAAGTCTCACAATTATTTGCACTCAGATTCATAATTAATTCATCCTTTCATTTTCTGAAACCAGATAGATACGGTCAGCAAGTTTTTTCCGAAGAGCAATTGAAGCTCCTTTAATTTTGTAAGCAGTCGGATCGCCGAAAGCGCTTTTCAGCTCTGCAATAATTTCCGTCCCTGGAACAACTCCCAGATCCATCAACCTTCTTCTCTGCTGCCCCCTCAAAGCTTTTGATATTCCAAGGACTTTTCCTTTTTCACCAGTTTTTAATGAAGACAGACTTTTGAATTTTCCTTCAACAGTTTTTTCAAAATTGATTGGGGAAACTGTAATATTTTTAGCAAACAACGGAGCCAATAAACATTCCTCACCGTTTGCAGTAAACCTCACTCTTTCCTTTGTAGATTCCAGCATTCTTACCTGCATACCAGGATATAAACCTTCGGCAACAAGCTGCTGATAGATTGCATCGGGTTCATCTTCAATATGAATGATGCTTGCAAACTCTCCAAATTGCAAATCTGTCAACGGTCTGCCAGTTTTATCTGGCAGTTTACCATCAGGAGAAGGGATTGGATCTCCGTGGGGATCAAAAACAGGATTGCCTATTTGTGCTGCGAGTGCATCCGCATCTGAAGGAGTTAGCTTGTGTTCGAACTCTTCTGCAGAATGATGCCATTGTAATTCATCTACGCCGGTTTCATCTGCAAGGTATTTTTCCCATAACCTGTGGACTCTTATTATCCGAAGAGCATACGATCTTCCTTCACTCGAAAGCTGAAGTGATTCCAGATGCGTTGAAAGCATTCCCATATCTTCCAGTTTAGTAATCAATTCTGCTGCTTCATCTTCTGAGATTGAGAGTTTTCCTGCAACACTGTTTAGTGTACAGCTTACACCGTTATATTCACAGTTGTATAGATGTTTCAGAGCATCTTCAATTAATACTCTTTTAGATATTGTCTTGCTTCGTTTCATCCTGGCAACTAAACCTTTTTCAGGGAAGAATGAAACCACTGCAAGCAGAATTATACCAGAACCTATCAATAATGTTATTAAGGGATCAGCCATAGTTATCTTCTATTTAACCTCGGTTACAAAAATATTTGCAGCTACTTTGCTGCTTATGCTTGTTTCTTTTTTATCGATCTCAACTAAAAGTGAATGATCAAATCCCATGGCTTCAACAACCGTAACTTCCTTGTTCAGCTCAATACCAATTTTTGAAACGTACTGCAGGAAGCTGCTGTCAAAGTCATGAACCCGATTTACTTTAACTTTCTTTCCGGGATTAATAGTACTTAATGGTACACCCGAATTTCCTTTTGGCAATTTTCCATTTTTATCAGGAATTGGATCACCGTGCGGATCATATTCAGGATAGTCCAGCATTTCTTCCATCTTATTGATCAATTCATCTGATGCACTATGTTCAAGATTGTGAGCTTCATTGTGGACTTTATCCCAAGGCAGACCAACAATCTGATGTAAGAACAACTCCCAAATTCTGTGTCGTCTCACCATATTCCTTGCGTAATCTTCACCACTTTTAGTAAGCCTTATTCCCTTATAGCGTTTGTAGTCAACATAACCTTCTTTGGAAAGTTTACGAAGCATATCTGTAACTGCCGCGCCTGAAATATTTAAATTCTCAGCAATCTGGTTTGCTTTTATTTCGCCACTGCTGTCCGCAGATTTGTAAATAATACTTAAGTAATCTTCTTTTGATATATTTTTCATAGTTAGTTTTACTGATTATTCAATATTAAGCATACTTAACTTATTTATCAAGTGTAATTAAAATTCAAAGAGCCTATTCAATTATGAAAAAGATTTTATCAAAAATATTTAACAATTAAGTATTTTTTACTTATTTAATTCAATCAATTAGCATTTTCCTAAAATTAATATGGGGTGATTTTTGTAACATTTGTTGTGGTTTTTTTTCTTTTTTAATTATTAAAATCCCCTGGTTGCAAAAATGATTATTCCAACAAATAAAAAACGATCCGGAAAAATTTCGCTGTTACTAAAATCAGCCCTCCTTTTTATAACGATATTATTTTTTGTTCTGAGTTGTTCCAGTCTAAAAGATCCTAAAGATGAAAGAATAGTAATCGGGATTCAATCCGATGTGCAGACTATTAATCCTATGTATGCTTTTAGTTTAGTAGAAGGAAATCTTGTAGACTTATTATTTATGAAACCTGCTAATGAAATATGGAATGATTCATTGGGAGTGATCGAATTCCGACCAATGCTTGCGGAAAGATGGGAATGGAGTGAGGATAATAATTTGCTGAGACTTTACCTGCGAAAAGATATTTTTTGGTCAGATGGAAATCCAATAACTGCTGAAGATATCGTATTTTCATTTGATGTTTATTCCGATCCAAAAGTCGAGAGCAGATTTTTCGGGCAGTTTGAAAATTTTTACACTGTCGATGGTCAGCAAATCGATATTGAAAAAACTTTTAAAATAATTTCACCGACAATTCTTGAAATCAACTTTAGAGAAGACAGCAATCCCAGCTTACTGGATATAAACCTGGAAGTTATTCCCAAACACATCTGGTCTCAGTTTAATAGAGATGAATTCCCGCAAGCAAAAATTAATTTTGAACCAATAACCGGTGGGCAATTTAAGTTGCGCAAATGGGAACGCGAAGCTTCAATTTCATTAAGGATTGATAGCTCTTCATTTCTCTACAACCCTGATAATATTAAGGAAATTATTTTCAAAGTGATTCCTGATTACAAGTCAAGAATAACTCAACTTAAAACCGGTGCAATTGATCTACTGGATAATATAAAGAGCGAAGATGCAGATGAATTAAAAGCAATTAGTGAATTGAGCTTCTCATCTCTAAGAGGCAGAGATTACGATTATATCGGATGGAACCACATTGATCCGCAGGAGTATCAAAAATCAAAAGTAATTCCTAATGAGTTTTTCTCCTCCCCCAAAGTTAGAAAAGCACTGACTTATGCTATTAACAGAAAGGAAATCGTTGAGTCATATTTATCTGAATTTGGGGAGCTTTGTAAAGGCCCGGTATCACCGATGTTTAAAAAATATTATGACCCCGCTTTGCAGACACATGAATATAACCCGATAAAGGCTAAAGAGATTTTGAAAGAGAACGGCTGGGAAGACAGAAACGGTGATGGCATTATTGAAAATGGGAATGTTGATTTCAGTTTTGATTTATATACGAACACTGGCAATCCGCGAAGAAATTATGTTGCAACAATAGTAAAAAACAGTCTCAAGGCAATTGGTATTGAGGTAAATATCCAAATGTTGGAAACCGGTGCTTTTGTAGAAGGGTTGATGAAAAGGGATTATGATGCCTGGATTGCCGGATGGACGATTCCTATTCCAATAGATTTAAACCCATACTGGAATTCAGACAAAGATATTGGGTTTCTGAATTTCTCATCTTATCAAAACAATGAAAAAGATGAAATTTTGAAAAATCTCCAGCAACGATTGACAGAATCAGAAAAAACAAAACTATACAAAGAGCTGCAAATTATATTTCAGAAAGATGAGCCGGTAACATTTCTTTATTGGTTTGATAACATCATCGCTTATAATAAACGTATATCAAAAATTAATTTCTCGATGCTTGGTTTAGTTAAAAATGCGTGGGAGTGGAGAATTAATTAGCTGAATCGGTTTTAATTTTATCAATGGGCAATGAAAAATAAAATGTTGATCCAACGTTCTTTTTACTTTCTACCCAAATTTTTCCTTCCTGTCTTTCTGCTAATTCTTTACAAATTATTAAACCAAGACCAGTACCCGATTCCATTGCTGTTCCCTTTGTTGATGAGCTTACATCAACACGGAAAAGGTTAGGGATATTTTCTTCATCGATTCCAACACCTGAATCTTTAACTTTAATAATTACCATATCATCAACAATTTCAGAAGAAGCTTCTATAGTACCACCTGGAAAAGTAAACTTAATTGCATTCGAAATAAGATTCCTTAAAATAGTTTCGGTCATTGACTTGTCGGCAAATACGAGAAGGTCTGGTTTAATATTACTAGTAAAATTAATTCCTTTGCTTTTCAAATTTGGCTCATATAACGAGGCTATATTGTTAACTAAACGTTGAATTTTTAACCGTTCAGACTGGTAGTTCATTATACCTGTTTGTATTCTTGACCATTCTAATAAGTTTTCCATAAGTGAATAAATTGTTTTTGAAACAACATTTGCATCGGATATAATTTCTCTTTTTTTATTTTCATCTAATGATTCATAAGATGAATTTAAAATGTCCAATATTCCCATTAAGCCGCTTAATGGACTCCGTAAATCATGTGAAATAATCGAAAAGAATTTATCTTTGGTGGCAATAGTCTGTACAAGTTCATTATTCAGATTAGATATTTTAGCTTCGATTTCCTTTTGATCATGAATATTAATACAAGATCCAATGAAACCCATGTATAGATTTTCATCACTATAACGAGTTTTACCTTTTATCAACATCCACTCATAATCACCTGCTTTATTTATAAATCTGAACTCAGTTGAGAAAGATTCCCTGTTTTTTAAGGCACTTTGATAATCATTTAACAATTTTTGAAGATCCTGAGGGTGTACATTATTTAACCAATTTATTCCTAACTGGCTGCCCAATTCTCCACCAGAATGATCAAGCCAAACATTATTTACAAAACTGAATAGTCCTTCTACATCAGATATCCAGATCATAACCGGAGCTGTATTCGCCATATTCTTAAACCTGGCTTCACTCTCCCGGATAATTTCCTCTCTCATTTTCTGGGAAGTAAAATCAATAAATGACAATATGCAGAATTTATTTCCGGTATCAGGATCCTTAAAACACCTCGACATTGATAATACAACAAGGTTACTCCCATCGGGCATTTTAAGAATTATCTCAGTCGTATCAGGAATAAATGATGCAAAAGATTTTTGTAAGGTCATTCCAAACCGATTTGCTTCCTTTTCTGAAACAAATTCAATGATATTTTTTCCAACGATTAATTCTTTTTTATCATTTCCTATTATTGATACTGCAAGATTATTCGCATCCCTAATGATGAGTCCTTCATCAAGTAGCAGAACAGCCGTAGGAAAATATTCGATGAAATGGAATAACTGTTTGTCCATATCATTCGATATCAAAGCTCTATGTATGTCAACAATGTTGTTCATAATCGAATGTTTTTACACCTTTTCGCTTGATTAACAAACAGTTAAATTTTTGAATAACTGCATAAAATGATAATTTGCTTTCTAAAGGAAACGTCAAACACAGTGCCGAAATCAGAACAAATAATAAAAATTAAATTTTTCGCTGTTTTTAAAATGTGTCACTTATTAACACATTCTAATTTCAATACACATTTTAATTCTCATAATATTGCAATAGATGCGATTTCTGACCGTAACGGCAATAAATTTTACTAAATAGTGAATGGCATTTATTTGGTGCTTTTTAGATTCAGAAATTTGGGGTTCAAACCATTTTTCAAGTCTTTACTCGTTAGATAGGAGTGGAGCTAAAGCTTAAAACTATTTCAATTTAAGTAAAATTTAGCACTAACTATCTAGAGAGTCCTCAATGGAATTCTTAACACTTCTTGTAATCCTAACCGGTATTACTTTTCTCCATTACGTTGCTCTTCGTTTTTGCTGTCCAATTTTACATTGCAGATACTATTGGGAAAAATAGATTATAAACAATCTTCATTAATAAATTAAGGGATAAAAAAATGAAACTCATAACAAGCGCTCTCTTTTTAACTCTGCTTTTCATCTTAGGATGCGATCAGATAACTGAAATAAACGCACCCCAGGAAAGAATAGTTAATAAGCAGCTAATCAAACTTCCGGAAAATGTAGGTCTAGGCGTTGAATCACAAACTTACACTCAAGATATTAACGGTGCCAATGGGGGTGAATTTCAACGAACATTTAGCTATCAGAATAGTTCTGGCGGAACGGTCTACCAGTTCGGTGACCTGGATTTTTTTCCTGGAGCATTTACAGGAACAAAAAACATTTCTATGACCTTTAACACAGGTGGTGCTGCTATGGAATTAGGTCCGCCAACGCAATTTCAAGCTCGTGTCGATTACACATACAAAATTACAGGTATAGATTTAACCGGTGTAAATCCAAACACACTAGAATTCGTTTACATTGATGCAAATGGAAATATGTATGCTGTTGATTACGATTACGTAACTATGGATGCAAGTACCGGAATGCTAAAAGTAGTTAATGCTATATTACCACACTTTTCAAGATATGGATTCGTTAACTAGTATAACGGGAGTAAAAGCGAATGCAAATTACATATAACAAATTTGAACATGAGCTTAACAGGTTTCTGAAAGCGTATCTTGAGGATGATTCGTTTGATCATCTGAAGGAAAGACTGGATTTACCTGAAAAGAAAGGTGACTCAATTTCTGAAAAAATAAATGATTTTTATAAGGAACAGCTGCAGATAGATGATAATCACTCGAAAGACCGTATTAAAGTTGACAGGATAATTACTTTTTCAGAAAAAAGGCTGCAGCCTGAAAAGTTCTGCAAATTTCTTATCGAAGTTGCCCGGGTTTGTCTCTCCGAAGGAAAGCTTGATCTTGCCAATGAAATTTTCAGGAAGGCAAATAAGCTCAGCAATGATGAATTTACAAAGGCAGAATCATTACTTGGTTTGGCAGATGTTTTTAGCAGGAGAGCTAACTGGTCCAGAAGTTTGGAAGCAATTAATAATGCAAAGTCGATATTTAAATCGATAAATGATTTCAGGGGTATTGCAAAATGTGAGAACCTTTTAGGTACGGTTTATGGAGAGCTAGGCAATATCCTGAAAGCTAAAAAACATTTACTCAATAGCTTATCACTTATTAATATTGATGAAGATTTAGAACTAGCCGCAAATTTATTTTCCAACCTTGGAATTGTCTATAATATTCAGGAAAACCCTAATGTTTCAATTACCCATTTAAACAGGGCGCTCTCTTTATACACAAAACTTGGAAATAATAAAAGGGCTGCCGAGGTAAATTTGAATATTGGTTTGGTACATTTTGATTTCGAGAACTATGATGCGGCACTAATTCCATTAGACATGGCAATCGAAACTTCCAGGAAAGAAGGATTCTTATCAGTGCTTTGTCTTACTTACCTTGCAAAATCCCAAGTACTTTTGAAGTTAAATGACTTACGTTATGCTTCCGAGTTCGCTAACAAAGCCTTAGAGGTAAGCCATAACCTGGATGATAAATTAACGGTGGCTGATATATATAAAGTAAAAGGAATAATAGAAAAACAGTTGAATAATTTTGTAGCATCTGAAACATATCTCCTCAACAGCTTACGGATAAATCAAAGCCTGGATAACGAGATGAATGCTGCAGAAACATCATTTGAACTGGGTCTCCTTTATGAAAAAATGAACAATTCATCTTCAAAAAATTCCTATTTAAAAAGTTCGCATGAATATTTTAAAAATATTGGTGCAAATGCTAAGGTTGAAAGGATTGAAGAACTGTTAGGATTTAATTCAGCATTATAAAATAGAAGGTTACAAAGAGGTAAAAATGAGTAATAATAATAAAAGTATAATCAAGGATTTAAAAGGACTCCTTAATAGTTACTTAACTGAATCTTTTGCGAAAGATTTTATAAAAGTACTAGATGAGAATGTCTCTCTAAAACCAATCCTGGAACCGGATATTTCTGATGTAGAAAAATCGCAGATACAGTATGAGCCCCCAAAAGGAATCAATTATAGAATTACTATAGATAAGGTGATAACTCTTTGCGCAAGATTATTGCCTGAAGAAAAATACGTCAATTTAATGCTGGACCTTTCACAACTAATGTTCTTTGCTGGAGAAATTTCCTATTCACTGGAAATTGCGGAGGATTTATTAAACAAGCTTCGATCGAACGGAAAATTTGCTAATCTACTTGCTGAAGCTAATTTGATGATTTCTAAAATTTATTGGTCACAAGCTTATTGGGACGAATGCAATAACTTTATTTCGGAAGCAATGAACATTTTTAAATCAATTGATAGTGAACCGGGAATAGCAAAATGTGAGAATATGCTGGGGACACTATATGGTGAGAAAGGTGAATTTGATAAGGCACAGAAACATTTGGAAAATGCTTTAGACCATCTAAACAACGATGGCGATCTATCATCAAAAGCAATGATATTAACAAACCTCGGTATAATAAATACAATAACAGAAAATTATGAAAAAGCCACCTGGTATTATAAGAATGCCGTTACAAAATTTAATGAGCTGAAAGATTTTAGAAGGTTAGCACGAGTTTATCATAATACGGGGATGTTATATACCAGGATGGATAATTATGAGGCGGCATTAGACGAATTTAACAAGTGCATAACCTTATCTATTGAGAATGATTATTTGTCGAACTGTGCTGTTGCATATTTAGGAAAAGCTTTTATTTATATGAAACTGAAAAATTCAGCACTAGCTGATGCGTATACGGATAAAGCAATGGAAATAGCATATAAGATAAACGATACTCTTTCTATTGCTGATATATATAAAGTAAAAGGGATGATCCAAAACAATATGAATAACTTTGAGCTTTCAGAAGAGTTATTCGAAAACAGCATAAGATTGAATAAGGATATTGAAAGCAAATTAAACGAAGCAGAAAGTTATGCTCAGTTGGGAAAACTTCTTCAAAAAAGTAACAGAACTGAAGAGGCTAAACCTTATATCGCAGCTGCAGAAAACTTTTTAAGCAAGTTAAACCACGAAAAGATTACTGCTGGTTTAGTTGAGCAAAGTATTTAGAAATATTAACTAAAATTCAAGTCTTAGAAAATTAAAAATCTTCCGGAAAAAATAATGAAAAATATTTTAACGATTCTACTGTTTGCAATAGTATTGCTCTTTGGCTGCGATACTTCCTCTGACTTATCTGTAAATTCTTCTGAAAGTAATTTTTCTAAATCATCAATTTGTTTAACCCCACATGAGCAAATTCCCCTTCCAGACAAATCGCCTTTGTGGACGGATAGTATATTTACAATGAGTCAGGTAATTGATGGTTCGGTTGGCGGAAGAATGATTATGGAAAAATATTACATCGCAGAGGACGGCGATTCAATCATAATGAAATCAGATTTAAGAATACCTGCGAATGCATTCAAGGGTACTGAAACAATTACAATGACCGTTGATGACCATAACGCTGCAGTGCATTTTTACCCTGAAATTATCTTTACCGATACATTAAAACTATGCCAGAGTTTTGAAGGACTTCATTTAGAAAATT
>Ga0184636_1000289_pt1 | contig 12294 bp, 11 predicted proteins | sample PLM3_60_b2_FD_133164 | JGI IMG/M metagenome (GOLD analysis project Ga0184636, IMG submission 133164) | Groundwater sediment microbial communities from an aquifer in East River, Colorado, USA - PLM4_90_b2 | ecosystem: Environmental > Terrestrial > Soil > Riparian zone | place: USA: East River... | reverse complement strand
TTCGGTTCCAGGCTGACGGAATTCTAATGTTTACACGCCAGCTTTTAAGGTGTACATCCAGCCCGCAAAAAATGGTTGTACCTCTAAAGTCTAAATTGTTATTTTTGTTCATGAGGTTTCTGTTTTAAGTTTAAAAGAAATTTGCTAATTAAAGTTATCCTTTTAGCAGAAACTCCTTTTAACTCATACATAAGACCTATTTCCCCCGCTTCGGCAAGCCCTGGACGTTAGCGGTCTAAAAAGAAAAACCAATTAATTCCTGATTTATGGAAGAATTAGCCACAGGAAGGGCGATTACTCCAGCAATCTCTTCAAGAGTACAATCCATTGACCTGCTTCGTGGAGTAGTAATGGTTATAATGGCTCTCGATCATGTAAGAGATTATTTTCACGCAGACGCATTTCTTTACAGTCCCACTGACCTTTCAAAAACTACAGCCGCACTATTTTTCACAAGATGGGTCACTCATTTTTGTGCACCTGTATTTGTATTTCTGGCAGGCACTTCTGTTTATTTGATGAGTCAAAAAAAAAGTAAAAAAGAATTATCACTTTTCCTTTTAAAAAGGGGTGTATGGTTGATATTTTTAGATATAGTGGTGCTCGCCTTCGGATGGAGTTTTGATATTTATTTCCACGTTATTTTATTTAACGTCATCTGGATGTTCGGCATGAGCATGATTGTATTGGCAGCATTGGTACATCTCCAGTTAAAAATTATTTTGTTGGTCGGACTTGTAATCGTGGCCGGACATAATCTTCTGGATAATTTTAACGTTGAAGGAAACAATCTGTCAGCTTTTTTATGGGCACTTTTACACAAACAAGCCGGCTTTACCCTTACCGAAAAAACTATCTTTGTTGGCTATCCTCTTGTACCATGGATAGGTGTTATGGCCCTTGGATACTGTCTTGGCGGTTTATATACTGCAAATTATAATCCATTAAAGAGAAAAAAAATCCTTATACGAATAGGAAGTTTAGCGATCCTGCTATTCGTTGTTTTGCGGGCAACTAATATCTATGGTGATAGCTCACTCTGGAGTCGGCAGCTTTCACCATTATTTACTTTTCTCTCTTTTTTAAATACATCAAAATATCCTCCTTCATTATTATTTATCCTGATGACATTGGGGCCGGCCCTCCTGTTTCTTGCTTTTACAGAAAACGTCGATAACAAGATTGCCAATGTAATTTCTGTTTATGGGCGGGTACCCTTGTTTTTTTATGTTCTTCATATCTACCTTATTCATCTCCTTGCATTGTTTGCTGCAAATTTGTTGTCCGGCTTTAACTGGTCAGATATGATATTAAAACAACCGCTTTGGTTTACGGAAAATTTAAAAGGCTATGGGTTTTCCCTGGGTATTGTATACCTGGTCTGGGTAGGTGTTGTATTAGCACTCTATCCTTTATGCAGGTGGTACGACCAGTATAAGCGACATCATAAAGAGAAATGGTGGCTCAGTTATATGTAAGCCGCTAAAAATAATTTGCTCTGCAGTTAATTTTATTTGGGTATTATATATCCTGAAAATTCAAAGATTTTACAAATACTACGGCCGGCCTTAGTATGAAATAATTAAGCACTAACCGCTAACAAACGTATTGCCAAAAGCGGGGCTAACGAATATATCCTCATCTTTTTATCGCTATCAGCTGTGGTACGGGCGGGAATAAATCTCAACAAAAGAATTTAACTTCAACTTTAGTAATTCTATCGGCTTCTGTTCCGGCTGACGTGACAGGGAATATCAGCACAGCAGAAAGCCCTGACGTTGCCTGCCATTCCCCATTTTCCGACAACAGAAATAAATTCTCCAGCTAACGTAGGGAAAATCCTAAAGAATCGTAATTTCAAATTGATGCTTTTTGCAAGGCCGTATTAATAATTGGTGTGCCATAACCCGTGTGCCATTCTGGTTGAAATATTATCTTCATTAAATTGAAGAATTGATAAATTCAGTGGTGGCTTCGAGAAATCAAAGACCCCGTTCAGGATAATTTTTAAATCTTGAAATATTTCTTTAGAGCATCTTTTGGTTTTGCAATTACACTTTGACTTGCGCAGGGTTCAGCGAAGCTTTGTGTGTTAATGTAAAACAAGACTGAAAAGCTTCTTTAAACCTTTTAAAACGTTAGTCAGAATTATAGGACGCTACTGCAAACAACAAAGACATGACAAGAAACATAGTTTTTTTACTTTTATCACTGACTTGCGGACAACGGATTTTTGCACAGACGGCTTCTGACACAGCAGCAATTAAAAACAAACTGACAGCAATTCTTGACCGTGACCAAAAGACCCGGGCTAAAGGCGATTCAACTCAGTTTATGAATTACATCGACAGTTGTAATTTAGTGCAAGTGGAAATTTTGATTGCAAAGTATGGTTGGTTAGGAAAAAGTTTTGTTGGTGCAAAAGGCAACGGCACAGTGTTTCTTGTTATTCAACATGCAGACCTTGCGACACAGGAAAAGTATTTGCCGCTATTACAAAAGTCAGTTGAACAAGGTGAATCACGACCTGCTGACCTTGCACTTTTGCAGGACAGAGTTTTGATGCGACAAGGCAAAAAACAAATTTATGGTTCGCAGGTTGTGTTTAATAAAACGACAGGAGCACAGGAATTCTATCCGATAGAAGATGAGAAGAATGTAAATATCAGACGAGAAAAAGTAGGACTGCAACCAATGGAAGAATATGCAAAACATTTCGGCATTGATTATAAATTGCCAACCCAATAAATAATGGAAACAAGAAAAGGACATTTGGAGAAAGTTTTTTGTTCGCCTGGGGTCTTGCCCATGGACATTTTGAGACGAAAAGAATTTACGCCGTTGTCGGTGTTTAACAAAAAGGCTCTTTCAATTTTTAATCACTACACCAACAACCGAATTTAGTCTTCTTCGAAATATTCTTTTTCCTTGCCGGGTGTCCGATAGAAGGATTGTGAGCCGATGTCTCACCAGGGGCTTGTGTGTGAGGCGTGGACCCGATAGCTATCGGGTCGGCGACAAATTCAGATGAGATTTAAAAAGACTTCTGGAGGCATTGACAATATAAAAAAACGAATAGTAAACTATTGAAAATCAGTATCTGAATTTTTGCATTTTGCCCGTAAGTGCTGTATATTTAATTGTTGTGCGTCATGGCAAGTTGACATTTTTCAAAAGTTCGGTGAATTTTTTGCCCTTGATTGCTTTCACGTATTTTTGAATTTTAATTCTTCAGATAAATACTTGATCAATTTTCCAAAAATTAAAAATGAGTCTAAAAAAAATTACAATTGCACTATCAATTGCATTCTTTATTAGTTTAATAGCAATGATTTATTTTCTTTATTACAATCCATTACCTAACGATACGGAAGGTAAAATCAAGGTCGAGGTAATTAAGTACTTAATGCAGCTTATGGTTGTGGTAATTTTAGGCAGCATCGTTGCAGTGCTTTTTAAAGCTGAAGAAATAAGCCGGAAAGAGAAAGAATTTCAAGAAGAAAAACAAATTGAGATAAGAAATGATTTTATGAAGCGTCTTAGCAAATTTTATTATAAAATAAAATTTGTGCGACGAACAATGAGGGCCGGGGGGTTAACAACGAAGTATGGAAAAATGCCAGATAAATTAACTCGAGATCAAATTTTATTATATAAAAATCAAATTGAAATAATTAATGAGGTTCAGCTTGGAATTGAAGAGATGAAACTTGAGATTGAAAACTTTAATGAACTTATATTTCAAGGCGTTTCGGGAAATATGAGCAAAATGGAAAGATATTTAGCGAAAATTCTAGATGAATTTGAAATAACTTTTCCTCTATTTGATATCAATCAATCCATTTCCTTTGAGCAACTTAAATGCCTGAAAGAATTTACTGATTCTACAAAAGATGGAGATATTTCTCTTTTTAAGTCAAATTTGTCTAATCCGTATTATAGCGCTATTAAAACTTTGAGCCATCCAACTAAGTAAATTAAAGAGCCACGAACGCACAACATAAGTATTTGCAATAGCAGGGCTGGACGGAAGAGCAATCGGCAGCAAATCGCTCATCAGCTGCAGATATCGGGGCGACGGAATTCTATCGGCGACAAAATGTATCTTCAACAAAATGTTTTCAATAAGGCATTTGTTCGGGCTGGACGTTCAATGAATATCCTGCCATCGCAAATACTTTTTCGTTAGCGGAAATTGTAACCGACACCATTTCAACATAGACAAATGATTGACATAAGAAGCCTTGATAAAGCGGCTGATTTGCACAAGCCAAGACGTCTTAAGAAATATGTGCTGGTTTGGTGTTCGTCCGGGTCTGTTATAATAGTTGTTGATGAAAATGAATTTGTATTAAAATCAAATACTGTTATCACTATTACATCGGGACAAATTCACTATATCAAAAAAGCAAAGGCTGCAAAAGGCTTTGTCCTTGAATTTACTTATGACTTTTTTTGTAAAAATGATAAAGACATTGAATTGATTTTTCATAACAGTTTGTTTTGCCATTTTGCTATGAATGAAATAATCCCTCTTAATAAAAGTGATTTAGTTGAATCAGAACTAAATCAAATTGAGAAAGAGCTAATTCAAAAGCCTTATCAGTACATGATTTCCCTACATAGCAGGATTGAATTGATATTGGTAGAAATCAACCGTGCTAAAATAAAACAGGGTGGTGAAATCTGGAAACCGGACGCGCCCTTTTTGAAATTCCTGGAAACAATAAGAGCCAATTTTAAAAAGAATCTTACTGTACGTCAAATTGCATCTTCTTTAAATACTACCGAATCAAAATTAAATGAGCTTTCAAAACTGCACACAGGAAGAACAGCACAAAGTGTGATACACGGTTTAGTTGCATCGGAGGCTAAACGGTTGTTTATGTATGAAAAATTATCTGTCAAGGAAGTGGCTTATGAATTGGGATTTAATGACCCTTTCTATTTTTCCAATTTTTTTAAGAAACAGAGTAAGCAATCTCCTAAAACGTATAAAGAAAAATACTCCATTTAAAACTTACATGTTTTTTCTGTAATCGTCTATTCTTTAGGGCAGTTTCACAACCCATCTTTGCTCCTGATTAATCATTGTTGAATAGTAAATAAAAGTCAATGAAAAAATATCAGGATTTAGCAACACTACTTTTAAGATTTGCATTAGCTGCTGGTTTTTTATCTGCAGCAGGAAGCCGGTTGGGCGTCTGGGGAAAAGGCTGGGGTAATTTTTTAGGGTACACCGGCGAAGTAAATTCTTTTGCTCCAGCCTGCTTAATTCCAGCACTTGCAATCACTGCCACAATGCTTGAAACCGGTCTTGCCATTTTATTACTCATTGGTTTCAAAACAAGGTGGACTGCACTTGACACTGCGATGCTGACATTGTTATTTGCATTGGCAATGGCTTATTCTTTTGGTATCAAAGAACCTTTAGATTATTCTGTATTTGCCGATTGCACAGCGGCATTTTTGTTGGCGACTATGCCCCACTATCGCTGGAGTATTGATGAAATAGTAATTCAAAACAAATAAAATAATAACAAGATGAAAGAAAGAATGAACATTAACAAAGCAGAGCCTGGAATTTATCAGGCAATGGCAGCATCAGACAAAAAGGTGGAATCTTTTGAACTGGATGCGAAATTGAAGGAATTGATAAGAATAAGAGTATCACAGATAAATGGGTGTGGCTACTGTATCAATTCCCATACTAAAGATGCACTAAAAATTGGCGAAACAACACAACGGCTTTTTACTATCAGTGCATGGTGGGAAACTCCCTTTTTTACAGAAGAAGAAAGAGCTGTTTTAAAACTTGCTGAACAGGTAACCAACATTTCAAATAAAGGTATAACCGACGAAGTGTACAACAATGCTATTAATATTCTGGGAGAAACGAAATTAGCTCAGGCAATTTTTGTAATTGTTACTATTAACAGTTGGAACCGTATTGCCATTTCTATGCACATGGTGGCAGAAAATGATTAATGATATTTAAAAATTAAATTGTAGAAAAATGAAAGAACAAATTATTTGCAGTACCTGCGGCACTTATTATCCCGAAGATAACCTGCCTGAACTTTGCACCATTTGCATGGATGAGCGTCAATACATCCCGGTTACCGGTCAAAGCTGGACGAAGACTTACGATTTGCACCTTAAGCACAGTGTGAAACTCAATCGCCTTCAGGAGAGGTTATATGAAATGGAAATCAATCCTATGTTCGCCATTGGACAAAGAGCTTTATTCATTCTTTCCGAAAAAGGAAATGTACTTTGGGATTGTATCCCCATACTGGATGAACTTACGATAGAATTTATAAAATCGAAAGGTGGTCTCAAAGCAATTGCATTTTCTCATCCTCATTTTTACAGCAATATGAACGATTGGGCAGAAATTTTTGCCTGCCCTGTATATATCCATCAAAATGATGAACAGCATATAATGGTAAAAGGTAAATATATCCGGCTTTGGCAAGGTGATGAAATGAGCTTATGGGACGGTATAAGGATCATCTGCATTGGAGGACATTTTGCAGGAAGCAGTATTTTGCATGTGCCTTTTCTTTCCAAAGAAGGCACTATCATTTGTGGGGATACTTTGTTTCTTTCTCCAAGCAAAAAGCATTTCTCTGTTGTGCACAGTTCACCCAACCGAATGCCATTACCTTTGAATGAAATGAAACGGGTGAAAAAGCGGTTTGACAGTATATCATTTGATTCGTTTTATGGGTATCAACGAATACAAAATCTTTCGGAAAATGTGAAAGGAATTTTAGAAATGTCAATGAGCAGGTATTTTGCTTAGGAAAATATGTTTAAAACAAGACTAAGTCTTTTCAAACAAAATTTAAACACCAGCTAATATGCTAAAACTTAAAAAATTTGGCAGGGCAATTACGCAGACCTAATTTCCCGGGTTGACAGCGAAGAAACATTGATAAAATTTGAAGAACCAACACTTAATTTTCCGTTGACACCAGAACAATTAAATATTTCACTAAGTGGTAAAAACAGAGTTGCTTTCAAAATTGTTAGTAGTGAAACAAATTTAGCGATTGGTCATTCTGAAATATATCTATCAGATAAAGAGTAATATTTGGATAGCAATAAATATGACAATTGTCAGGCAGAAATGGCATGAATTGCAACAAAATATTTTAAGTAATGAATAATATCTCTCAAAAAGAAAAAGCAGAACGGTTCCGTGAGCTTCACTATACTGAAAAAATGCTGATATTGCCTAATATCTGGGATACATTAGGTGCTTTACTGCTGGAGAGTTTGGAATATCCTGCTATTGCAACAGCGAGTGCTTCTATTGCATTTTCTAACGGATACAATGATGGCGAAAACATACCGTTCAAGGATTTACTAACACTTTTAAAAAGAATTGTGAACAGTGTAAATATTCCTGTGACAGCGGATTTTGAAAGCGGATATGCCGAAAGTGATATTCAATTTCAAGAAAACATTAAACTACTTATTGGCACCGGGGTAGTAGGAATTAATATAGAAGACACTGACAACAAAACCAATAAGCTTCAATCACTCGAATCTCAATGCAATAAAATCAGGCTCGTAAGAAAAATGTCAGATGAAATAGGCATACCACTTTTCATTAATGCCAGAACAGACGTTTATTTACATGAAAAAAGCTTTGCGGCTACAGCGGCAAAATTCGATGAGGTAATGAAAAGAGGATTGGCCTATAAAAAAGCAGGTGCAGATGGTTTTTTTCCAATTGTACTGAGGCAGGAAGAAGAAATAAAAAAACTAATTGCTCAAGTTAAATTGCCACTCAATATTTTAGCCATCCCTGGTATTCCTGATTTAAAAGTATTAAATAAATTAGGCGTTGCAAGGGTTAGTTTGGGACCTTCTCTTTTAAAAATTGCCATCAAAGCGATGAAGGCTTTGGCAATACAATTAAAAGATTATGATGGGTTATCTTCAATTACGGAAAATAAAATATCAACTGATTATTTAAAAAACTTAGTTAGCAAAAATTATTAATTAGCGATGACTGTCAGATTAAATATTGACTTCTACAATTCATAGTTGTTTTTTACTTTACACGCTAAGTGAAATGCCTTAGTTTTTCGGCCTCGTTCAAAAATATCTTCCTTTAATTAAAGCCGTGTTCCTGCCAACATACAAAGTTTCGGAGACAGGCTTGTAACAAAAAAACTGAATCAAATGTATTTCCATTTAAAACCTTTGTAAGAATCTCTTCTCTTTAGGGCAGTATTTCTGATGCCCCCGTCATCATATCCGGTTATTTGCTCAGCTTCAGTAATGCTAAAGAATTTCTGTATTAGCTTCCCTTCTGATGAATATTGGGCGATGCGTTTAACATGCTTATAAGGAAACCCCTGCGATTTGATTTTTTTAAGCTTACCGAATCTCCAATACATTCCTTTACAATGAGTAATAGCACCGTTAACAGCTAAGGAAATGGTATTGGATTTACATCCTATATGATCTGATGCTTCCGTAATAGATTTATATGTGTTTATTAATTTTCCTTTTTCGTCATAACAGGAAATTGTTTTTTCTGGTCTTCGTTTGCGCTTTTGATCGTACGTTTTAACCTGTATAGCTGATTTTGGTACCAGGCTTAAGTTTTTGTAATTGGTATTCAAATTATTTCCATCTTTAAATGTAATGACCTGGGTTTGATCATTCAGATCAAATTTTTTGACAAAGAGATAATAAACTATTCTATGGGCACCAAATGCGTTCTTGCATGCATCCTGGCATAACGAAACGCTTAGGACCCAATTATATTTTTTGGTATAAGGATTAAGCCTTTTTGAAGGTTGTTGTTTCAGAATCTTTTCTTTCAAATGAAAATCGCCTTTCACGCCTCTTTCAACCCATCTTTCCAATGATTTAATTCGGCCATAATTTGAAAGCTCGTAAGAATCTTCATAACCTGGAATTTCCTTCCATATTTCACCTGGTAAGTTTTTTAAAGAAAGATTCTGGTATGGATATTTCATGACACCAAAATAGAAAAAGATTTGGAACAGCTTTGGTTTAGGGATGACAAAAGTTTTTTTGCAAGCCTGTCTCCTTATTGAGCTTTGTGTGTTGGCAGGGACACGGTGTTAATTAAAGGAAGAAATTTTTGAACCAGGCCGGTCCCGTCTTTGTTCAAAGCCTTGCTTCGGAGACAGGCTTGCAAAAAAAATGATTATATAGCGGTTTCAATTTCTATCTCATCACTATTTATTTAGTCTCCAAAACCCTTTTCATCGCCTCTGCCTTCAGTAAGCATTCCTCCCATTCTTTTTCAGCCTCGCTATAAAAAGTAATGCCTGAGCCTGTCTGGAAAGAAAGATATTTATTGGTTTGATTATAGACAATGCTCCTGATCACCACGTTAAAATCAAAATCTTCATCTGGATTTATATAACCAACAGCCCCGGAAAAAATCCCGCGTTTTGTTTTTTCATATTGCCCGATCAGTTCCAGCACTTTTTTCTTTGGTGCACCCGTCATCGAACCCATGGGAAAGGCAGAACGAATGATCTCTGCGAAAGAAATTTCATCTTTTAACTCACCGCTTATCGTTGAGATCATCTGGTGCACCTGCGGAAAGGAATAGATACCATATAACTCTTCTACCCTTACGGTTCCTTCCTTACAAACTCTTGAAAGATCATTGCGGACCAGGTCAACAACCATCACATTTTCAGACCTTTCTTTTGCGCTATTGAGTAATTCATCCCGGCTTTTATCATCCTCTTGTTTTCCGGGAATTCTTTTTGAAGTTCCCTTTATCGGCTGAGATAATATCTTTCTTCCCTGCTTTTTTAAAAATCGCTCAGGACTTGCACATAACAACCATTTATCATTGAGTTTATAAAGGGCGGAAAAGGGATTAGGTGAAACAGCGGCCAGTTTTTTATAAACGGTCAGCGGGTCGATCTCTGCATCTTCTGCAAAAAATTCCTGGCAAAAATTTATTTCATAACAATCGCCCCGTAAAATATGCCGGCGCAGTTTCTGAATAATTGAAATGTATTCTTCTTTGCTGATCCTGTTTTGAATAGTAAGAGAGGATTGAACAGGTTTTTCTTTTGAAACAGTTCCTGCCAAAATAGTTTTATAAATTTCTTCTGCATCGCCTGTTTCACATTCAATGATCAGTTTTTTTTCATTCAGTCTTATTACTATTTCAGGCTGAAAGAAAAAAAGAACAGGAAACAAAATCTGATCCGGGTGAAAGGAATGAACATCTTCGATCTCATTTTTAAGATCATATCCCAAATGGCCAAACAACCATCGTTTATCTTTTGAAATAAATTTTTGTACTTGTTCTAATGCGCTTCCTGCACCGGCCCCGATTGAATCCATTACACCTGCTGCCAGTATACATTCAACAGAATGCGGCGGTACCTGGTATTGATGATTATCCAAAAAACAAAAAGTGTTGAACCGGTTTGCCCAGTCCAACACTTTTTCTTTGACTTGTATAAAATCACTAATAGTGAAAATGCAGTTAGTGCTGGTTGCCTGATTCAAGGTTTATAAAAAGATTAAAAATCATCTTCTTCATCGTCAAAGCCGCGGTCGTTAAAAAGATCCATGTCCTTAAATTCATCATCAATCTTAAATTCATCCTCCTCTTCGGCTGCGCCTTTTTTCCCAGGGGCTTTTTTTGCTTTTGACTTAGGAACATCAAACTCCTCAAAGTCGGGGTCCCATTCTTCCTCTTCCTCTACTTTATCCCAGTCATCTACAGCATCCTCTACTTCTTCTTCTTCATCATCATCCTCACCGGATTTCTTCTTTGAAGAACCGATGGCCTTGCCTTTTTTAGTGGCAGGTGTTTCCATTTCATCCTCCTCATCAAAGTCATCATCATCTTCTTCCAATTGTTTTTTTGATTTGGAAGAAGGTTTTTTGACCGAGTCATCGGGTTCCTCGTTAGTTTTCGCTGAGGGTTTTTTCCCTTTACCAGATTTACTTGTCATAGGTATAATAAGATTAATCAGTGTAAAATTTCAGCGAAGTTTTTAATCCGCCAAATTTTTTCAAACTATTTTCAAGTTATTTTTTTACTTATCAAATAAAGGGACTATTTGTTCCCGCCCCGGACCGTTTGAAACGTAATGTATGTTGACACCAAGCTGATTATTGATAAAATCTGCGTAAATCTTCATAGCCTCAGGCAAGTCCTTAGGCGATTTCGCTGCTCCGGTGGAAACATTCCATCCATCAAACTTACGATATACCGGTTCAATATTCATCCTGGTCATCTGGAAGGGGATTTCATCCGTTTCTTTTCCATTTATTTTATAGGCCGTACAAACCTGTAGTTCTTTAAACGCATCCAGCACATCTGCCTTTGTCATTACCAGTTTCGTAACTCCATTGATCATACAGGCAAAGCGCAGGGCTACCAGGTCAATCCAACCGCAACGCCTTGGCCTGCCGGTGGTTGCACCAAATTCATGACCAGTCTGTCTTAATTGCTCACCCGTTTCATCGGTAAGCTCGGTAGGAAATGGACCGCTGCCAACCCGGGTGCAATAGGCCTTGGTAACTCCAATTACTTCTTTTATTTTTTGGGGCGCCACACCCAGGCCACTGCATACACCTGCCGTAATGGTGCTTGAAGAGGTAACAAACGGAAAAGTCCCGAAATCAATATCAAGCATGCTTCCCTGCGCCCCTTCGGCTAAAACCCTTTTTCCCTGCTGTAATCTGTGATTGATAAAATATTCTCCGTTCACAATGTTCATTTGTTTCAAAAGTTCAACCGCTTCAAAAAACTCGTCCTCCCAGGCAGAAATATCTTCATTGAATGAATAATTATCCAGTAAAGTCTGATGCTTTGATTTCAGCCTGGAATAGGAAGCAGTAAAATCTTTATCAAGAAGGTCACCCACACGTAACCCATTGCGGCCGGTTTTATCCATGTATGTGGGTCCGATACCTTTTAGGGTTGACCCGATCTTTTCATTCCCTTTTGAAAGTTCTGCAGCCTTGTCCAATGCCCGGTGAGTAGGAAGAATAAGATGAGTTCGTTCACTGATAAATAAATTCTTTTTAAGATCAATTCCAAACCCGGAAACAGTTTCAGATTCTCTTTTTAGCGTTACAGGGTCAAGTACCACTCCGTTCCCGATGAGATTTGTAACTCCTTCATGAAAAACTCCTGAAGGTATCTGGTGCAGTACAACCTTTTTATCTTTAATATATAAAGTATGCCCCGCATTCGGCCCGCCCTGGAACCTTGCTATCAGATCATAATCCCTTGCAAAAAAATCTACGATCTTT
>Ga0184636_1000288_pt1 | contig 12301 bp, 12 predicted proteins | sample PLM3_60_b2_FD_133164 | JGI IMG/M metagenome (GOLD analysis project Ga0184636, IMG submission 133164) | Groundwater sediment microbial communities from an aquifer in East River, Colorado, USA - PLM4_90_b2 | ecosystem: Environmental > Terrestrial > Soil > Riparian zone | place: USA: East River... | reverse complement strand
CAGATTGAAGAGACCACCTCGGACTTCGATAAAGAGAAGCTCCAGGAACGCCAGGCTAAACTCGTCGGCGGCGTCGCCGTCGTTAAAGTCGGCGCATCCACCGAAGTCGAACTTAAAGAAAAGAAGCACCGCGTCGAGGACGCTCTCTCGGCTACCCGCGCGGCTGTCGAAGAAGGCATCCTGCCCGGCGGCGGTGTGGGTTTATTGAACGCTCTGCCGGTGCTGGATAAACTCGCTCTCACCGGTGACGAGGCTACCGGCGCCGATGTCATCCGCAAGGCGGTTACCGAGCCTTTACGCTGGATTGCCACCAATGCCGGCAAAGACGGGGCGGTCATTGTTGACACCGTCAAGAAGTCTAAAAAAGGCGTCGGCTACGATGCCGAGAAAGACGAATTCGGCGATATGGTCTCCAAAGGCATTATCGACCCCACCAAGGTCGTCCGCACGGCTCTGGAAAATGCCGCCAGCATCGCGGTTATGGTCCTGGTCACCGAAGCGCTGGTGGCGGATATTCCTGAAAAGAAGGAGCCCGCTATGCCCGCTGGTGGCGGTATGGGTGGCATGGGCGATTACGGGATGTAATCGACTAGACAATTCAATAATCGAAATTAGAATAGCCCCGGTGAAAATCGGGGCTATTTGTTTGTAAAATCCCCCTTAGTCCCCCTTTTACAAAGGGGGAAAGAGTGGACAAAACCGATGATATATGGTTTGTATAATCATCCTCTCCCTTTCGTAAAGGGAGAGTTAGTGAGGGATTTTATTATTTGCCACTTTATCCACATCCCTCTATACTTAAAATAGAGGCTAAAAATGAACATGCAATCTAAAGAAAACTGTGGTGTCTGCGGCAAGCCTTTAATCTACGGCACCAAAGAAGTTTTAAAGCGGTGCGACTTTTGCGGTCAAGAGTTCCCGGCTATGATATATTGTCCCGAGGGGCATTACATTTGCGACGTCTGCCATAGTCGCGGAGCGCTGGATATCTTAAGGGATGTACTGAACACGACCAAAAGCGCCGACCCCATTGAAATTCTGGAAAAAGTAATGGCTCATCCCTCGGTGCCGATGCACGGGCCCGAGCACCACGCCATGGTTCCGGCCATAATCATTACGGCGGTGAAGAATGCCGGCTATCCTGTTCCCGATGGCGCTATCGAGCAAGCTATCGAGAGGGGCTCAAAAGTGCCGGGTGGGTGGTGTGGTTTTTACGGCGTCTGCGGCGCGGCTATCGGTGTGGGCACCGCCGTCAGCGTCCTCACCGGGGCAACGCCGTTAACCGGCAAGACAAGGGCGCTGGCTAACGAAGCGACGGCTTTTGCTTTAAACAAAATGATTGATGACGGCGCACGCTGCTGTAAAAGAGCGAGCCGTAAAGCACTAGAAGCGGCCGTTGAATTTTTGAAGAACAGAATGGATATAAACCTGAAGATAGATAAGAAAATTAAGTGTAACTATGTTCAACGGAATACAGAATGTATTAAAAAAGCCTGCCTTTATTACCAGGACTAGAGCTTCAGCAGTTCTTCCCAGTTCCCATCCGGGTCGATGGGGCCTACCGCTACTAGGTGGAGTTTTTCGGCTACCAATATTTCGCCGGCAATCTTTTGCAGTTCATCTCCGGTAATCGCGTCCACGATGGCAATCACTTCATCAACCGTCTGGATTTTCCCCAGCAAAATTTCCTGGCTGCCCGTCCAGCTGGCAACACTGCGGCTGTCCTCCATACGCAAGAAGATGCGCCCTTTAAAAAGTTCCTTAGCCTTTTCTATCTCGGCTTCAGGTATCCTTTCTTTAATACGGTTGAGTTCGCCGAGGATGGCTTTGATAGCTACCGCCAGGTTTTTATTATCCACGCCGGCGGATACCACCATGGCTCCGGTATCGAGGAAGTGCTCCGCGTAGCTCTGGATGCTGTAAGCCAGCCCCAGCTTATCGCGTATTTCGGTAAACAACCGACTGCTCATTCCTTCGCCGAGGATGATGTTTAACAAATCGAGCTTAAAGCGGTCGGGGTGGACGATTGATAGACCCGGCAGCGCCAGGCACATCTGGGTCTGCTCGGTATCCTTTTTCTCGATAGCCACCCGCCGCCCGATTGGCTTATCTAGATAGGAGGTATATTTTACCGTCGCTTGTTTTTTCTGCCATCCCGCCAATGTCTGGTTGACAGCGGCGACGGTTTCTTCGTGATTGATGGCGCCGGCAATCGCCAGTACCGCGTTTCCCGGCTGATATTGCCCCGCCATGTAGTCCAGCATCATTTCTCTGGTAATGCCTGTTACCGTTTCCTTGCTGCCGGCGATATCCCGTCCCAGCGGATGCCCGGGCCACATTATATCGTCGAGGAGCATGGAAACCCGCGCCGCCGGCAGGTCCAGCGTCATATTGATTTCCTCAATGATAACCTGCCGTTCTTTTTCCATCTCTGCAGGGTCGAACTTGGAGTTAAGCAGAATATCCGCCATCACGTCCAGCGCCCGCCCAAAGTGCGGCTGCGCCACCTTGCACCAGTAAACGGTCAGCTCTTTATCCGTGCCGGCGTTGAGCATTCCCCCCACCCCCTCGATGACCGAGGAGATTTCAATCGGCGTGGAGCGCTTTACCGTGCCTTTGAAACACATATGCTCGATAAAGTGCGATACGCCCGCTTCGGCATCGTTTTCATAGCGGGAACCGGTGCCGATGAAAAAGTTAATGGAAACCGACCGCGTGGCAGGCATCGCGGCCGTAATCAGGCGCAGTCCGTTATCTAGCGTGACTTTCTCGTACAATAAATCGCTCCTAATAGCTTATGATAAGGTATTTGCTGAAAATATCCTAATCCAGCTTGCGTACTCTTTTTGACATGGCTAACAAAAACAGTGTGATTATAACCAACAATATTGCCATGCTACCTACCGACCAGGGAGCCCCGATACCCTCCGCCAGCAAACCGGCGAAGAACGACCCGAGTGAGCCTAGCCCAAACCCCAGCATCAAAAAGCTCATCACCCGCCCGCGGTGGATGGCGTCGGTATAGTATTGCACCAGCGAATTGCCCAGCGCCATTTCTATCGTGCTGCCCATGCCGATGAACACGATTATCACCAGCGACAAATACCACATGTTGGAGAAAGAGAAGACAATGAGTGATAGGCCCAATACAATACCGGCGATGAGCAGTATCATCCCGCGTTTGCGGTTCATCAAAGACGCCAGGATAAGCGAGCCGATAATCGCGCCGACTCCGGAGACGGCGATTAAAATACCCATGTCCGTGGCGCTTACCTTGAGGATATCCTCGGTGAACATCGGCAGGAGCTGGGAATAAGGCGAACCGAGGATAATAACCAGCACGGTAAAAACGAGGACGATAAGAATCGTCTTTTCGCTGCGGATATAGCGCCAGCCTTCCACGATGTCGGCCAGGGAGTTGCCGCCCTCGACGTTTTTCTGGCTGGTGGGCGGCACGAAAAGAATGAATACCCACGACATGATAATCATTACGGTCATAATAGCGAATACTACCCAGAAGTCGAAAACATCGATAAAGAAACCTGCCAGCGCCGGCGACAGCACGCGGAAAACGTTCATCCCCAGGTTGTTTAGTGATATTGCGTTCATCAGGTCTTCTGGCGGGACTATTTCCGAAATTATCGCCGAGCGGGCCGGCAGCATAAAGCCCATCACCGCCCCTTGCAAAGCCCCGCTGACCACCAGCACCCACCACGAATCGGGGTTGTTCGGACTTAAATAGCCGGTAAAGATAACAATCGTTGTCGCCAGCGAGATGATGATGGAAAAAATCTGGCTGATTTGGATTATCGTCTTTTTCTGGATTCTATCCGCCACGACGCCGCCGGGCAGCGTAAAGATAATCATGGGTATGGCGTTAGCCAGCGCCAGTATCCCGAGGATGGCGCCGGAGGGATTGATGCGGTAGACGAGCAGGTTGCGCGCCAGCATCTGCATGTTCATGGAGGACCAGTGCCCCACCATGGAAAAGTAATAAAGGCGGTAGATGGGGTGTTTAAAGGAGGCGAACGTCTTGGCTAGGCTGAAAGACATTACCCCGCCGCTGTATTGGGGTCTTGGTATGCCGTCGTCGTCTTTAGGTTGGCTAGGTTTGTTCATGCGGTCTTTCAAGTGAGGGAGCAGGGGGTGTGTAGTACCCCTATTTTACATGAAATGTCTTCGGGTGTCACTGGAAAGACCGCGATATACGCTTTATTTCTTTACGGTTCAGAAACCGGGCCTGTAACATTGGCGCTGTTATTGTAGCCGTAGTTCTCCCAGAAGCCGCGGAAATTGGTATTATCGGATAGCTCGATGCGGGTAACCCACTTCGCCCATTTATAGCCGAATTTGCTCATCGCCACTACCTGGAAGGGGAAGCCTCTATCCGGCGTCAGGGTAATATCGTTATCCTTGAGGCCGATGATGATATTGTTATTGATGATATAGCTTAAGTCCAGCGAGCTGTAGCCTTCCGGCACGTCGGCGGTATAGAAAATGACGATTTTGGCTTCAGGCTTAACGCCGGCAGCGGCAAAGATGGCGCTAAGCGCCGGGCCGGTCCATTTAGCTGTAAAGCTCCACCCCTCCACGCAGTCTAAATCCATCAGTTGGGAGATTTGTGGATACGCCTCTAAATCGGCATAAGTTAAGCTCAAGGGATGGTCTACCAGCCCGTCAACCGTTAATATATAGGTATCTTTATCAATGTATTGCGTGCCTTTGAGGGCGTTGTTATTCTGTTCACTGATGGGCGTCAACTGAACACCCATGAATTCCGTAGCTTCTACTTCACCATTAGGATCGGTGGTGGTAGTAGTACTTGAAGCAGTAGTGGTAGTTGCAGCGGTAGTGGCACAAGCCGTCAGGATTACTGGCAAGACTAACACGGCAGCCAGCGCTATTGTAAGTAATTTGTTTTTCATTAATCCTCCTCAGGCAAAATATTCGATATAAACTACCAGTGCCATGATGCCTGAGCCGACGGCTAATAAAACTCCGTTAGTCAGCCAGACGATTAATCTGCGGCGACTGGTTATCTTTAGTCTGATGTTTAATAAAACATGCACCAAAAAGAAAAATACCAGGGCTATGACACTCCCCCGATGGATGGCGTCTGCCAGCCGCCGGTCGATGAGGCTAAAGGAGAATCTATAGATGATATCCGTGTGGGTAATGCCCCACCCCGAAATCACCTGAATCACCACGCTCGCCAGCAGCAGCCAGGCGCTGATATTAGCTATTTTTTTCAACTGGATTTTCATTCTTACCTTCCCTCTTTATGGATATCACGTCTGCCGTTTAAATAATGTGATTTTCATCACTACTGGTGCTTCTGATATAATTCTGGTTACCATGAACCTTAGTGCTGCCGTCTTAAAAGGGGATGCCCTCGCCGCCGCCCGCCTTATTACCCTGATTGAGGACGAGTCGCCGGATGCCCTCGCCGCTTTAGAAGAGCTTTACCCACATACCGGTAAGGCGTATATCATCGGCATTACCGGCGCGCCGGGCGTCGGCAAGAGTACGTTAACGGATAGTCTCATCGACGTTCTTCGCCGACAGGACAAGTCCGTCGGCGTTATCGCTATTGACCCCACCAGCGCTCTCACCGGCGGCGCTTTGCTGGGCGATAGAATCCGTATGCAGCGCCATGCCGCCGACCAGGCCGTCTTTATTCGCTCTCTGGCGACGCGGGGTTGGGAGGGGGGGCTGGCTAAAGCCGCCATCGGCGCGGCGCACGTCCTGGACGCTATGGGTAAGGACGTTATCCTGGTGGAAACAGTGGGGTCGGGTCAGGTGGAAATGGATATCGTTAAAGCGGCGGATACCACCCTCCTCGTTTTAGCCCCCGGCGCCGGCGATGAAATCCAGACGATGAAAGCCGGTATTATCGAGTGGGCGGACATTATTGCCGTCAATAAAGCCGATATGGATGGCGCCGACCGCCTTAAAGCCGATGTCGAAGTAGTGTTAAAAATGAAGGATGACTGGCTGCCGCCGATTATTCTGACCGAGGCAACTGCCGGTAAAGGAGCCGAAGAACTTACCGCAGCCCTTTTCAAGCATTACACATATTTAAAGTCTGCCGGTGAATTGACGCACCGACGTAAAGAAAGAGCCAAACTGGAGCTTTTGGGGACGGTTGAAAACCATCTTAAAGATATAATTAACCATCTTGATAGCAATGGCTTTATTGAAAAAGTAGTCGATGACCTGCAGCTAGGCAAAACCACTCCCCGCCGCGCCGCCCGACAAATACTCAAACGCCTGAATATCGAGCCAAAGGAGCAATAGATTATGCTTAAGATACGCCCCGCCGAGCTTAAAGACCTGCCCGCTATTACGGAGATATATAATGAGGCTATTTTGCGCACCACTGCCAGCTTCGATACCCAGACTAAAACGGTTGGCGAGCAGAAAGTCTGGTTCGATAAACACGGCGATAAATACCCGATTGTCGTGGCGGTGGAAGGCGAAAAGGTCATCGGCTGGGCCTCGATGAGTCAGTGGTCGGACCGCTGCGCTTATGCCGCTACCGCCGAAGCTTCGCTCTATATTAAAGAGGGCTATCGGGGAGAGGGGGTGGGGCGTCAGTTATCCATAGCGATATTGAAAGCCGCCAGAGAAGCCGGACTGCACACCGCTATCTTAAGAATTGCTGGCGATAACGCCGTCAGCATCAAGTTAGCCAAATCGCTGGGTTTTAAATCCATCGGGGTGATGAAGGAAGTCGGGAATAAATTCGGCAAACTGCTGGATGTCCATATGATGCAGATAATCTTTGACTAGTCCAGTAAAGCTTTCTCCAGCCGTTCTTTCAGCGAAGGCTCGCAGCCCATATCCTTAAGATAATCCGCCACCGAGCCGTATTCTTTACGGAGTGTTGCTAAAAACAATTCCATTGATGCCGGGTCGGCTCGCCAGAAAAAGTCGGGCAGCTTTTTTACATCGTCCGGAACAGTGCCGTGACTCTCTAAAGCCCGCCGCAGCTCGCCCATGTACGAGTCGGATAGCGAATAGTCCTCGATAATGTCTTTCTCCGCCACGCCGAGGGAGCTTAAGAGCATCGCCGCCAGTATGCCTGTCCGGTCCTTGCCGATGGCGCAGTTGAAAACCAGGGGATGGTTTTCAGGTTCGGCGATTACCTCCAGCGCTTTAACGATTTTCCCCCCGAAGCCCTTATTCTGCGCAATATCCAGGTAAAACTGTCCCATGTTAGTGAATGTTTCATAACGATGTGCTTCTACATCCGCTGTTTTCCCCCCGTCGGTGATGAAGGCGATGTTGTAATATTTAATAGCAGCTCCGGCGGGTAGTCCTATCCCCTGGCGTTTTACTTCAAAGTCGCTTCTCAAGTCCACGATTGCGGTCAGCCCGATTTCCTTTATGAGTCTATCGTATTCTGCTTGATTGATGCGGGCCAGCTCGCCGCTGCGGTAGATGCGCCGCCAGGCTATCGTGCGGCCTTGCTGCGTGCGATAGCCGCCGATATCGCGGAAATTAGTCACGGACTTGAATCTTAAATGTCGGTCGTGTTTTTCGTTCATCTTCTATCCTGCCAGACTGAATATTGGCCGGGCGCTTTCGCCGGCGGAATATTTATCACCGGGGAAAACTTTATTGCCCATTTTCACCTTTTTGCCGATAAGTTCCATCGTTGCCGTCTTCGGGTCTATGCCCTCTAGGTTGCCCATTATCCAGGGCCCTTCTTCCAGTTCCACGATGATGAGGATATAAGGGACTTCGCTTTCGCGCCCCTCCGCCCCCACGAATACCGTAGTAAAGGTTTTGATTTTCCCGTCGGTTTTTAGTTCGATAACTTCCATGTCGTTGCTGCCGCACTGCCGGCAGGCCATCTTGGGTGGTACGGTTATGGCGTTACACTGGCGGCACTTCAGTCCGAGTAACTTATTCTGTTTCAGGGCTTCGTTGTAGTCTTTAAAATAGAGTTTCTGTTCCATTTTATTTCCAGCCCCTTTCTAAAATCATGTTGACCAGCGTGCCGCCGTCGCCGCCCAATGTATCCGTCAAGCCGATTTTGGCATCGGGCACCTGCCTGCCCGGCTCCACCTCGCCGCGCATTTGCTTAACGATTTCATAAACCTGCCCTGCCCCTGTCGCTCCGATAGGATGCCCTTTCGCTTTAAGTCCACCGGAGGGGTTGATGGCTACCTTCCCCCCGATATCCGCCTGCCCCTTTTCCCAGGCTTCGCCCGCCTGGCCATATTCAAAGAACCCCAGGCTTTCGGCGGCGATTAAACTGGCGATGCTGAAGCAGTCGTGCAGTTCGCACAGGTCAATATCTTCAGGCTTTACGCCTGCCATTTTATAGGCTTGTTGCGAAGATAGTTCTCTGGCTCTGATTCTCGGCAGGTAGTCCTTCTGGTTGCCGAGGGGACCATTTGATGTCTGCCCGATGCCGGTGATGTAGACCGGTTTTTTGGTGAGTTTTTTAGCAACCTCCTCCGATGTCAGCACCACCGCCGCCGCGCCGTCGGAGAAAGGACAGCAGTCGTGCAAAGTCAGCGGCGTGCAAACGACAAAGCTGCCGAGGACTTTCTCTACCGTCATGTCCGCGTTCTTCCCGAAAAACTGCGCCTTGGGGTTGATAGCGCCGTGTTTATAGGACTGGATAGTCACTTTCGCCATCTGTTCGCGGAGTTTTTGCAGGGGGATTTTATAGGTGTCGGCGTAAAGGTGTGTCAGCATAGCAAAGACTGCCGGAAACGTTACGCCGGAAGGATATTCGTAGCGGGCGTCGCTGAACATGGCGAAGGTGCGCGTCGCCAGTCCCGTGCCCATGGTTGCCGCCCTTTCCACCCCACCCGCAATGACGATATCGTAATACCCCGATGCCACCCACATAAAAGCGTCCCTGATGGCCATGCTGGCGGACGCGCAGGCGCCTTCGTAGCGGTTAGCCGGGGCGTAAAGACAGCCGATGTTCTCGGCGATATATGACGCAATCATGCCCTGTCCCTCCTCGATATCCCCCAGCGCGTTGCCGATGAACAGGGCTTTAATATCATTTGGCTTAAGGTTGGATTCGGCTATCGCTTCCGTAGCGGCTTCGGCAAAGAGTTCAACTTCCGTCTTGGTCTGGGGGCCGCTGAACTTCGTCTCGCCGGCGCCGACCACAGCTACTTTCTTCATAATAGGCCTCCTTAATGGGGTGTGGGACAATTCTAGATTACTGTTTTTCTACGACGGGTGTCAATTAATTATTGTAAGGAGTAGAGTTATATAGATCATTTGGTGATTTTTGATGTGTATTGAATTGTTTGTACTCTGGATATTGGGATTACATAAACAACCAATGGAAACGTTTCATTACTAGAAAAATATAGAAAATCTCCTACTTCAGTAATAATTTTAACATTTTCGAGAACATTATTCGCACTTAATATATCCATCATATCTTCTAATCCTATTGACGAGTCTAGTTGAACTGATACCCAGGGTTTATTTGCATAATCGCTATATACATCTGCAATCCCAAAATTATAAGCACTATCCAATATTGCCCAAAGAGATGCAATGATGAAAAGAAAGGCAAGCAATACGCGTAAACCAAAGAAATAATTTATATTATTGGTTGGGTTTATTTTAGTTGAAGGTGGTTTTATTATGGTTTTATTATTTCGTGTTTTGCACCAGTAACAAAAGCGTTTTCCGCTTGAAACTATATGTGTTTGCCAGAACTTATAAACAAAGTTCCTTTTATACCAAATTTGATCTTGATATATTTTGTATATTTCAAGGATAATCGTAGTTTTCTCTTTCCATTTTTGTTGAGTAGCCTCGCCGATTACAATAATACCAGTAATAAAAGTAATGAAGCCTGAACCCAAAAATATCCCAGCTAATCCGTAAACTAATGTGGGGAAATTATAAAAAGTGAATATCATTACTACTGATACACCAATAAAGAATAGAGTAAATCCTAGGCAAATTGTTTGGGAAATATTAGGACTATTAGTAAGATGCAGATCTTTTTGTTGAATAAACCAAATAAAGGCAACTATAGAAAGTGATATTATTATACTCGCCAAAGTCGTATTTGGTGACGCGACAGCATAATTAACAATGTTTGTGTTTGCTATATCTAAAGAGAGCCCATATTGATTCCAATAACTTTGAACTGATACGCGGCCAGTGAGTAACGCAAGTGCAATGAAGATGGAAAGGAATTCTGCCCCATTTCCTATCCACGACCATTTTGATTTTTTATGAGTATCTTTTTCCTGTGGTTTATCAGTTAACATATATTTGATTTCAAAAATTGTATCCGAACTGTTTATCTATGTCAATGATTTTCTTAAAAATCCGGTAACGGCGGTGTGGCGCATTTATGGGCGGCGGACGCGTGCATCTGCTCGATGCGCTTTTTTAATTCCTCCGGTGCCTTACCTGTCAAAATATAGTTATCCAGCGCTTCGTAGGTAAAGCCCATTTCCCCCTCGTCCGTTTGCCCCGCCCACAGCCCCGCCGAAGGCGCTTTATCGATAATTTCCTGCGGTATCTTTAAAAAGCGCGCCAGCTCCCTTACTTCTTTTTTCACCAGATTACCCAGTGGCAGGATATCCACGCCGGCGTCGCCGTGCTTGGTGAAGTAACCTACAGTTAACTCGCTACGGTTGCCGGAGCCAATAACCATGTACTTAAGCTGATTGGCGGTATAGTAGAGCGTAATCATTCTTAACCTGGCTTTAAGATTTGCCTGCGCCAGTTGCGTCAGAGCTGCGTCGGGCTTAAAGTCCGGCAGTATTTTTAAGTAAGCGTCGTAAATATCGTCAAGGACTACGGTCTTCGTCGGGATGTTGAATTTGTTAGCTAATAGTTCGGCATGCTCTTTATCTTTTATATTGCTATGGCAGGGCATGATTAATCCCAGCGTGTTTTTTGGGAGGACTTTAATGCACAGCGTCCCCACCACCGCGGAATCTATGCCGCCGCTCAATCCCATTACCGCCCCTTTACACCCCGCCTCCGTTACTTTATTTTTGACCCAATCCGTCAATTTATTCGACAGCTTCTCTGCGTCCATAATCCGCTCCTTTTTCGTCCGCCATGCTTAAGTAGTATACTTATTTATAGTTTATATTGTCACAGGTTTTTATACAATGGTTACCGATGTTATTTTAAAAAACGCCAACGTTATCACCATGGACGCCGCCTGTCCGCGGGCTGAACTGGTGGCAATCTCCGATGATTCAATATTCTTCGTCGGGAGCAATAACGAAGCAGACAGATTAACTGGAAGCTCTACCAAGATTATCGACTGCGCGGGAAAAACGGTTGTCCCCGGCTTTAACGATGCCCATCTCCACCTTTTCTCCCTTATCAGAAAGTTGACCAGCATTGACCTCTCGCCGGAAAAGGTGAGTTCTATCGCCGATATTAAAGAGGCTATCCGCCAAGCCGCGACATCTAAACCGCCCGGTAGCTGGATAAGCGGTACGGACTATAATGAATTCTATCTTGAGGGCAAACGATGCCCCACCCGCCGGGATTTGGATGAAGCCGCCCCCAATCACCCCGTCGTCCTGAGCCACCGCTCTTTGCACGCTTGTGTGTTAAACTCCAAAGCTCTGGAGCTGGCGGGCATAACTAAAGAAACGCCGGAACCGCCCGGCGCTCGCATCGAGCGGGACTTAGCCACCGGCGAACCTAACGGTATTTTATTCAATATGCTTGGCTTTATCCGCAGCCATGTTATGCCGCCTTTCTCCGACGCAGAACTGGCGGAAAGTGTCGCTCTGGCGGACGAATATTTTCTCTCGCAGGGCATTACGTCATTCCAGGAAGCCACCGTCAGCAACGACCTTAATAGGTGGGAAACAGTCTGCAACTTCAAACTGAACGCCGACCTTTTAAGTCGTATAACGATGATGGCGGGGATGAACTACTTCAACGACTTTAAGCAGCGCGGATTATGCACCGGCTCCGGCGATAACTTGATGCAATTGGGGGCGGTCAAGGTGATGTTGGAGGTAGAGCCCGAACAAGAAGAACTAAACAAACTGGCGCTGGATATTCATCAAGCCGGTTTTCAGCTTGCCTTTCATGCCATTGATGAAAAAACAGTGTCCAGTGTCGTTATCGCTTTAGAGTATGTTAATGAACATTCCTCGGTGGTGGGCAGACGCCATCGCATCGAGCACTGTGGGGAGTGCCCCCCGCCCCTCCTGGAAAGAATCAGAAAGCTTGGACTGGTTATCGTTACCCAGCCTGGGTTTATCTATTACAGCGGCGAGCGTTACCTGGCTACGGTCGCCGAGAGTCAATTGCCTTGGCT
>Ga0184636_1000287_pt1 | contig 12324 bp, 6 predicted proteins | sample PLM3_60_b2_FD_133164 | JGI IMG/M metagenome (GOLD analysis project Ga0184636, IMG submission 133164) | Groundwater sediment microbial communities from an aquifer in East River, Colorado, USA - PLM4_90_b2 | ecosystem: Environmental > Terrestrial > Soil > Riparian zone | place: USA: East River... | reverse complement strand
TTAATGAAAAGGTAAAGAAAAAAATAAATCTGTTAAAAATGTTGCAAAACCCTTAACGCATAACCCGTAACCCATAACTTCAAATCCATTATTTTTGCCACTTTCCTAAACAACCCTTTATGAATTTCAGAAAAGTCAACAATATTACAGGATGGATAGTGGGGCTTATTGCCTGTGCTACTTATATTTTAAGCCGTGAAGCGACCGGGAGTTTCTGGGACTGTGGTGAATTTGTTTCAAGCGCTTACAAGGTCCAGCTTCCCCATCCCCCGGGTGCACCTCTTTTTGTTTTATTGGGTCGTGTTTTTATTATTCTCTTTGGCAACAATCCGAATCATGCAGCGGTAGCTGTTAACCTGATGAGTGCCCTGGCCAGCGGCTTTACGATCCTTTTTCTTTTCTGGACCATCACCCATTTTGCACGCAAAATGTTTGTAAGCGTGGGAGAAGAAATGACATCTCACCAGGTTTTTACAGTGATGAGTGCCGGGGTTGTTGGTGCACTGGCTTATTGTTTCAGTGATTCATTTTGGTTCAGCGCAGTAGAAGGTGAAGTGTATGGTTTATCTTCTTTTTTTACAGCTCTTGTTTTCTGGGCCATGCTCAAATGGGAGCATGCTGATGAAAAAGCAGGCACTGATGAAATGGCAAAAAACCGGGCCGATCGCTGGATCGTTTTTATCTTTTTTTCAATGGGTCTTTCTATTGGCGTTCACTTGTTAGGTTTGCTTACGATCCCGGCCATTGTGATGATCTATTATTTCCGCCGCTACCAATATAAATTCTGGGGAGCAGTTCTTGCCTTTGCGATCGGTTGTGTTATTACCGGCCTCGTACAGGTTGTTATCATACAATATTCAATGAAGGCTGCCGGCATTGTAGATATTTTTGCCGTAAATGATTTTCATTTTGGGTTTTTCACTGGTTTTGCATTTTATTTTCTTGTAGTGGCCGCGCTGATTGTCATTGGTCTTCGCTTTAAAAATAATAAGATATCCAAGCTGCAATTATCCATTTGGCTTGGCGCTATGCTCGTCATGCTGTTCTTACCTGTTATAACACTGGGAGGTTCATCCGGAGGAAATATTTTCAAATTAATTCTCGTAGCAGCAGTTGGTTTTATCGCTTATTTTCTGAAACCCGGCAGCTTAAAGGGGATCAAACTGGCATTGTGGTGTTATGCGTTTATGATGCTGGGATATTCCATGTACGTTACAACGCTTATCCGTTCAAATGCAAATCCTGCAATTGATATGAATAATGTCGATAACCCGATGAGTCTTGTTTACTATCTAAGCCGGGAACAATATGGAGATGCTCCTCATATTTACGGACCGCATTTTTTGGCTGATTATGAACGGGATGAGCAGGGGTATGTAAAATTTAACGAAGGAGAAATGAAATATGTAAAAGGAAAAGACAGATATACACCCATCGGTAAACAACAGGATCCAAAGTATAAACCGGAGGATATGCAATTGTTTCCGCGGGTGTGGGATCCAAGTGATGAACAGGATCATGCTAAATTTTACACGAGCTGGCTCAACCTGGATGTTTTAAGGGCAAGACAATTAAGTATGATCATTAATGCACAGCCTTTTTATAATGGTGAGCCCGGTTTTGTTCAAACCCAGGACCAAAGCGGCAAAACCGATAACTATACAATTGAGGAGAATTTTGCGCTAAAAGTTCAGAGGGGCCAGGTTGTAAACGTGGGTGATGTCCTTGCTGTCAGAAAACCGAGTTATGGAGACAATATGCAATGGTTCTTTACCTACCAGATGGGATTAATGTACTGGCGGTACTTTATGTGGAATTTTGCAGGCAAACAAAATGATGTGCAGGGCCTGGGGAATGTCCGGGATGGTAACTGGATCACCGGTCTTTCATTTGTGGATAATTCACGGCTTGGCGATCAAAGTAAAATGCCTGACAGCAGTAAAAATAATAAAGCACATAACGAATTATTCCTTTTGCCGTTTCTTTTGGGGATCCTGGGTTGCGTATACCAGTTCCTGCAAAACAAAAAAGATTGGGTGGTCAATTTTCTTTTATTCTTTTTTACAGGCATCGCTGTTGTCTTGTACCTGAATCAACCCGGCAACCAGCCCCGCGAACGGGACTATGCCTATGTAGGATCGTTCTATGCCTTTGCCGTGTGGATAGGATTGGCCGTACCGGCATTGATAAAATTGATCCGTGAAAAAGGAAATAAGACCCTTTTCAATAATACCCTGTTGTATGGCTCTGTGCTTACTTTCTTTATCGGGGTAATGAGTGCCTGCTATGGAACCATGAAAGGCGCCTTCGTCAGTTCTTTAGCAATGGCTGCCTTATTTGCCCTATTTACTGCTGCATTGATTTATATTATCAGGGCCATTTCTTCTGCAGGACAAAATTTTAAACTTATCAATATTGCAACAGCCGTTGTTTGTATTATCGTTCCCGTTTTAATGGCGCAGCAGGAATGGAATGATCATGACCGGAGTAAAAAAAGATTAGCAAGTGATTCAGCAAGAGACTATCTGCAAAGCTGTGCTCCCGATGCAATCCTTTTCACTTTTGGCGATAACGATACCTACCCCCTATGGTATGCACAGGAAGTGGAAGGTGTTCGTCCTGATATCCGCATTATTAATAATAGTTTGCTGGGTATCGACTGGTATATTAACCAGCTTCGCTACAAAATAAATCAAAGCGACCCGATCGATGTAGTGTTTTCTCCTGCAGACATTGAAGGACATAAACGAGAATATTTAAGATATAATGCCGACGAGAATATAAATCAGAACACTTATTATGATCTGGGTGATGCCTTAAAGGTTTTCCGCAATGAGAAATACGTGGATTATTTCCCGGTCAAAAAATTCAAAATGTCCATTGACACAGCATTTGTTCATAAAAACGGAACAGTGAACCCTACTGATACTGTTCCGCCGGAAATGGAATTTGAATTACCGAAAGGAGCGCTTTACAGGAGTGACCTGATCATACTTAGCATTGTCAGCGCCAATAAATGGAAACGGCCCATTTATTTCACATCTCCGTACGGACAATTGGGTTTTATAGATTATTTACGGAAAGATGGTTTAACCTATCGTCTTGTCCCGGTGAGATCACACGATCCCAGCGAAAACTGGACAATACGAACCTATATGCGACCGAATAATACCAATTTTCTTGCTGACAATCTATTGAACAAATTTGTTTATACAAGTAAGAGGGGTGTATACTTTGATGAAGAAAATCGCCGCCATGCATTGACCCTGCGCACCACGTATGCTGAGGGGGCGGGAAATCTGGCTGACCTGGGAAGAAAGGATGAAGCACTCAGAATATTGCATAGGGGCGATAGCCTGATCAATAAAGACGATCTGCCCTATGCCATGATCGGCCGGGGAAATGATCATAACGTGAACGGATTGTTCTATCTGGAATCCTGTTATAAATCCGGTGATCTGCAACTGGCAGAAAAAGTAAAGCAGACTTTGAAAAAAGATCTTGAGCAACAAAAAATTTATTATGATTATCTCAGGAATAACCGGGAAGATATTTTTACCCAATTTGACGGGCAGGATGGTGAAGCAGCAAGAAATGAACAGTTCTTGCAATTGTTAACCATACTCGAGCAACGGTACAATGCAAAAACAACACAGCCTGCGAATGAAATGAAAACGCCGACAGTGATCAATACGATCAACAAGCCGGCAGATAGCAACAAAAAAAAGGATAGTAATAAATAATCGTTGATTTAAAAAACAACCCTCTATTCCCAGGTGTAGAGGGTTTTTCTTTTTAAAGAATTACAAATGACTATTCATTAAAAACCTGCTATATAAAAAAAATTAACCCCTGGTGCGATTACTTTTGTGTTATATCTATGTGTAAAACCATGTGCCTATGTTTCTATGTGATGAGGAAAATTTACCACATAGGCACAATAAAAACATAGGAATCACATAGCGAATGAAGAACTAAATTGAGACTCAATATTATTCAATCGCACAACAGGTTAAATTATACTTGCACTATCAATAAGAAATGAAATCAAAAAAAATAATTCCCGCGGTAATTCTACTGCTGGTCCTCCTCATCTTTGCAACGTTCAAATGGCATTTATGGGAACCACAGAAAGAAAGGTTTAACAGACACCCCGCTCACATGGTCTATACTCACCATGCTCAATGCCGAATGGATTGCCGCCATATCAGTAAAGAAGACATCAACGAGATCATGTTAAAAGGAAGTATCCGGCTTAATAAAACTAATTTGTATGACAAACCCTGTCCGACCTATGCGCTGGAAGGATATACAAGCGATCATGAAGATATACGGGTAATTTTTGCACAATGTGACACTGTAACAAAGGTTGTTACATGCTATAATCTGCATCGTGAGTTTGTGTGCGATTGTCCCGGTGATCATTAAAGATTTGAAGGATCGGTCTCTAAAAGAAATAATGAATGAAGTATTTGTTTACATTTTTACAGCGATTGTATTTTATCTATGCGTTCAGCATTTTTTTAATTGTCATGTTACTGATATTTCCATTCGTGCTCATTGCCTCTTTTTTTGGTAAGATCCGGGGTGGCAATATCACGTACCGGTTATGTATGCTCTGGGGCGATATTGTTTTTCGCCTGATCTTTATTTTTCCGAAACGATTATTCGAATCCCCGCACGATAAAAACAGATCATACATTTTTGTTACAAACCATATTTCTTACGTCGATGCCTGCCTTCTTGTAATGGCTTTCCGCCAGCCTTTGCGGGTTTTGGGAAAGATCGAAATGACCAGGATTCCCGTGTTCGGTTTCATTTATAAAAATGTAGTTGTCACAGTTGACAGGAGCAGTTTAGAGAACAGGGCTCAAAGTTTTCGTATCATTAAATCCCTGGCCAATAAAGGAATTTCAGTACTATTTTTTCCTGAGGGGACATTTAACAAAACAGGAAATCCGCTGAAAGAATTTTATAATGGTGCTTTCAGAGTGGCTATTGAAACACAGACGCCGATCAAGCCGGTATTATTTCTCGATACCTATGATATTATGCCAGGTGGCCTGGCTTCTTTTAATCCCAACAGGGGCAGGTGCCGGATCCTTTATTTAAATGAAATCCCGGTAACAGGAATGACGGTGGCCAATGTTCAGTCATTAAAACGAAAAGTGTTTGATATAATGAGTGAGAAGCTGAGAGAATATAAAGCAGGCTGGTTACCCCCATCCCCTAAAGGGGGGCTATAGTCTTGAATAATTCGTAATTATCTTTAGGGGTTCAATGTCAAAAATTATTTCCGGTATAAAGGATAATAACTCCCCTTTAGGGGATGGGGGTTTCTTTGCTGAGATCGTCATACCACTTGCTCTTCCGAAAAATTATACATGGTTGATCCCCGCGCACATGCTGAAGGCTGTAAAACCCGGCTGTCGTGTGGAAGTGAATTTAGGCAAGAATAAAAAATATGCCGGCATAGTAAAACGGGTACATGATGAAAAACCGGAATTCTTTGAGCCCAAAGAAATATTGAATGTACTTGATACAGAGCCCGTGATATTTGAAGAGCAGCTGCGGTTGTGGGAGTGGATAGCTTCTTACTATATGTGCAGCGAAGGGGAAGTAATGGCTGCCGCCCTCCCCTCTCATTTTAAACTCTCCAGCGAAACGATCCTTGTTTTTAATGATGAATACGGAGATGATTTTTCTTCTCTCGATCATGACGAGTACATGGTTGCAGAAGCTTTATTATTAAAAAAAGAATTGAAATTGACGGAAGTCCAGCAGGTATTGGATTCATCGCACGTTTACCCTGTGATTAACCGGCTTATCGGCAAAAAAGTTTGTTTTGTCTGGGAAGCCCTGAAACAGACTTACTCACCAAAAAAAGAAACCTATGTATTGCTGAATCCCGGATACAGTAATGAAGAAAAATTGTCTGAGCTGCTGAATAACTGGTCAAGAGCTCCGAAACAAATGGAGTTATTGTTGAGTTACCTGCATCTTGTTAAAACGACCGGCGAAGTAACGAAGGCAGATCTCCTGAAAAAATCGGGCGCCTCGGATGCTCAGTTAAAAGGATTGGTTGATAAAAATATTTTGATCGCAGAAAAAAGAAGTGTTGACCGTTTGCAATACCTGCCCAAAGATGTCCTCATCGATTTTGAATTATCTGCTCTTCAGCAGGAAGTTTTTGAAAAAATAAAGCGATCATTTTCAGAAAAACCTGTTTGTTTATTGCATGGTGTTACATCCAGCGGAAAAACACAGATCTATATCAAATTAATTGAGCAATATATCCGCCAGGGAAAACAGGTCTTGTACATGCTTCCCGAAATTGCTTTAACCTCGCAGATCATTCGCCGTTTACAAAAACATTTTGGCGGTTATACCGGTATCTATCATTCCAGGTTCACGCAAAATGAACGGGTAGAGATCTGGAACAAGGTGAAAAACGGAGAAATGAAAGTCGTTTTGGGCGCAAGGTCATCCATCTTTCTTCCCTATAATAACCTGGGTTTGATCATCTGCGATGAAGAGTATGACTCCTCATTCAAACAACAGGATCCTGCCCCTCGTTATAATGGCCGTGATGCAGCTATTTATTTTGCTTCATTATTTCATCCCGCCGGCGGCAGGACAGGTGCGAATGTTTTACTCGGCAGCGCTACGCCATCCCTTGAAAGTTATCACAATGCAAAATCCGGTAAATATGGATTAGCTGAACTGCCGCAGCGCTATGGAGATGTGCAATTGCCGCCAATTGAAATCATCGATACAAAAAAAATAATTCAGAAAGACAGGGCGAAAATAATGCTTTCGCCGCCACTCATCGCTGCGATCAAAGAGGTTGTTGAACGAAATAAACAGGTTATTTTATTTCAGAATCGCCGCGGTTACTCACCATACCAGATTTGCAGAGTTTGCGGGTGGATCCCGCAATGCAAATATTGCGACGTATCGCTGACTTATCATAAGCTCAGTAATAAATTAATTTGCCATTATTGCGGAACAACCTACCCCCCACTGACCACTTGTGCTGCATGCGGCAGTCATAATTTTATGCAGCGGAATTTCGGTACTGAAAAAATTGAAGAACAGTTACAGGAAGAATTTCCTGATAACAAAATAGCCCGCATGGATGTGGATACAGTACGGGGCAAGAATGCCCATGATGTATTGATCCAGCAATTTGAGCAACATAAAATTGATATCCTGGTCGGCACTCAAATGGTGGTAAAAGGTTTGGATTTTGACAATGTCGACCTTGTTGGAATTCTGGATGCAGATGGATTATTGCATTTCGCTGATTTCAGGGTGAATGAAAAAGCTTTTCAATTAATGGAACAGGTCAGTGGCCGCGCTGGCAGAAAACCTGCCTTGCCGGCAGGCAGGGAAGCAACAGGAAAAGTCCTGGTACAAACCATACAGCCACAGCATCCGGTTCTGCAATTTGTACTGAGGCACGATTACAATAGTATGTATGAGGCTGAGATCGAAACCCGCAAAGAATTTTTCTATCCTCCATTCTCAAGGATCATTCATTTAAGTTTTAAACATAAAATGAAAGATGTAGTGGAAAGAGCGGCTCATCAATTTGCCAATAGCCTGAAAAATAAATATGGAAATTATATTGTCGGCCCGGCGGAACCTGTCATCAGCAGAATACGCAACCAGTATTTAATGGAGATGCTATTGAAATTGCCAAGAGATACAAAAATGATTGCGCAATGCAAGAAAGATTTATTGGAGCAAATCGCTGTTTTGCATAATGGAAAAAGTTTCAGAAGCGTGACGGTTATTGCTGATGTGGATGCGGTGTAAAGCCCTGGCCCCCCAGCCCCCTAAATCCCCCGCCTGAGGCGGGGACTTGCTGACGCACAAGACCACAGAATTGAAATGACCTGCATGTTTGGATTTGTACTGTAGATGACGTGGTAGGGCCCGGCCTCTTAAAATACCTAAAGTGGAAGACTACTATCACACATTACCTGGTAGATGACTAGAATTTAAATTGTTGAAATGCTTAATTATTACAGTTGATTAAAAACCTTTTGCCCGGCCTCCCTCTCCACCGGAGAGGGATAAGAGGGAGAGGCTTTTGAAGCCCCGCCAACTGGCAGGGCTTTTTGTACAACATCATTTAAAAAATATACCTCAACCCAAACTGCATTTGCCAGCGTGATTGTAAATCGGGGCTGCTGACAAAAGTTGAATATAAGGTAGGGTCAAATTGATAAACCGGTGCATTATTGTTATAAGAAACACTGAGCGGCTGATAATACCCGGCCGTGGTAGCATATTTTCTTATGCCCCATTTGCTGCTGAGCAAATTACCGAGGTTCACAAAATCGATGCTGAACTGCAGGGTCTGTTTCTTCTTTGGATTAACAATAAGGTCTTGCAGAATACGCAGATCAAGTTGACTATACCACGGAGTTACACCAGCATATTTTTCTGTATACTGGCCCCTTCTTTTATTCAGATAATCATCCTGCGCAATAAAGTTCTTAAACGTCTGACGTTGCGTGGCAGGGCTTTGTATGTTTCCGAAAATATCTGTGAGTGGTGCAAAATTCATCGCATCAATTTCCGCATTGGTAGGAACATACAAGAGATCATTGGATGCAGTTCCATCGTTGTTAATATCACCACCATATACATAGGCAAACTTGTCACCTGAGATCCATGAACTGAATAGCGAGATAGTGGTTGCCCATTTTTTATCGGCTCCGTATTCATATTTTTTTGATCCGGCAAGAAGGAACCGATGCTTGTTGCCATACAGAGAGTTTGATTCAATAGCTTTATTGGCATTATTCAGGATCGGGTTACGGTCAAAAGCATCGCTGGAAATTTCGGCAGAAATTGAACTGGCATCTTTAGCCACTCCGAAATTATAAGCGGCCATCACAAATAAACCTTTTGCAAAAGTTTTTTGAGCCTGTAATGACAGGTTGAATTGATACCCCACTTTTGTATTTGTAAAAACATAGACATTGGTAGGAAACGGGCCATCGGTTCCTTTGTTAGCAGGCAGATAAACACTTCGTTTATCATTTGTACCACTATTTAATATACCGGTAGGCGTACCCAAATTATAATTACGCACCATCATCGCATTTATATCTTTTGTATAAGACAGATCAATGGTAAAAATGGCTCCCGAATGAATTCTGAAATCAGTGCCGAGGTTGGAACGCCATACCTGCGGCCATTTGAAGTCTTTGTCTGTCGCATTGTAAAAAAAGCTAAAAGGATTGCCGATGTGATTGCCTAACCATACAAATGGGAAACGGCCCGAGAATAAACCGGAACCGCCGCGTATCTGCAATGTTTTATCTCCTTTTACATCCCAGTTAAAACCAACACGGGGAGATATCAATGGCTTTTTGGTGGGCAGGCGTGTATTGTCAAGACCTTTACCAACGCCATTGGTAATTGGTTTTCCATCTTTATCAAACAATACCAGCGGATCGTTGTTGGGCACAGTAGGTGAACTGACTTTACCATCCGGCGCTACAAATTTAAATTTGTCTTTGAAATAAACCGGCATATCCATACGGATACCATACGTAAGTCTGAATTTATTGCTTGCCTGCCATTCGTCCTGGATGTATGCGGAAAGCTGCCCTACTGTTAAATAATACCAGGTCCATTTATCGGCAGCAGCTGCGGCTTTGGCTAGATTTACATCTACATCCAATGGATAAGCACCAAAAACATATTTTCCACCAACGGGCACACTATCTTTAAACGTTTTAATATCTCCATCAAAGAATAATGTAGTGCCATATCCTGTCAGGTTAAAGGAATTACCAAATTTGAACGATTCAAAAGAAGCTCCTGCAGTCAGTGTATGATCTTTAAAATAAGCATTAAAATCATTGGTCACCTGGAAAGCATCCTGGTTTAAACGATTGTGAATAGAAAAAGGTTCATGACCGGCAACAATATAACGAACGCCATTTTTTGAAATGTTTATTACAGGGAAAGGAGCAGAAAATGGGTTTCGTGTATCACGGAAAGCTGTATACACTACTCTCAATTTATTAGCATTCCCGTTTTTGAAATTTGATTTTAATTCCGCACCAAAAGAATTCAGTTTGTTTACGATCTCATAACCGGAGTTTCGGAATTGCAGCGTGGTAAAATCAGGACCACGCCGGCCAATAGCGCTTGGGTGTGCAGGTTTATCTTTATGGGCATCCAGTCCATTGTAAGTAATTGACAGCTTATGAACTGAAGTGATATTCCAATCTAATTTTGTCAGCCATTTATAATTTGTCTGGTCAAGTGTATAATTCTGGTAAGGGCCGGTTTCATAGTTGAAACGGGTTTTTAGAATACTGCTTACTGACTGCAGATCCGATTCCAGCACACGGGAAGTATTTGTTTTGCCTGCATTGCCGCTGTTCTGGGCCACATAACTGGATGCCTCATCACTGCGTTGCTCTGTTTCAAAACTTAAAAAATAAAACAGTTTATTTTTTTTCATAGCACCACCCAGTGCAAAGCCGGTTTGCAACTGGCTCAGATCAGGCACCACCAGTTCGGTTTTATCCACTTTCTTGCCGGTCATGGATTGATTGCGGTAAAATATATATGCTGTTCCTGAAAAATTATTATTACCTGATTTTGTAACTGTATTAATGCCGGCGCCGGTAAAGCCTGCCTGGGTTACATCATAGGGAGCAAGGTTTACCTGTATTTGTTCAATGGCATCGAGTGAAATGGGTTGTGCATTGGTTTGCCCGCCGGGAGTAGGTGCATCTAATCCAAAAGGATTATTGAATACAGCTCCATCGAGGGAATAATTATTGTACTGCCCGTTACGTCCTGCAAAAGAAACACCGTTGTAGTTAGCCGCTGCAGAAGGTGTTAACCGCAGATAGTCATCGGCAGAACGGTTGATTGTCGGCAAAGTTCTGATAAGCCGGTTATTAATATTTGTGGAGGCGCCGGTTCTTTTATTGTCAAAGATCCGCGAAGTAGAAGTAACTGTTACATTGCCCAGTTCTGTTGTTTTGCTCTGTAATGAAAATTCAATAGTGTTATTTAAACCCAGTTCCAGGAAAATATTTTCTGAAACTTCCTCTTTATAGCTGACGTGATTAATCGTTACCCTGTAAGGTCCGCCCACCCGCAGGTTGGGCACTGTGAATCGTCCGTCTGATTTTGTGATCAGCACCTGTTTGATACCGGCGTCAGGATATTCCACCGTGACCGTGGCTGACGCAAGCCCTGCACCTTTTGAATCTTTTACGATACCGCTGAGTGTAGCAGTAGTTACCTGCGCATTTGCAGTAAGTTGAAGAATAGCTAAAAGCAAGAAAAAAAACAATGCATTCCTGCCAACAAGATGTAGATTTTTCATAAACAGTTTTTTAATGAAATGATAAGATTAAATACACACAATTTCATATTGGCGTTCAAAATTATCGAACCTTTTAGTAGTAGCATATTATTTTTTCATTCGGGTTCATAAAAATCTGTTCTGAGGAATTAACTATTCAGCTTTTTTATTTCCTTATACTCATAAATAAAAAATCCTTCTTTATGATCTTTGGCTGTATTTAGCATCGCTCCCGCAACTTCTCTTGCATGAACAGGTTTATATTTCGAAGGAAGCAAAAATGAAAATGCCTGCATAACTCCCTGCCCTATTTTCTCTCCTAACCTGAATTCATTTCTATTTCCCAACAACATGGATGGTCGCATGATATGCACAGTTTCCAATCCTGATCCTTTTATAGCATCTTCCACTTCTCCTTTTAATTTTAAATAGAAATTATTGCTCTTACTATCGGCACCAACCGCAGAAACCAAAACAAGGGTCTTACAGCCGGTCATTTTACAAAACCTCGCTGCATGTACGGGAATATCATAGTCTACCTTCCGGTAAGCCTCTTTATCTCCTTTTACTTTTCGTTGAGTGGTGCCAACGGTGCAAAAAACAACATCACTGTTGTCAATAGCTACAAGCAAAGAATCGTTATCGGTAAAATCAACGAGCTTCTTTTCAAGTTTCGGATGATCCAGGGGGAATGGTCTTCTCACAATTACCCTCACTGTTTCAAAATAAGGATCGTTTAAAAGAAGATTGAGAAGTTCACCTCCAATTAAACCCGTGGCACCAATTAATGTCGCAGTTTTTACACTCATGATTTTAATATTATCTTGCTTTATCCGTGCCAGGGCCTGGAGCCCTGGCACGGATGTAACTCACATGCAAATTCAGGAAAATTTTTCTCTTAAATCTTATAATACTTTCGGCATCGATGCAAAAGCAAGATATTTCTCCACTTTCGCAAATATTGAACAGCT
>Ga0184636_1000286_pt1 | contig 12341 bp, 21 predicted proteins | sample PLM3_60_b2_FD_133164 | JGI IMG/M metagenome (GOLD analysis project Ga0184636, IMG submission 133164) | Groundwater sediment microbial communities from an aquifer in East River, Colorado, USA - PLM4_90_b2 | ecosystem: Environmental > Terrestrial > Soil > Riparian zone | place: USA: East River... | reverse complement strand
TCGTCGCCGAATTGATTGAGACAATATTATTCGCTTCCCCGACGAGTCTCCCGCCGGTAACTCTACAGATTTCATTAGTTTCGAAGGGGACTCGTCGCCGAATTGATTGAGACAATATTATTCGCTTCCCCGACGAGTCTCCCGCCGGTAACTCTACAGATTTCATTAGTTTCGAAGGGGACTCGTCGCCGAATTGATTGAGACAATATTATTTAAAAAACTTCCAAATAAACTTTATGAAAATAAAACCGTTAGGAACGCAGGGACTACAGGCTTCCGAGCTTGGCCTTGGCTGTATGGGCATGAGTGAATTCTATGGAACGCGAAATGATGAAGAATCCATCTCTGTCATTCATTACGCATTTGAATCGGGCATTACATTCTTTGATACTTCCGATGCCTATGGTCCTTATACTAACGAAATACTGGTCGGAAAAGCGATCAAAGATTTCCGTAAAAAGATCACACTTGCGACAAAGTTTGGAATTGTAAGAGATGTAAATGATCCTGCCAAACGAAGCATAAGTGGCAAGGCGGAGTATGTAAAAACTTCCTGCGAAGCAAGTTTAAAACGACTGGATGTTGATACCATTGATCTTTATTACGTCCATCGTAAAGATCCCGGTACCCCCATTGAAGAAACCATCGGCGCCATGGCTGAGTTAATAAAGGAAGGAAAGATCCGTGGCATTGGTCTTAGCGAAGTAAGTGAAGAAACCTTACGACGTGCACATGAAATGCATCCCATCACGGCCCTGCAAAATGAATATTCTCTCTGGACAAGAGATCCTGAAAATGGTATTTTAAAAACCTGCAAAGAACTGGGAATTGCTTTTGTTGCCTACAGTCCGCTGGGCCGGGGTTTTCTTACGGGACAGATAAAAAAGTTTGAAGATTTTGAACCCGGTGATTACCGCCGTTTCTCTCCCCGTTTCCAGGGTGAGAATTTTGAAAAGAACCTGCAACTGGTAAAAAAAATAGAAGAACTGGCAAAGAGCAAGGGCTGCACTGCAGCACAACTGGCACTGGCCTGGGTATTGGCACAGGGTGATCATATTTTCCCGATACCGGGCACCAAGCGAATAAAATATTTAGAAGAAAATATCGCCGCATTAAATGTGAATCTTACAAAAAAAGAATTAGAAGAGATCGATGCGATTGCGCCGAAGGGAGTCGCTGCCGGTGCACGCTATCCCGAGGCGATGATGAGTTCTGTTGGGAGATGATGTTGATTTAGATAAAAGTTGGCCCCGAATTGTTCGGGGCTTTTTCTTTGCCCACCGAAGATTTAGTGTAGACGATTTTTTTTATGTACCCGGCTTCAGTGCTACTATTAAGCTTCGGTTGCGTCGCACTCTTGTACGTTCAGAATTCTATTGAGCATTTGCGGGTATACGCTTCCATCCGACAACCTTTGAAAAGGAGAACAATATTCATCTTTATGATATTTAAACTAAATTGCAATTAGGATAAAAAATTAAACATGGAAAACGATAATAACGTAGAAGTATTAACTAAAATTTTGAATGCATTGAAAGGATTAGATCCCGATGCACAAAAAAGAACACTACAAGCTGTTAGTACTTTTTTAGGCATTTCCCTTGTTTCATATGAGATAAATCATGTGAAACGAAGCGAAAGCGATAGTAATATAAAATCGTCAGATGTCTCTTTTTCTGCAAATAGACAGATAACGCCGAAAGAATTTTTAAGAGACAAAATGCCTGTAACTGATGTTGAAAGAATTACCTGCTTAGCATATTATCTTACTCATTACAGAGACACTCCTCACTTTAAAACTCTCGATTTAAGTACATTCTATAATTGAAACTAATACTGAGTCTTCGAATTTACGCCGTTGTTGGTATGTCGGGCTGGATACGTGCAATAGCATACCAACAACCGAAGTCTAGTTAAGATTGTGTTGTTGGTGATGCCAGGCTGCAAGGCTTGGCGCAACACCAACGGCTCCTAAATGTATGGACAAGTTATTTCGTTGGCACTAATAATTCTCTTATATCAATATCAAGAATTTGTGCAATCTTCTTTAAATCTTTTAAGTGAGGTTGTGTTTTGTTATTACAAATTGAAGCGATTGTAGTTGTACTTCTTCCCAGTTTATTTGCAAGTGTTTTTTGACTTACTGCTTTTATAACCAGTACTTCTTTTATTCTGTTTATACGCTCCATTAATGGTTTCTTTTTAGCCATAAAAATAAAAGTAATAACTAAATATATGACTTTCTTATAGTTATGTAATTATAGCTTGCAGTAATCAAAATTATTATTGCAATTTATTTTGCACTTATGTAAGTTATAATTACATTTATCGAAATAATTATTACATAAACTGTTTGCCTAAAAAAACATTCACAATTGACAATTCACACCTCACTATGAGTACTCTACCCGAAATACTAAGCAAACTCCGGCAGGAGTTCCTCGATAAGCAGACAAAAGAATCTGCCTGGAATATTATTGAAGAATATTTCAGCTTTTTTGGGCTGGATGATGTTCACAATGAACTATGGATGCTTACAACAGGCACACTAACCAATGATGAAATGCAGCAATTTCAAAAAGGAGCAGACAGGCACAACCTCATCTTTTTTTTCGAATACACAAAAATGTTTTTCGAAGCAGCTTATCTTTTACACGATAAATACAAAAAAGAGTAATTGCTAATTTACATCGTAGTTGGTGCTGCGCAAAAAGCTAATCATACCATAAAATCGGTATTGACAAGCAATCTTAATTGCAATACTTTTATTTTCTCTCAAACTCGTGAAACACCATTTTGATTTTTTCATAGTTTAAATAAAAGTATATGGACCCCTTAGCTATTGTCACCCTCATTAGTTCCGGTCTCAAATTGATTGACCAATTTAGTGAACTGGCTACCAGGTTCTTTGGTAAAAAAGTAGAGCCCTCTAAGGGTAAAGCAGAACAAGTTGGAACAGCGCTTGAAGTACGATACGATAACCAATTAATTAATAAGATAGATGCCAGCGAATTAAAAATGGACCAATGGGATAATGAACGATACAAAGCATTAAACAAACGATTACAAACCAACTGGATGATTTACAATGATCTATTTGCCAGTGAAGCCGGAGCATCAGCCCAGGAAGGAGCAAGAATTCGCGCTGATATCCAAAATACTCAGCAGACCCTCTGTCGTGATTTTAAAGAAGTAGTACAGCTTTATGAACGAGCCCTTGGAATAAGGCTACCTGATCATTATCAGCTATACGATATTTGCTAAAACTAGCTATTAATTAAATCACTGCTATACGTCTTTCAAATCCCCAGCTGGCCGGAGTCTTCAATGAATGCTGGCTTGAGTTTGCAAACTCAAGCCATCGCAGATGTAAAAAAATCAGTTTCCCCGACTGATCTCATTTCAAGACTTCTCCATACACTCTGATAGCAACAATTGTAAGATCTCCATATTTTTTTGCATCCTCTTTTGTCCAGCTTAGCCTTTCTGCCGGAGATTTATCAGTTTTATCCCATTCAAAATGTTCTTTTATAAAAACCCTTATTCCCAGGGGTGTTTTGCCTTCACCGTATTCTTTTTGCCATGTCTGCCTGTCTACAAATCTGAAAACAATATAACTCAGCGCTCCATCTGCTCTCTTGCTTTCCACAAAAACCATTTTTATTTCCGGTTTTATTTCTTTTAAAAGTGTTTTTAAAGGCTTGCCAATAAATAATTGCTCATTTGTTTTTAATTTTTGAGCATCGCTTACTGTTCGCATCATTTGTTGCTGGCAGGAGATATTAATTGCTAACAAAAAAAGGCAGCAGATGTAAAAGAAAGATTTCATTGCTTTAAGACCACCAAAACATTTATTTCCATAAGGCCCCTGCTGCCTTTAGTATTCCCTACAATTCTGTGGGGCAGGCAAAAAAATAAAACTCTTCAATTGCTGTCCGAAGTCTGTAGCGATTTGTCATTAACCACCCCCTGTCGCTTCGTGACATCCCCGTTAAGCGGCATATATGTAGTTAAGACACAAGATATTATTAAGTTTGGTTTATTATGTGAAAAATGATAATCAAAAAAAATGTTATCCATAATTGCCAGAATTCCCATAGACCATATTTTTTAAAAGCTCTTTTTTCAAAGTCTTTCCATTTAATTTTTAGTTCATCACCTTGTTCTAACAGGAATGAGGCCATATTGTGCATTCTGGTCAAACTTCTATGCAAAGAACCATGAATAAGAAAAATGAAAATAAAATGAACAAGAAGGTAACAGAAGTAAATAACCATTTCATTCCAAAAATTATGGCTTATAGTTAGCCCATGCTGAGATTTACCATAAATTGCTACTATTAATACAGTCCAAATCGCAATATTCATTTTCCAATGGATTTCTCTTGTCTTGTTGTATTTTTCAGCTTCAACTTTATAAATTTCAAGCACGTAATCTTTCATATCCATAAACAGTTGATTTTGGTTTATGAAAGCTAAGAAAAAATAGAAGACCCTCGCTGCACGTAGTCTTACAAATTTTCCAAACTTTTTTTTCTTTGACAAAGACTATGGTGAGTCTCCCGCAATTGGCGGGACAAGTATTGCCTTTGGTATGTCGGGCTGGGTATAAGGGATAGCATACCAACAACAGAAGCGAGGCAATAATAAAACAATGGCGTCAAGCAGTATCATCAACAAAATAAGGTTGTCGCTATAAGCTCAATTTGGTTAACACTTTATTTGGTTGGAATAAATAACTCACGAATATCTATATCCAGGTATTTTGCAATTTTATAAAATACTTCAATGGAAGGTTGTACATCATTTGTACACCACCTGGAAATAGTTGTTTCTGATTTTTTGAGGTATTTAGCTAAATCACGGCTTGTTATATTTTTTTCCGTGAGTACAGTCTTTAATCTGTTATAGTTTATCTTTTTCATCCTGGTAGATTAATAGTTCATCTTTTCTGCAATATAATATCATCTTAATAACCTGATTTTCAGACAACTATTAATTTTAAGGATAACTATTTTACATGTAACACAATATACATTACATTTGGTGTAAAATAAGCTCATGCCAAAAAAGCCCAAACTAACCAAAAATATTAAACCAGAGTTCCGCAATTTCAATACAAATCTCTGCGTATCTCCGCGCTCTCCGTGCCTCTGCGGTTTTATTAATTCACTCCCGATAGCTATCGCAATCAAACCTCTAAACCCCCTGACATGAGCACTCTACCCGAAATACTTAGCAAACTCCGGCAGGAGCTCGCCGAAAACCAAACAAAAGAATCTGCCTGGAATATTATTGAAGAATACTTCAACTTCTTTGACCTGGATGATATTCACAACGAACTATGGATGCTTACGACGGGCACCCTCACCAATGATGAAATGCAGCAATTTCAAAAAGGAGCAGACAGGCACAACCTTATCTTTTTTTTCGAATACACAAAAATGTTTTTCGAAGCAGTTTACTTGTTACACAACAAAACAATGTTGCCACAGAGAACCACAGAGCAGCAAAAAGCATGATGATAGCAGCAGACATCTACTCTGTGGCCCTCAGAATCTCTGTGGCCATTATTTCAAATTGAGACACCATTCACTCGCGATAGTCCCGATAGCTATCGGGATCGGGATCACAAAAAAACTCACTGTTATAGTTGCCTAATGGCTTTGCGTATAGATGCCTCATCCACCTCATGCGGATGACAATCCGAATTTAGGGCTTGTTATCCCGGTCCTGAGTCTATCGAAGGAAGGAAGAATCTATATGCAATTCTTATTGAAATAATTTCAAAAAAAAATCTTCGAGTGCTCCCGAAGTATCGGAACAGGTTATCCGCAGTCTTTTGACTAAGTCGGGGCAAATTGTAGCAAGTGCCAGGTTTGCACATACCATCCATCATCCTTCCGCAACTTGCCACCATAACTATGTTTTTGTAAATTTGAAAGATAAATTCTTCGCTATGACAGAAATTGTAATAGACAAAAAGAAATATGTATTGATTCCTGAAAAAGATTACCAGGCCTTGCAGAAAAGAGTAGCATTAAAATCAAAACCAGAAAAAACCTTTACTATTGAAGAGGCCCGGGCATATAGTAAAAAAATGATCAGGAAATGGGCCGGAGAAAAGTAATTGTAAAACAAACTGCTGCGGATAATATTGCAGCCATGCCTGGTATATTGAATCAAAAGGCTTGATTATCACTGCTGATAAGTTTACAGATAATGTGTACGATTATATTATCGAGATTGCTGATAAAAGGAAATCCCATCCTGTTTGCAGAGATCCGAAATGGGCATCATTGGGATATAAATGTATCCCATACAAAAAGAAATATACAATTGTATTTATTGAGACAGAAAGGGAAATGATTATTTGCGAATTTATTTCATCTAAGCTGATTCATTGGTAGTAAGAGCATCCGCTTAATAAAAAATAATGAGAAAGTATTTAGTGGTTTACGAAAAAACAAAGACTGGATATTCAGCCTATGTGCCGGATTTGCCAGGTGTAATTGCTACAGACAAAACAAAGAATATTATTGAAAAAAATATTTTTGATACCATTAATTTTCATCTTCAGGGATTAAAGAAAGAAAAACTCCGAATACCAAAAGCTTTTGCAGAAAGCGAAGTCTTTGTCTTTGCAGTATAATATTCCACACATGTTGATACCTCCACTGGCCATAGTATTCCCCCGCATCCCAATAGCTATCCGGATCGAGACTGCCGAGCAGGCAAAAAATAAAAAACCTTCAAATGCTCCCGAGGTATCGGGACAAGTTATCCGAAGTCTTCCTCTTGAAGGAAAACAAAGCACGATACAGTTAAAAACTATTTCAAATATCAGGTGAAAAAAATTTTTACTATTACTACTTTAAGTTATATCACATCGAAAAAATGTTCATAACTAATTTTATTTTGAGATAGCAGTGGAATAGTTGTTGTGCGATCTTACGGTTATTTATTTTTTATTTTAAGTAAAAAAGGAGGCTAACATGACAAATTTCGCATTGCTGGTTCGGCTGGAAGCAAAAAAAGGCAAAGAGGCCGAAGTGGAAAAATTTTTGCAAAGCGGGTTGTCTATTGTGGAAAATGAATCTGGCACAACTACCTGGTATGCATTTCGCCTTGGGCCCTCTACGTTTGGGATCTTTGATACATTCCCTGACAACAAGGGAAGAGAGGCTCATCTTTCAGGTGAACTCGGGAAAGCACTGAAGCAAAGAACTCCCGAACTTTTTACCCAGCCCCCAATAATTGAAAAAGTAGATGTGCTGGCAGCTAAAATGCCAGAGATGGCACATCCCTGATTCTCCGGAATCTTTTTAACATCGTCACGGGGTCCTCAAATCAACGGGACCCCGTGATAAACAACTTTCTTCCCCGCTGCACCCGGAACATTAAACAGTATTTTTAAACAGGCACAAATAAAAGAATAATGAGAAAATATTTAGTGGTTTACAAAAAAACAAAGACAGGATATTCTGCCTATGTGCCGGATTTGCCAGGTGTAATTGCTAGGCAAAACAAAAAAATTATTGAAAAAAATATTTTTGATGCCATTAATTTTCATCTTCAAGGACTAAAGGAAGAAAAACTCCGCATACCAAAAGCCTCTGCAGAAAGTGAAGTCTTTGTCTTTGCTGTATAATATTCCCCCGCTGGCCTTAGTGTTTCCCCCAATAAGCAATAAAAATAATTAGATTTGTCTCATGAGAATATTTTTCATACTTCCTCTTATACTCATGTGCCTCTGTTCAAAAGCACAAAGCCCCCTGGTCAAATATTATGACGCTGAGGGAAATGAAACTACAAAGGACAAGGCCACCTCCTATGCAGAGTTTGTAAAAGAAAACAATAGTTATAAATGCAGTTCGTATTGGATCCAAACGGGCGCCCTGCGTGGAAGAGCCACCTACCCCGATACAATCATGGCAAAGCCAACAGGCTTGCAGGTGCTTTATTTTAAAAACGGGAACATAGAAGATTCAAGTTTTTACGACAATGACGGGAAGGTTAAAGATGCCTGGCACTATTATGAAAACAAACAATTAGCCATGCATCACTATGTTCCTGAAAATAACAGAGAGCCCGTGACAGAAGGCTTTGATGAAACGGGAAAGAAAATTAAGAATTATGTTTACGAAAAAGAAGCAGAATTCAAAGGAGGTGATAAAGCCTGGCATACCTATATTTTAAAACATGTTTCAAATAACTTCTCTGCGATAAAGACTGATGTTGCACTGACTGTTACCGTAAAAGTGCAGTTTGTTGTAGATGCAAGCGGTTTTGTCGTCAGGCCAAAACTGATACAATCCTCCGGCTTTAAATCCATTGATATGGATGCGATCAATGTGATTGCCTCAAGCCCTCAATGGAACAATGCAATTCAATACAACAGACCGGTAAAAGCCTACCGGCTTCAACCGATTACCTATGTAATACCCGCTTTGAAAAAATAAGTAGCAGATCACGGCCCGCCATCAATCACAAATAGTTTTTACCTTCAGTAACCAGAAATTGTTTTTTTGCGTCTAAGGATTTAATAAATGAACTTTACTGTATGAGATAATAATGCCCCTAAAAATTTCTCAAAACCTATAGAACAAATACCAGGAAAAGTGCAGCGTCAGCACTATAATCATTGACAACAACAAAATGAAAGCAATAAAAAAGATCTTTATCGCCAGCATGGCAGCCATGTTTATTGTCATTTCTTTTGTAAGAGCGCAGCAACCAAACCCGCTTGCACAGCAACAGGCCCAGATTCAGCAAATTCAAATGCAGGTAAGCGAACAGGCGAAGCAAATTCAACAGCAAACTCAGCAACAGCTGCAGCAGGTTCAGCAACAGGCACAGAACCAGGTTCAGCAATTACAGCAACAAACCCGGCAGCAGCTGGAGCAATTTCAGCTTAATGCAGAGCAATTAATGAAACATTCGGCTAAAAAGAAACAAAAAGAGATACGGGAACAAATTATGCAGAAAGCGCAGCAGATTCAAACACATCTTCAGCAGCAGGTTCAGCTTATGCAATCTTCTGTTGAACTTACTGTTCAGCATTTGCAACAAGAAGCACAATTTCAAATTCAACAACTTCAACTTCAGGCGGCACAACAAATACTACAACTCAGTAATTAAGACGGGCTGCTCTTAGTATTCCAGGAATTCTGAGGGGGGCAAAAATAAAAATTCTTCAACTGTTCCCCATGTATCGGTGCGCCTGTCCCTGTCAACACAAAAGCCCGATAAGGAGACAGGCTTACAAAAGAATTTATCCGAATTCTCCCGATTAAGTCGGGAGAATTCGGATCAGCCCGGCACCTGCATGGCTGTAAAATAAAATAATTAAATTTGCTTTATGAGTCCGCAAATAATTACTGACAAAAAAGGAAAAAAAACCGGCGTAATTCTTTCATTGAAAGATTATAGCAAATTGAAAGAAATGGCCGAAGAACTCGCCGATATAAAAGCTTATGATAAAGCAAAAGCAACTCTTCATAAGCAAAAGCTTATTCCATTACGTGAAGTGATAAAACAAAGAAAGCAAAAGCATAGTAATGGCAAATAAGCGATATACTGTTGTCGTTACTGACAAGGTTAGAAAAATCATTTTAAAACTACCATCTTCCACCGCTTCCAGGATCGAAAATAGCTTGCTTGCATTAGAAGAAGATCCACGACCATCCGGCTGCAAAAAATTAAAAGGAAGGTCTGGTTATCGGATTCGGATTGGAGATTACAGGATTATCTATGAAATAGAAGATAATATTCTAAGGGTTATTGTAATTGACCTTGGCCACAGAAAAGATATTTACAAATAATCACTTTATTCCTTCTAGAGTTCCCGGGGTCTGCTTGCAGAGAGACACCGGGGGGCATACAAAAAGCGCATAAAACGCGGCTTGATACCGTTTATCCTAAAGCCCGGAAATCAATAGCTAATCTTCCGGTTCTTTTTTATCTTGAGGTTGCTGATAAATGAAACTCAGGGTACTGATATTAGTTTTTCCTTTTGCAGTTTTTCTTTCTGAAACTGCTATTTTACCGTTGGAGGCAAACCCGGCCAACAGTAAAATTTCCTGTACGAAGATGAAGGAAACGATGGAGATGAAATGCCATAGCAAAAAGGATTGTAATAAGAAACCCTCCGGCAAGTGTAATAATACTTCTGGCTGTTATATCTGTCCTGTTTGTTCAATATTTACTTTTCTGCCGCAATATGAGTGGTCAGTAAAATGCTTTTCATTTAAGAAAAATTACCGGCTGATAAATACAGGCAATGTTTCCTCTTATATTACCCCGGTCTGGAAACCACCCAACAGTTATATCCTTTACTCATAGACAACTTAATTCATTAATTTAAAAATAGCGTTATGAAAAAAATACTGATGCTGGCATTGGTCTGTACATTAGCTACAGGCGCCTTTGCCAATACTCACAAGCCAAAAAAGCAAAAACATAGTAAGCAATGCACAGAAAAATGCACGCCTGATTGTAAACAAAAAGGTTGCTGCAAAAAAACAAGCTATGTTAAGGCATAAATAAATGTTGAGCATTTATTTGAAACCCCGGAAATTATCCGGGGTTTTTTCTTTTCGTGATCTTATGGATTCAGCAAGTCAGAGAGAATCATTAAGAAAATTACGCCGCTGCACCTGGCCATCGAGCATACCTGACCAAAACGGAAATAAAAACAGGCCGCAGAGCCTGTTTCTAAAAATTGTTGCATGAATTGATCACTTACCTACCAGTTCATAATACACTTTATTTCCTTCAATCACTTCTTTGTAATACAATCCTGAAGAAGTGCTGTATAATTTTTCTCCCTGTATTACCACGGCTCTGCTGTCGGCAGGTAACTTGTCGATCCTGTCGCCGATCGCCGGTTCATAAGAAAGGCTTCCTTGTCCATCCGTATTTAATACGCCATCGGTACCGACTACTGTATAGGATAGTTCATTATTTTCATTTATCTCTTCTTTATAATAAGTGCCATTCAGTTCATAGTATTTCTGGCCGTCGATCACTTTCACTTTTGCTCCGGGTGGTAATTTATCAACAACAGCGCCCAGGGGCGGAGCTATTACTTCATACTCATGAGCGTAAGGGCGGTAATAAATACCATTGTAATAATAATAAGGATCAGGCCCGATATAAAAACTCCTGTACCCGAAAGGAAGAGTTGCAATGCGAACTCCGAAAGGCGGAATTACCATCTGGAAAAACGATCCGTAGGGGCGATAAAAATATCCCTGCTGGTAGCGGTAGTTATAATTATTGAAATGAATAGAAACATAAGGACGTCTGTAAGAATAGCTTCGTTGCGGGTAATACCTGTAATATCCCCTGTCATACCTGTCATGTCTGTCGTATCGTCCGCGCTGCGCAAAACTTTCTGAAGAAAAAATTAAACCGGCAATAAGTGTAAATAGAAAAAGGTAAGTGTAGCGTTTCGTTTTCATATAAGTTAGTTTAAAATGATATTAAATTTAATAAAATTTGCAGTTGGGAAAAAGTTAATATTCGGTTCTGCCCCTCGTTGCTCTTGATGGCTTTAAATCTGTCCTGATCTTCTTGCAGATATTTCACGGGTTAACATGTTGTTATTGGCTTCGAAGAAAATCCTTAGTGCTTCTTTGTGTTCTTCACGTGGCTATTTTTTTAATCGCTGTTGAGGACTGGCCATCCACCCTCACTGCTTCTTTCAGAAGTTTTACAATGGCGGCTTCGTCAATTTCTTCAACATCATTGAATATTTTATAAAATATTTTTTTGTTTGTGCCCTGTGTAAGATAATTATCTGCATCATTCAGTTTATTGCCCTGCCAAAATCCTAACAACACGCCTCTCTTTATTCCACCCCGTGGAATAGTAGCGGGCCAGATGATACAGATACCCCTCTTACCATAAAAATAAGGGACATTAAAAGACAGTTTTTCTTTACAGCCTGCCGGTAAGTTTTCAATAATTATTTGTCTTAACACATCAACGATTATTCTTTCATTCTCAGGCAACAGTTCAAACAACTGGAGGATAGATCTTATTTTACCGGCAGCTTCGGTTTTCATGAATTATCCGATTACTATTTCTTTTGCTTACCCGCTTTCAGAATATCCTTCCACAATCCCGAATACTTCTTCTTGTATTTCTGATCCTCTTCCTCTTCAATAAGCGCAAGGGAGATTTCTTTTATATTTTCATCATTCACCTGGTCATATATTCTTCTCAGCACCTGTATGATATCGTACCGGATCAGCGTACAATTCTTTTCATCGATGCATTCTTTGTAGCGTTTGCTTAGTCCGTCAATTACTTTCTTTTGTAACAGTTTGCCGGCGG
>Ga0184636_1000285_pt1 | contig 12351 bp, 10 predicted proteins | sample PLM3_60_b2_FD_133164 | JGI IMG/M metagenome (GOLD analysis project Ga0184636, IMG submission 133164) | Groundwater sediment microbial communities from an aquifer in East River, Colorado, USA - PLM4_90_b2 | ecosystem: Environmental > Terrestrial > Soil > Riparian zone | place: USA: East River... | reverse complement strand
TGGTTTTAATTTAACTTTATAATAGCAGAAGGTCAATTGTTTTCTTTAAATAAAATGGAATAATCAAAGATTTTTAAGATAGGAAGTTCCGCCGAGTGAGCTCATTTGTCCGAGTATCCAGCTTTGTCTTCGGAGAACGTAGCCGGAAGGCTTTTTCGCTGAGAATCGCTTTGGGTTCGGAATTGTCGCCGTAAGTAAGGCTGCCTGACTTCGTGTTAGCTTAGCCGGAAGTTTTTTAAAATATATTTGACTTGCTGCACCAACTCCGAAAATCATATCACCCATTTCGATGATATTCAGATATACTTCAAGGATACGTTCTTTACTCCAGAGTAACTCAATAAGAACTGTAAAGTATGCTTCAAATCCTTTTCTGATGAAACTCCTTCCTTCCCAAAGAAATAAATTTTTTGCTACCTGCTGTGTAATAGTACTCGCTCCACGAAGTCTTCTGCCTCTGTTGCTTTGCTTAATTGCTTTTTCAATCTGCTCAAAATCAAATCCGAAGTGAAAAGGAAAATTCTGATCTTCAGCAGCAATAACTGCAACTGCCATCTGCTTTGAAATATCATCATAGCTGAACCATTCATAAGCAATCATCTGTCTATCATTCCAGGAAACAAGTGCTTCGACTTTTCTCTGGATCATTATTGAAGATGTTATCGGATTTAACCATTTAAGCAGCAGCACGGAAAAAACCGAAATGAAAATAAATCCAAGGAAAATCTTCAGAATAATTTTTGGTAATTTTTTGATGAACAGCTTGAAGTTGAATTTCTTTTTCTTACCCATTGTCATTCTACAATTTATGGAACAGGATCATAACCACCTCCGCCCCACGGATGACATCGGATTATTCTTCTGAAACCTAACCATCCCCCTTTTAGAATTCCATATTTCTTCAATGCATCAAGAGTGTAATGAGAACAGGTTGGAGTAAATCTGCACGACGGCGGAAATAATGGAGAGATGAGAAGCTGATAAATTTTTATCAACACAATTAAAGGTATAGCAAGAAGTTGAAAAAACTTTTTGAAAAAAATATTTAAACTCATTTTAATTAAGAAAGAAGTCCCGCTTGAAAAAAGATTTCAAAAATTTCCTTCAAATTCAGAAGATAAGAGCACAATAAAAAAATTACTTTGAAATTCTCTTCAAATATAACTTAATTTGCCCCGTCAAAATTGAGAATTTCCATTAAAGAAAAGAAAGTATGGCAAAAAACTTAGTAATTGTTGAATCACCGGCTAAAGCAAGTACGATTGAAAAATTTCTCGGAGAAGGTTTTTTAGTTACATCCAGTTACGGTCATATAAGGGATCTTAAGAAAAAGGATAAAGGGATAGATATTGAGAATAACTACACTCCACACTACATAATCCCGGAAGAGAAAAAAACATTAGTTAAGGAACTCAAGAAACTAACCGATAAATCTGAAATTGTATGGCTTGCAACTGACGAAGACCGTGAAGGCGAGGCCATAGCATGGCACCTTAAAGAAGTACTTGAGCTGCCTGAGAAAAAAATCAAACGAATTGTTTTTGGAGAAATAACAAAAACTGCAATCCTTGATGCGGTAAAAAATCCCCGTGGAATTGATTATAACCTTGTTAACTCTCAGCAGTCGAGAAGAATACTCGATAGGTTAGTGGGATTTGAACTTTCACCAATATTGTGGAGAAAGGTAAGACCAAAACTATCTGCCGGGAGAGTGCAATCAGTTGCGGTAAGATTAATTGTAGAGCGTGAAAGAGAGATAGATTCATTCACCACTCAGTCAAGATTCAAAGTAACCGGCAATTTTGTTGTAACTGAGAAGGATGGAAAAAAATCAGAGTTCAGGGCTGAAGTTTCCGATTATTTTGATACTCAAAAAGAAGCAGAAGATTTTCTTGAGAAATGCAGAACTTCAGAATTTTCAATCGAAAGTGTTGAGAAGAAACCGGCAAAGAAATCACCTTCTCCGCCTTTCACTACATCCACTCTTCAACAGGAAGCAAGCAGAAAGCTGCGTTTCTCTGTTGGCAGGACTATGCTTGTTGCTCAGAAATTATATGAAGCCGGTAAGATAACATATATGCGAACTGATTCAGTAAATCTTTCAGACTTTGCTCTTGATGCTGCAGAAAAACAAATCAAAGCTGAGTATGGCAAGCCTTACTTTCATAAGAGACAGTTTAAAACTAAATCAAAGACTGCACAGGAAGCTCACGAAGCAATTCGGCCAACAGATTTCAGCAAGGAAAACGTAGCTGGTTCAAAAGAAGAAAAAGCTTTATATGATTTAATATGGAAAAGAGCTATCGCTTCTCAAATGAGCGATGCACAGCTTGAAAGAACAACCTTAAAAATAAATGTAAGCAAAACGGAGGAGATGTTCGTCGCAAAAGGCGAAGTGATAAAGTTTGATGGATTTTTGAAAATATATTTAGAATCTTCTGATGATGAAAATGGTGAGAACGGAGACGGTGGAATATTACCGGATATTTCAGAAGGACAAAAAATTTCTTTTACTGAAATACTAGCTACGCAAAGATTTACTCGTCCTTCCTCAAGATATACCGAGGCTAGTTTAGTAAAAAAGTTGGAGGAACTTGGCATTGGAAGACCTTCGACTTACGCTCCAACAATAAGCACAATACAGAAACGAGGATATGTTCATAAAGAAGAACGCGAAGGAACTGAAAGAGAGTACGCGGTAATTACTCTGAATGAAACAAGGAAAATCAGCAAAGAAAAAAGAACCGAAATTACCGGCGCGGATAAAGGTAAATTATTTCCGAATGATGTGGCGATGCTTGTAAACGATTTTCTGCTTGAACACTTTCCGCAGATAATGGATTATCAGTTTACTGCACACATTGAAGAAGAGCTTGATGAAATTGCGAACGGTGAAATGGATTACCATGAGATGCTTGAAGAGTTTTACCCTCCATTCAAAGAAAAAGTACTGCACACAATTGAAACTTCTGAAAGAGTATCGGGAGAGAGAATCCTCGGAAAGGATCCCGTTACAGGTAAACAGGTTTCTGTGAGAATGGCACGGTTTGGTCCTGTAGCAGCATTAAGCAATCCAAAAGATGAAAACGATAAACCTCAATATGCCGGATTAAGAAAAACACAAAAGCTGGAAAACATAACTTTTGAAGAAGCGTTACATTTATTTAAACTCCCAAGAATTGTTGGTGAGTATGAGGGTCTTGAAGTCGTTGCAGCAATTGGCAGATTTGGTCCTTATGTAAGATATGACGGAAAATTTTATTCAATAAAGAATCAGTTTGATCCTCATGAAATAGAAATTGATGAAGCCATTGATGTTATAGAAGCAAAAAGAAAATCCGATGCTGAGAAATCGATTAAAACTTTTGAGGAGAATCCCGAATATCAGATAGTTAACGGCAGATGGGGACCCTACCTGAAGGCCGGAAAAGAAAATGTACGAATTCCTAAAGACCGTGATCCGGCTTCTTTAACTCTGGAAGAGTGTATTAAGTTAGCAGAAGAAGCAAAAACAAAACCAAAGCGTAGAGGAAGATTTAGAAAGAGTTAGTCTTAATTAGCAATAATTCTAAAAGACTTGAAAACAAATTAGTATTTTTCTTTGCATAATTATTAAACAAATTATTTTAATATGTTATTAGCTTTTATAGAATGGAGCGTAAGCCCGGAAATTTTTCATCTGGGTCCGATATCAGTCAGATGGTACGGATTTCTGTTTGCAATGGCTTTTGTTGCCGGATATTTTATTATGACCTGGGTTTTTAAGAAGGAAAGCAGACCCAGAACCGACCTCGAGCAGCTTTCTGTTTATATGATCTTCGGAACTGTAATTGGTGCAAGATTAGGACATTGTTTGTTTTACAATCCTGAATATTATTTATCCAACCCTATTGAAATATTCAAAGTGTGGGAAGGTGGATTAGCCAGCCACGGTGCTGCCATTGGTATTTTAACTGCGATATATCTTTTTTCCAGCAAGAAAAAAAATTATAGCATGTTATGGACTCTTGACAGGATTGTTATAGTTGTTGCTCTAGCCGGGACCTTTATAAGATTGGGAAATCTTTTCAACTCAGAGATAATTGGAAGACCGACAGATATATCGTGGGCATTTATTTTCACGGCAATTGATGATATTCCGAGACACCCGGCTCAGCTTTATGAATCAATAGCTTACTTCATAATTTTTCTGATTCTGTTATTTATTTATTATAAAGGAATAGAAAAGAATAAAAGTGGATTGCTATTCGGAATATTTCTGGTGCTGGTTTTCACATTCAGATTTTTTGTAGAATTTCTGAAAGAGAATCAATCAGGATTTGAAGCAGGAATGGCTTTAAATATGGGTCAGTTGCTTAGCATTCCTTTTATCATGGCTGGAATTATATTTATAACAAAGTCATTCAAGCATAAAACAAAAAAGTGATCTCAATCGATCACTTTTTTAATAGCCTTTTCAAACAACTCATAGCTTTGCTTACCGATGAGAGATTCATTTTGCTTTCCTTTATTATCATAAATAAAAGTTGCTGGTATTGCTCCGCTCCAATCTTTATTTAGCAGATTTATAAAATCTTCCGGGTCAGCTAGCTTGATAAGGTAATTTTCAAATTCGGCATTTTGATCTTTTAGAAATGGAATTACTTTGGAATCTAGCTCATCTGCTTCATCCACGCTTATTCCAACAACTCGAATCTTTTTATCATAATCTTCAGCCAATTTAACCAGGTCAGGAAATTCTTCACGGCAAGGCAAACACCACGTAGCCCAAACATTAATTACTAAAGCTCGATTCTCGTTCTGATTTACAATTTTTTCCAGATCTGAGATATTTATAACTTTTACCTGAGTTGTAACTCCAGGCTGAGAAAAAACAGCCGAAGTTATTCCACAAAAAAAGAATATCAAGAGAATAAGCAACTTAGATTTTTTATATGGAATCATCTTCAGATTCTTTTAATTGAGCATCCGAAAGCTTTGGTTTCTTTCTTCATAACTTCTTTACCGGCTAATATTTCATTTAGTGCATTCTCCAAATCCTTAGTCTCAACTTCAGATTCTTTTCTTGCACTATCTATCCTTCCATGATAAAGAATATTGAAATCGCTGTTGAGTACGTATACCTCTGGGGTAAATGATGCCTCAAACTTATCAGCGATAATGTTCTTCTCATCTTTCAAAATTGTGAAAGTTAAACCTTTCTCTTTGGCGTGTTCTTTAATCCTTTCAACAGATTCAGCCTTATTGGAATTTATTCCAATAAAAGCTATATCCTTCTGGCTATATTCATTAAAGAGTTTTTCCATCCGCGAGTTGTAATCATTTGATATTGGACACTCTGTCGCAACGAAAATTATCACGATGGCTTTTGAATCTTTGTAATCCGATAATGAATGCTTGTCTCCATCATAATCATTAAGTGTGAAATCCCCTATTCTACCAGATGATGAATGATTAGCACAAGCAGCTATTGACAGAAAATATACAGCAACCAGTGCTGCTAATGGAAGGAATTTTTTTAAGATCATAACCTCTCCTATTTTGATTTTTGATAAAATTTGGCACAATAATGGCAATAAATTTTTGCCAGATCAAGTTATTATTTATGGGCTATTATTTTTATCAAAAAAAACATTCATTTCCTCGGAATCACTAATCCCCATTACCAAATAATATATAAGTGGATTATTTTGAGTCAGTTAAATAAAAATATTTTATTAAATAACAATGGATAATCAATATGGAAATTCTGGAAAGAATAAAGAATAAATCAGCAATTGTTGGCATAGTCGGAATGGGCTATGTTGGATTACCGCTAGGTTTGGCATTCGCTGCAAAAAAAATAAATGTGTTGGGATTTGATCTTGATGAAAAGAAAATAACATTATTGAACAAAGGTAAGGGTTATCTTAAACATATAAGCGATAGCAAAATTAAAAAAGCCGTTGACTCTGGATACCTAAAAGCAACTTCAGATTTTTCAAGACTCAAGGAAGTTGATGCAATTTTAATTTGCGTACCAACTCCACTTACTGAACACAGAGAACCAGATATGTCTTTTGTTGAAAATACTTCTAGAACGATTGCAAAATATTTGCGTAAAGGACAATTAGTTGTTCTTGAGTCAACTACCTATCCTGGAACCACTGAAGAACTTTTACTGCCAATGTTTGAAAATGCTGGTGGTAAAAACAAATTTAAAGTAGGCAAAGATTTTTATTTAGCATTCAGCCCTGAACGGGAAGACCCGAACAATCCTGATTTTACAACAGCAGAAATTCCGAAAGTAATCGGAGGCGTTACACCTCAATGTTCAAAAGTTGCCAAAGCACTATATGATCAGGTTATAATCAAAACAGTTCCTGTTTCTTCTCCTGGAGCTGCTGAAGCAACAAAGCTTCTTGAAAATATTTTCCGATCTATCAATATTGCAATGGTCAACGAACTTAAAATGGTATTTGACAAAATGAACATTGACATCTGGGAAGTGATTGCCGCTGCTTCAACCAAGCCATTTGGGTTCAAGCCTTTCTATCCTGGTCCCGGTCTGGGTGGACACTGTATACCGATTGATCCATTCTATTTAACATGGAAGGCACGCGAGTTTGAAATCAACACTAAGTTCATAGAACTTGCCGGTGAAATTAATACGTTTCAACCGTACTATGTTGTTGAAAAATCGGCGGAGGCTCTTAACAAATTCAAAAAGGCATTGAACGGATCGAAAGTACTTATTCTCGGAGCTGCGTATAAAAAAGATATTGATGATATGAGAGAATCTCCATCATTAAAATTGATTGAAATTTACCGCGAGAAAGATGCAACAGTTGATTATTATGATCCGCTGATACCAGTACTACCAAAGACCAGACATTATAACTATCATATGAAATCGGTTAAACTTACGAGAGAAAAACTCAAGAGTTATGACCTTGTAGTATTAAGTACAGACCATTCAGCTTTCGATTACAAGTTTATTGCTGAAAACTCAAAGTTGATTGTTGATTCCCGCAATGCATTCGAAGCAAGAGGGATAAAATCGAAAAAAATATTTAAAGCATAACCTTAAAAAGACGATATGAAAAATTTTGCTATTACAGGTGTAGCAGGTTACATCGCACCAAGACATTTGCAGGCAATTAAAGATACTGGGAATCAATTAGTCGCTGCAAGTGACCCCAACGATTCAGTTGGAATACTTGATAAATATTTTCCAGATGTTAGCTTCTTCACGGAATTTGAAAGATTCGACAGACATCTTGAAAAATTAAGAAGAGAAGGCAGCAATCATAAAGTAGACTACCTTACTATTTGTTCACCAAATAATTTGCATGATGCTCATATAAGACTCGCGCTACGTGTAGGTGCGCATGCAATTTGTGAAAAACCTTTGGTTCTTAATCCCTGGAATCTGGATGCATTACGGGAGTTAGAGAATGAATCTTCTGCACGTGTTTTCACCGTATTACAGTTAAGAGTTCATCCGGCTTTAATAGAGCTTAAAGAAAAACTTGTTAAAGAAAAATCAAAACAAAAACACGAAGTAATTCTCTCCTATATTACTTCACGCGGCTTATGGTATTATTATTCCTGGAAAGGCATACAGGAAAAATCAGGTGGTATTGCTACAAATATCGGCATCCATTTCTTTGATCTTCTAATGTGGCTATTTGGTGATGCTCAATCAAGTGTTTTACATCTCAAAGAAGATAAAAGAATGTCAGGTTTTATGGAACTTAAAAATGCCAACGTTAAGTGGTTTCTTTCTACCGACAGATACGATTTACCTGAAGAGACTTCTCAAAAAGGGGCAACAACCTTCAGATCTATTACCGTTGACGGGAATGAAATACAATTTTCTGAAGGTTTCACTGACTTGCACACAAGGGTTTATGAAGAGACACTTAAAGGAAATGGTTTTGGAATTGAGGATGCACGACCGTCAATTACATTTGTTCAAAAACTAAGGTCAATGGCCGCAGGAGGAAGCACTGAAAACCTACACCCATTCACTTTAAAACATAAATAATATAAGGATCAGAAATGAATTACTTTAAACATGAATCTGCATATGTTGATGATAAATGTATTATTGGTGAAGGAACAAAGATCTGGCACTTTAGTCATATTCAGAGTGGAGCAAAGATTGGTAAAAAATGTGTCTTTGGTCAAAATGTGAATGTTGGTAATAACGTTTTAATTGGTGATTTCTGCAAAGTTCAGAACAATGTTTCTATTTATGAAGGTGTTACTCTTGAAGATTATGTTTTCTGCGGTCCCTCAATGGTGTTCACAAATATACTTGATCCAAAATGTAAATACCCGCAGGTGGGGGCTCAGTACTATGTAAAAACCCTCGTTAAAGAAGGTGCATCAATTGGTGCAAATGCAACAATAGTATGTGGTATCACGTTGGGTAAACACTGCCTGATTGGTGCTGGATCAGTCGTTACAAAAGATGTTCCCGATTTTGCATTAGTTGTGGGTATCCCGGGAAAAATTTTAGGTTGGGTATCTGAAGCAGGCAAGAGATTAGAATTTGATAAAGATGGTTTTGCATTCTGTGAAAAATCCCAAAAGAAATATCAACTTAAAGATGGATTAGTCGCTGAGACAGAATAATAAAATTTCCTGCTGATTCTACTTTAAAAGTAAATCAATAGCCTCAAGCACCATTTCAAAAGTAATTTTTTCCATACAGGAAACATCTTCTGAACAATTCTTTCTATAATAACATTTACATCCATCAGATGAGCTAAGCTTAACTCCCTTTCCATAAAGCTCAATCTCATCTGCAGACGTTGGACCAAATAATGTGATTATTTTTTTCTGAAGTGCTGTTGCGATATGAAGAGTTAATGTATCCGCAGTAATTACCAGATCACACAAATCAACAATTGCAGCAAACTCAAGCAGTGAATTATCGCATCGGGTATCAATAACATAACTAAAATCTTTTTTTAATTGTTTGATAATGCCAACTTCCTCCGGACCACCGAGTAAAAGCAAGTTGTATTTATTGCTTCCCAACTTTTCAATTAACTCCTGCCAACTCTTAAGAGGCCATCCTTTGCTTGGCCATTTAGCACCAACTCCAACGTTGAGTCCTACTACTGGTTTTTTAGGAAATATGTTCTTCACAAACTCCTTTGCTGCAACCTTTACCCTCTCGTTGTCGGATATATGAATTATAGGAGGTTCAACTGGTAAATCCAAATCTAATATTTCATATATTATCTGTTGATACGATTTGGTGTTTGCTTTCTTCACATCATCAAAAGCGCTCATCTCCAGCCATTTCTGTGCTACATCGGAAGTTGCTTCAACAAAACCATTTTTATTTAAAACAAACCCAAACTTTTCTTTTGCAAATGCATTTGCTGCAATAGCAGAACTTAATTTAGAAGTATCAAGATTAATAACGACATCGTACTCCTCAGCATTTATTCTAAAGAGTGCATCATCTTCAATTGTTATAACCTCATCAACGATTGAATTATTATTAAAAAGTTCAATCGAAATATTCCTTGTACACCACTCTACATAGCAATCTGGATATTTTTGCTTTAACGGTTGAAGTATTGATGTTGTTCGAAGTACATCTCCGGCTGCATCGAGTTTTATTATAAGAATTTTAAAATTAATTGGTTGGTAATGATTGCAATCAGCACACTTAATTCCGTTTTCTTTATGAGGTACGCAAGGTCTGTCGCCTTTGAAAAAACGGCAATCTATTTTTAGGATCATTATTATAATCAGTCTGTGAAAATATTTATTGCGGCTTAATACTAAAATACATTGCCCATTATCTACTTGCAAAGTGAGTTGATTATTAATCCTAAGTAATTAATGAACGATTTCAAAATCAAGTTTTAGAGTTTATTCTTTTTCGACTAGTAGAATGTGATAGATAAAATAAACAACAATTAGGATAGATGGCATAAAAATTTAAAAATAAATCACATATTAAAGGAAGCATTTTTTGTAAATTTGAAGTGAAAAAAAATACTCATCCATAATCAGCTTTTCCTGAAGAGGTTGTGTTTAAGTTGATACTTTTCTTGGATTCTGTATTGGTAATTTATTTTTTAGATTAATTTGGAATTAAGTGAATACTGAAACAAATTATTTTTGGCAAAACTTAGAAAGATTTTCTAACCAAACTGCTTATATTGATACTGCGACAGGTAAATCAGCCACGTATTCAGAGCTTGAAGCTGATACAAATAGTGTCGCAAATAAAATTAAATTATCAGAAAAAGGAATTGTATTCCTTTTTACGTCAAACACTTATAATTGTATTACCTCATATATAGGCATCTTAAGATCGGGAAATGCCGTTTTATTACTTGATGAAAAATTAAATGACGAAATAAGAAACGGTCTGATAAACACATATAATCCGGAATTTATTCTCACATCAAATGAAAACATCCCGGAAAATTATTCCATGGATTATAAATATGATTCATTACTTATCTATAAGAGAAATAAATTTGTTGCCGGTAAAATATTTCCTGAACTAGGAGTTCTGCTTTCAACATCCGGGACAACAGGTTCCCCCAAACTTGTACGACTAGCATATAAGAACATACAATCAAATGCAGCATCTATTGATAAGTATTTGGAAATTGATTCAACTGAAAGACCAATTACAACTCTTCCTTTTAATTATTCTTATGGTTTATCGGTTATTAACAGCCATTTACTTAATGGGGCAACTATAGTTTTAACTGATAAGACAGTTTTTTTTCGCGATTTCTGGAATGTATTCAATGATTACAAATGTACTTCATTCGCTGGAGTTCCTTACACTTATACAATGTTAAAACGAATAAACTTTGACAAAATTGAATTACCGACATTAAGAACTATGACTCAAGCTGGTGGAAAATTAAGTGAAGAATTTATTCGCCATTTTAATAATTATACTCTGGAAAAAAAAGTTAAATTTTTTGTAATGTATGGTCAAACAGAAGCTACTGCAAGAATTACTTATGTTCCACCTGAAAGGTTAAGTGATAAAATTGGTTCAATAGGAATTTCAATTCCTGGTGGAGAACTTAAAATAATGAATGATGAAACCGAAATAACCAATTCTAATGAAGTGGGTGAGATAGTTTATAAAGGAGATAATGTTATGTTGGGCTATGCCGAAAATCGTAATGATCTTTGCAAAGGAGATGAATTGAATGGAATTCTCTATACCGGTGATTTGGGATACAAAGATGAAGATAGATTTTTTTATGTAACTGGTAGAATGAAACGATTCATTAAAATATTTGGATTTAGAATTAACCTCGATGAAGTCCAAAAGATGGTTGAAAATCATTTTGGGATTTCTGCAGCTTGTACAGGTAAAGATGATTTGCTCAAAGTATTGGTACATTCTGATGATAAGCTTGCCGAAGTGAACGTTAAGAATGAAATTTTAAAAATGTACAAACTTAATTTCAAATCAATTGTTGTTAAGTCAACCAATCAAATTCCAACAAATAGTTCCGGTAAGTATGATTATGCAAAGATTAATGAAATGTTTGAAAACTAAATTATGTTGTCCATTGCTTGAAGTTTAGACAAGAACAAACTCAACCTTTAACTTTACAATCCCCTTAAAGAAAAAGGTTCTTGTCTTAAATATTCTGTTGTTTGAATCTTCTGCCTAATATCATTTATCTCTGCATCAACCTGTGCTTTTGGAATGCCAAGAACTTTAGAAATAACATCTGATGAAACACCTTTTTCCCAACCATCCCATATACGGTCCATAACTTCAAAAGGCATTTTGTAAAAGAATTCTTCCTGAGTTTGCTCAGCGCTGTATGTATCAGTTGTCGGTGTACGTTTTCTTATATGTTCAGGAACACCAAGAAATTCTGCTAACTGAAATACTTGCGTCTTGAATAAATGAGCAATTGGTTTAACATCGGCACCGCCATCGCCATACTTAACAAAGAAACCCTGCTCATGTTCATTCTTATTTCCTGTTCCAATAACAGCAAAATTTTTAGCTTCTGCATGATAATACAACATATTAGTTCTGCTTCGTTGTTTGAAATTTGAAGCTGCTACAATTTGAAGATATTCTGCAAGCGGAAGGCGTTGAGATTTTACTTCTCCATCTGGAGCTATAATAGTAAGATAGAAAAGATTTAGTTTACCTTTGGCTTCTTTATCAGCGTTAAGAACAATTTTCATCTTATAAGTTTTAGGATTATACTCAGGAAAAACACGCTTAACAGCTTCATCTCTTCTTTCGTAGCAGCCAAATCCATGAACTGCATCTGTAATATCTTCTAAGATATAAGGGACTTTAAATTTCTCACAAAGCAGAGTTGCTAGTTCTTTACT
>Ga0184636_1000284_pt1 | contig 12361 bp, 13 predicted proteins | sample PLM3_60_b2_FD_133164 | JGI IMG/M metagenome (GOLD analysis project Ga0184636, IMG submission 133164) | Groundwater sediment microbial communities from an aquifer in East River, Colorado, USA - PLM4_90_b2 | ecosystem: Environmental > Terrestrial > Soil > Riparian zone | place: USA: East River... | reverse complement strand
CGATACTTTTTAGAGTTTCCCGAATTGAATGTAGTCTGTGAATTTCTGAAGTGTCTTGTCCAAGAATTAGAATTACATTTTTTTTCAGTTCAGGTATTGCACTTAATAGTGATAGTGTTTGTTCAAATACAGTCTCAATTAAATTCGGAAAAATTTTGTTTATCGCTAAAATGTCCCAGCCAATCAATGCAAAGTCCAAATTGTCAATGGCAACAACTGTCGTGTTGTAAATTTTACCCTTAATTTGAAGCCCAACAACATACTGCTCAATTGACATCTGTCCACCAGCGGTATAAACTTGAACCATACCGACTGGTTTTAGATTTAGTTCCTTTACTGTCCATTCTCGGAATGCAACTATTTGATGCACCTGTGTCAATCATTGCCTCAACGTCAACAGAAGAGTTTGTGCTTAATTCAATAATTTTTATCGGAATTACTCTGTCTTTAAGATTGAACATTTGTCTTGTATAAGTTCATGTTACTTAATATTAACAGTGTCGTCCAAACTTGCCGCTAATACTCTAATTTATGATATAATATGACTTAATTAAGAAGTTATCTCTATTGAAAAATAATAAGTTAAGGTTATACATTTTGTATTGTCGTTAGGACAATCCGTTTTTATTACAAGCCCAGTCTGTTAAGTCAGTTTTTTATTGCAGATTCTGGAAAGACCCGGTGAAATCAGAAAAAGCCCAGAGTAATAATTATATAAAACTCATCCGCCGGCTGGGGATGGCCAACCAATTTTATCAGACATTTATAACTTATTTCTTTTTCTCGCCCAACAGTTTTTCCAGCAAAGAAATCTTTTCATCTTTCTCCTTTAGCAAGGCTGCAGCATATACATTTTAGTATCAGGGCAATAATAAAAATGAATCTGCGCGCCATGAAATGGCCACAGAGAACCGCAGAGTTTTTTGAGAGCCACTGAGAGATTCCCTATGAACCTCTTTTCCTCCTGGTTCTCCTGGCCTAAAAAAGCCAAATAGTAGTAACTTGGATTACTAATTTGTTCAACCAAACCTTCATCTACTGTTTATGAAACCTGCATTCTTTCTTATAGCAACAACCTGCCTGTTGACCAATATCGTTTTTGCACAGCAAAAAGGTTATTACCGCAATCCGGCCATTCATCAAAACACAGTTGTGTTTACTGCTGAAGGTGATCTATGGAAATACGATATGTCAAGTGGTATCACTTCCCGTCTTACAACACACCCTGGTATGGAAAGAAATCCTTTGATCTCACCGGACGGCAAACAAATTGTTTTTGTCGGCCAGTACGAAGGAGCTTCAGAATTATATCTTATGAATAGTAATGGAAGTATTCCGAAAAGGCTGACCTATGATTTTGACGGAAGAATAAAACCAGCAGCATGGACCAGCGACGGAAAAATAATATATACCAGCGGCCGGTATAATAATCTTCCGGATCTGCAACTCATGAAAATTGATCCGGCAACTCTTGCTTATGAAACCGTGCCGCTGGCGCAGGTCTCTGACGGCTGTTATGATGAATCCGGTGTTTTATATTTTTCAAGATTACCCAAACAGGGAAGTAATAATAAACGATATGTGGGCGGAACGATCCAGCAACTCTGGAAGTTTGACGGAAAACAGGAAGCAAAATGCCTGACCTGTGATTTTGATGGCACCAGTTATACGCCCATGCTGTATAAAAACAATATTTATTTTGGGTCCGACCGGGATGGTTCGATGAATATCTGGTCAATGGATAAAGAAGGGAAATCATTAAAGCAGCTTACTTTCTCCAAAGCCTGGGATATCAAATCTCCTTCCATCGATGGTTCGCAAATTGTATATCAGCGCGGCGCCGATCTCTGGGTCTATGATATTGAAACCGCAAAAGAAAAAATGCTGGATATCAACCTGAGTTCAGATTTTGACCAGCGCAAACCAAGATGGATAAAAAATCCTGCTGAATCCATTACGTTTTCCAGCCTTTCACCAAAAGGAAATTATATCGCCATCATCAGTCGCGGAAGATTATTTGCAGCACCTGTAAAAGGAGACCGATGGGTGGAAGTAAACCGCAAAAGCGGTATTCGTTTTAAAGAAGTACATTTTTTAGATGAAAAAACACTGGCCTATCTCTCTGATGAAAGCGGTGAGTTTGAAATATGGAAAACAGCAGCCGATGGAAGCGGCTCTCAACAGCAATTAACAAAAAACAGTAAGGTACTTATTAATGGGTTCCGCTCTTCTCCCGACGGGAAATACATTGCATATAAAGATAAAAATGAAACACTCCGCATTATTGATGTCGCAAACGGCGTTGTAAAATTTGAATTCGAGGACAAAGACTTTGGCCTGGTAGATATGAACTGGTCAGGCAACAGCCAGTATTTTAGTTTCACCCGCTCCATTGACAATTTTGCATCGCAGGTGAATGCTGTAGAAGTGGCTACCGGGAAAATGACCCCTGTCACTTCATCGCGCCTGGATAGTTACAATCCTGTCTGGTCGACAAATAATCATTGGATGTATTTTCTTTCCGACAGAAATTTAGTCACAAAGGTCAGGGCGCCCTGGGGTTCCAGGCAGCCAGAACCTTATTATACAGAAACAACCAATATCTATGCGCTGCAGGCAGACAGCTCTGATAAATTTCCTTTTTTACCGAAGGATGCATGGCAAGCAGATACTTCATCAGCAACCGAAAAAACTGCGGATAAAAATACGGGCACTGCAAAAACAACTGCTGCTTCAAAAACAATTGACTGGGATCTTACCACTCAATTGCTTTACCAGGTGCCTGTAAAAAGCGGTAACATCGGAAACCTTTCTGTAGCTGATGGATGGCTGTACTGGCTTGATGCCGGTGATGCTACTGATGGCACGGCAAAACTTTTTGCATTAAAAACAGGCTATGATAAAAAAGCGGAACCCGTTGAAATAGCTGCAGGCATTAACAACTACGAGCTTTCTGCCGACAGGAAAAAAATTCTTTTGATAAAAGATAAAACACTGACGACAGCCAATGCAAACGGGGAAAAGGTTGACATCACAAAAAATAAGATCGAACTGGCTAACTGGAATTTTTTGATTGACCCCGTGGAAGACTGGAAACAAATGTTTAATGATGCCTGGCGGATGATGAGAGATTATTTCTATGACCGTAATCTTCACAAAGTAGATTGGGTGGCTATAAAAAAACAACACGAACCACTACTCGATCGCATTACGGATCGTTACGAACTCGATGACCTTGTAGCGCAAATGGTCTCGGAACTTGCAACATTGCATACCTTTGTATCCGGCGGTGATAAGCGGACCTCTCCTGACCAGATACCGGCCGGCTTCCTTGGAGCCAGGCTGCAACCGGAACCGAAAGGAGTTAAAATAACACATATCTATAAAGACGATCCTGATTATCCGGACAAAACTTCTCCGCTGTACAAACCCAGGCTTTCTATTAAAGAAGGCGACTTCATTACTGCGGTTGATAATGTACCTGTAAAAACAGTGCAGGACATTTCCATGTTGCTGGATAATAAAGTTGGCGTTCCGGTAAAACTTAGTTTGCTGAATAAAGAACAACAATCATACACAAGGGAAGTAAAACCGATCTCGGCATTTGCAGAAACCATGCTGCAGTATAATGAATGGGAACTTACCCGGCGCATGCAGGTGGACGATGCAGGCAATAATGAGATCGGGTATATTCATTTAAAAGCAATGGGAGGTGGTGACATGGATGATTTTGTAAAACAATTTTACCCGGTCTTTAACAGGAAGGGATTGATCATTGATGTACGTCACAACGGTGGCGGCAATATCGATAGCTGGATATTGGAAAAACTGATCCGGAAAGCCTGGATGTACTGGCAGGGAAGAACCGGTAAGCCCTATTGGAATATGCAATATGCTTTCCGCGGTCACATGGTGGTATTGTGCGATCAGTTTACGGGATCCGATGGAGAGGCGTTTGCCGAAGGGTTCAGAAGACTGGGATTAGGTAAGGTGATCGGTATGAGGACCTGGGGTGGTGAGATCTGGCTGAGCAGCAGTAACCGTTTAGTGGATAATGGTATCGCCACAGCTGCGGAGTTTGGTGTATATGGGCCCGAAGGTCAATGGCTGATCGAAGGTCATGGCGTGGACCCGGATTTTGTAGTGGACAATCTTCCCTATGAAACATTCAAAGGAAAGGATAAGCAGCTTGAATTTGCTATTGATTACCTGAAGAAAAAAATTAAAGATGAACCCGTGGAAGTTCCAAAACCGCCGGCCTATCCTGATAAATCATTTAAGTATAAAGCGTATTGAGCAGACAATTGCTTAATAGTCTCCCAATAAGCGACTGACGTTTTGCCGTGAACAACATGAGAGGATGGCTTTTGCCCGTTGTGTTTTTCCTTGCCTGCCGGCAGGCAGGTTCGAGACCTTTGTGGACTGAAAAAGTCGGATACGAAGACAACCAACGGAAGTTGTATAGGAGTCTCCCGTTGTACCCCTCCTCTCCTTTCCTTAACTGAATCCCCGTCACCTGACTTCTGTCTCTTTCAAATGTGTGAATGATGTAACTTTTTTCAAAAGTTATGTAACTTGAGGAGAATAAAGTAACCCACCTTTGGCTGCATCATTCTAAAATAATTATTATGCCCCTGCTTACTATTTTAATTGTACTGATTGTTGTAGGTGTTCTTCTCTGGCTTGTGAACAATTACATCCCGATGGATCGCAAGATCAAAAATATCCTCAACGTGGTGGTTGTGATTGTTGTTATCATTTGGCTGCTAAAGGCGTTTGGGATTTTGAATTCTATAAAAGGCCTGCATATATAAAAAAGGAACAGCCCAATCATGCAAACTGTAATTATCCATTTCAAAGAAGTGTGAATGACATAACTTATTTCTAAAGTTGCATAACATGTACCTGTTTAAATTTGCTAACCTTCATATCGCGAAAATTCATTCACGAATTACATTCAAAGAAATGAAACAATTTATAAAAGCGGGTTCCGCAGTTAATGAATTTGGATGTGAATGAAAAATCAATTGTAAAAGAAGCATTTTAAATCAACATATTTATTAAAAATTTCAGATGAATACAAACAGACTTTCAAAAACTCTTGCAGCAGCGTTGAATGCGCAAATGACGAAAGAGGCACATGCTTCACAAATTTATTTATCGTATGCTGCATGGGCTGACAGACAGGGATTCGGTGGCATCGCTAATTTTCTTTTCAGACATGCACAGGAGGAGCGCAACCACATGATGAAGATATTGGAGTACATTTTAAAAAGAGGTGCGGAAGTACAGGTAGCAGCTATTCCTGCTCCTCCTGAAGCCCCGGTAAGTATAAACAATTGTTTTGAAAAAGTATTTGAGCATGAAGTAGATAATACGAAAGCTGTTTATAAGTTAGTAAAAATGAGTTTTGATGAAGAAGATTGGGCCACCTGGAACTTTATGCAATGGTTCGTGAAAGAACAGATAGAAGAAGAAACGCTTGCAATGAACTTATTGGATAAGATGAAAATAGCTGGCGGTGAAAAGGTTAGCAGCAATGCTTTATATTCATTGGACAGGGACCTGGAAAAAACACCCGATGAAGCGAGATCAGCACAGGACGTAACAACCGATAACCCTTAAGATAAAATGTTGAAGATTTTTTTAAGCTGAGTTTCAGCAGAAACCAGGGTCCCCGAAGGAGCCAGGGGTTGTAATTAAGCTTAGCTGGAAGAAAATCATTTTACCGCCAGTTGTGTTGTCCGGAAAACATTAAAGTTTTTGTGCCAGCTAAAAATTAAAAGAGACGCCAAAGAAATCACCGCATAAACACCGGGAATGAATGCGGAAGTTTTAGCGTCGTAATGATAATCTATGAATGACCGGAGTAAACCTGCTAAAGCAAAGAGCGGTACCATCAGCAGTAAGATTTTTTCCCTGATCCGCTCATCATGGTCAGGCAATGTATCCATGACTATAAGACTACAGTAAATCCCCTGATGTCCCGATGTACAGGTGTCGATAACTACCTTTGCTATCATGTTAATTGTTTTCCATGGATCATTATCTGCAACAGGTATCTTCCGAATTAATTGTATGGCAAAAACAAATGTTGCGAAGGCCTTCTTTTTTCAATAATCTTTCCAGGAAAATACAAACAAAGGTCAATAGCTGGATACCCGAAAAAATTCATAAGGCCATCACCCTGGCTATAAAACAAATGATACGGGGAGTTTTATTCGGGGCAAGTCATACTACGGATGATCCTTTAAGAAATGCTTCATTTCAAACCAGGGAAGAATTGGTTTTGAAAAAAATAAAAAATTACAGGAACACGGCCGCAGTAGAAGGAGGAATTACAGGAGCAGGTGGTTTATTACTTGGACTTGCAGATTTTCCCATCCTGATCGGCATTAAAATAAAATTGCTATTTGATATTGCCTCGCTTTATGGTTTTGATACAGATGATTATAAAGAACGTTTATATATCCTGCATATTTTTGAACTGGCCTTCTCGAGTCATGAACACCGGAGAAATGTTTACCTGAAAATGACCGATTGGGATGAAAAAAGCAACGATCTCCCGGCAGATATAAATGGTTTTGACTGGAGAAATTTTCAGCAGGAGTACAGAGATTATATTGACCTGGCAAAAATGGCACAGCTTATACCTGTAATCGGTGCGCCGGTGGGTATTGTGGTTAACAACAGGCTGATAAAAAAATTAGGTATCACAGCTATGAATGCTTACAGGATGAGACTGATAAAATGATAAAATATTTTTTTGTATTTGGTCGCTGAGTTTTGACCCGGCTTTATTTTATGCATCGTGTAAACGCCTCACCCCCCAGGCTCTTCCCAAAAGCGAAGGTGGCAAACTCAAACATATAGTTGATAAAAGAACCTGAGTGAATTTTTTCTATGCCTGTTTACATTTTTCGTGATTATTACTGCCGGAGTATTATGTACCTTTAAACAAGCCGCTTGAAATTTCCCACCTGAGAAATCCGTTTGCTAAAACCCCCCCTTTTCTTAACTATTTAATATTCTTTTAATAACCCGGTCAACAAACCGGGAGATCAGCAACCCATTAAATTTGAAAATGATTTTTTAAAATTTAAAAATCTTTTTATGACAAACAAACCTAACATTATCCTTGTACATGGTGCCTGGGCCGATGGTTCCAGTTGGAGTAAAGTGATCCCTGTCTTAAAAGAAGCCGGGTATAACGTAGTTGCAGTACAAAACTCTTTGACATCATTACCGGACGATGCAGAAACAACCCGCCGTTTGGCAGAAGCACAGGAAGGGCCAACGATTCTTGTTGGACATTCCTATGGTGGTGCAGTGATCACGGAAGTCGCGCACCAATGCCCCAGTGTCACCGGTCTCGTTTATATCGCTGGCTTTGCCCCGGATGCGGGGGAAAGTTTAGCCAGTTTATCAGCAGCAGGTAAAGAACCTCCTCCCGGAGCCGCTGCCATACGCCCCGATAAATACGGTGTTCTCTGGATAGACAGAGAAATGTTTGCAGATAATTTTTGCCAGGATGTTGATAAAACAGAAGCACTGGTTATGGCTGCCACTCAACACCCTATTACCGCAAAATGCTTTGAAGATAAAATAACCGATGCCGGCTGGAAAAATTTGCCTTGCTGGTACCAGGTCTCGGAGAACGACAGGATGATCCCTCCCCCGGCAGAACAATTCATGGCTCAGCGAATAAAGGCAAAGACCATTTCTTTGCCTTCGGGTCATGCGTCCATGGTTTCTCATCCGCAAGAAATAGTTGATTTTATTCTGAGAGCCGCCAAGGAAGTGGTTTTGTCAACCGTAGAAGAAGCGTCCATGAATTAATAACTGATCGCAGAGCAGTAAGTATAAATCATCCGTTCCTTTCTTTACAATGGTTCGTCGTTGTACGAACCATTTTTATGTCTGAAAGGTATCCGGCTTAGCGTAATTCTTTGTCTTCCACTACCTCAATAATCCTTGCCTTAGGGTTATTCATTACTTTTCCTTCTGCATCTTTCCATAAATTGCGAAGTGCCGAGAGAAAGTTTTCTGCTTCATTTGAGCTATCAAACTCAAGCTCAATAATGACATATTTCGGATCGTCAACAGGCCTTAGTATTTTGTAGCGTTGTACCCCAGATTGTTTGCGCTTAACGGGATCGCTGTCGAACGCTCTTTTCCAGCCATCATAATCAGGGACCGGGTGTTCAATTTGTAAAATTTGCATAAAGAGTTTTTAGTTGAAATAATCCGGGTTCTAAAAAATTTCCACTTTCGAAATGGGATGAATTTCTGTCCACCCGTTATGAGAATCCAGCACATAGCTGCCTGTTACCCTTACATGATCTCCTACATTTGGAAGTTTTACAAGGTTGACATAACCTTTACAAATGCCCTTTGCAATTTTTCGGGTGATATGATTAATACAGACGGCTTCGATAACAAGATTGCCATCCTTTTTTGTGAAGTTATTTTTCTTAAGCAAATTTTCCTGGCCCGCATCCAGCTTTAACAGCATGTGCTCATCACCATCAGCATCGGCATTTCTTTCTACAATAGTCCCCGTTACCGTTTTACATTTATCAAGAACCTCGAGCCGTTTGGGTTCATATACAAAATTCCAGATTTTTTCATCACAGTTTTTATTGCTTTGCTGTGCCGCTGAGTTAATGCATAAAAGGAAAAGAGACAGAAATACAATCAATGCAACATAAGTTGATTTTTTTTTCATTTTGATTTTTTTATTACAACAGCTTACTGCAAAACGAACGCCATTCTTTCGTTCTTAACTGTTAGTGCCTGGGTTATCCATGGGAAACAGTACAGATTACTTTCACGATGAACCTCCTCCCTATCATTGCAGGTCCTTCCATAAAAAATATTGTTCTTCCATAATTGTTGCTGAGGCTGATTACACTTGTTTGCTACCTTTGTGTCTCGTTTACTTTAAAACTATGCCTTCAACACGTCAGCTTGCAGCCATAATGTTTACAGATATGGTTGGATATACAGCCCTGATGCAAACAGATGAGCAGTTAGCAGCAAAGAAAAAGGAACGGCATAAAAAAGTGCTGGAAAATTCGATCAGTAAATTCAGGGGGGAAATACTTCAATATTATGGAGATGGGTCAGTAAGTATTTTCAATAGTACAATTGATGGAGTGAATTGCGCTATCGAAATCCAGAAGGAATTTGTCCTGGAGACAAAAGTGGATGTGCGTATTGGCATTCATACAGGCGATATTGTATTGGAAGAGGAAGGAATTTATGGAGATGGGGTGAATATTGCTTCCCGTATTGAATCAGTTGCCGTGGCCGGCGGAGTTTTTATTTCTGAAAGAGTATATGATGATATCAAGAATCAAAAAGATATTCAAACACATGAGATCGGTTTTTTCGAATTAAAAAATGTAAAACAGCCGATCCGGATATTTGCCATTTCCAATCCCGGATTTCCTGTTCCATCCCGTAATGAATTAAAGGGGAAATTAAATCAACCTGTTAATCGCCTGGCCGTTCTTCCTTTTGAAAACCTGAGTGCTGACAATACCTGTTCCAGGCATTGGATAAAAGAATGGCGATGATCGCTTCGGTATTTTATTCTCCATTATACGAAGGAATTAAACTAGATCCGAGGTCAGCAGAGATCAGGAAAAGAATGAATCTTTAAATATCGGATTATGATGAAAACTACTAAACCCGTCTGCGTCCCCGCAATGGTTTTGGCGACTCGTTAACTCCTTGCCTGTGAGAGTCTCCATTTATTTCACAGGGGTGAATATCCCGTCAGAACAAAAAAATTTTAATCAGTATGAAAAGTGATTTCTATCATCCGCGTTTCTTTTATAAGGAAATAATTTGCAGTAAGCTTTTATTTTAAAATTTTATTAACCTTCTTTGCAGAAATAAGTGAATATCCTCGTCTATATTTTGGTTTTTGTTGCATCGCTTCTTGTAGATATCGTTCCGTTCATTGGTCCGCCAGCCTGGACGGTAATGGTTTTTTTCCAGGTACGGTTTGGATTAAATATCTGGGCTGTATTATTTCTTGGTGTCACCGGCTCTGCACTTGGAAGGTATTTGTATAGTTCTTACATTCCTTTTCTTTCAAACAGGTTTATCAAGCCTCAAAAAAACGATGATTTGTATTTTATCGGCGGCAAATTGTCAAACAATGGCTGGAAGGTTCAGCTTTTTGTCTTGCTGTATACATTAATGCCTCTCCCCTCTACTCCACTTTTCACTGCCGGCGGCATTGCAAGAATAAAAATCCTGTATATCATCCCTGCCTTCTTTGTGGGAAAATTTATCAGTGATGCCACTATGGTTTTCGCAGGAGATTATGTATCAAAAAATGTTACCGGTATTGCGCAAGGGTTTTTTTCCTGGAAAACTTTAGCCGGGACAATACTGGGATTATTTCTGATCTGTATATTTTTATTTATTGACTGGAAAAAATTGTTACAGGAAAAAAAGATCAGAGTAAGTTTTAATATCTGGAAGTGATAAAAAATGAGTTTGGCAAATTTCTTCCGGTTGTGGCAACTTAGTGTTGTGCCCGACCTTGCAGCATAAACACACCAGCAGCACAACTTGTATTGGTTGTTCGTATGCTATTGCACATTAGCTGCCCGACATACCATCAACGGCACAGATGGTGGAAATCAATTACCTGTAGTTTTTAGATAATCAATTATTTTCTTTTCTTCGGTTTCTGTAATATTTGTCCTTACTCTCATATGCCTGCCGATAATATCCCAGTTCGCTGCACTGAATTCTCCCGGCCCGGGTGCGTTGTGACAACGGCCACAGTTTTCCCCCCACAACTGGGTTCCTGTTTTGTTCTGTACTTTTTGAGAGACAGTACAACTGCTTATTACTACCATACTGGTTGAAAATGCAAGCAAGAGAACAGATGATGCGATAATATATTTTTTCATATTTTTTGATTTAAAAATTAAAAACCAAACACTACCTGTGCATAAAATGCGTCGGGTTCATCCTTCTGAGTCTGGTAAGTTAATTTGACAAGACTGTTCCATTTTAACCAATAATCAAGCGCAACAGCAAACTGATGTGCATTGTCACCTCCCCAGGGCGCTTTTAAAGGTCTTTTGAATCGGGAATACCGGGCAGCTAATTCAAGATTATGAATGAACAAATTATGTACGTGTACCGGGCGAATTGTCCCGGCGACATAATAGGTAGACGGGGAATTGTCAAAGGTGAAGGGTGTACCACTTGCATCAAAATACGTCGCTTTATCCACCTTTTGGTATTTCCATTCTCCAATCAACCGCACATCACTCTGCATTGGGGTAATATGACCAAAATAATTGAGGTCAATAGCCTGCATGTGCAAGCCCACATTCTCATACGGCGAGCCTGCATCTCCTGTTTTCATTTTACTCTGGAAAGAATAACCTATCTCTAAACTAGAATTGGTCAAGGGGAGGAATCCGACTCGTCCTCCCACAGCCTTGCCTTTATTATTTCCAACATATCCTTCGTACTCAAATTGCCCGGCATTCTCCGGGTCGGTAAGAAGTATGGGACCATTTGAAAGATAAAGGTCATAATTGAATTTTACATCCCCGGTTCCAAAACCGCCTTGTGCGCCGATTCCTACTTCATTCATAGCACCGATTCCGCCATCACCGAACCCGACAGGATCCGTTGGGAACCGGTTGATAAAACCTTCTCCCATTCTTCCCCGGTAAGCGCCGAATTTTGGTAAAAAACGACCTGCATGCAGGATGAGGTAGCGATTAACAATGAAACACATATTGGCATATTCTAAACCAATATCAAGGGAACCTTCTCCTGTTTCAAATTCTGGCTCCGCTTCTACAAAAAGCTTGTCTGAAATTCTCCATAAAAAAATGGGCTTGAAATTCACTTCCCCGAATTGAACATTATTTTTGTCGGCGAAGAATGTCATTTCTGCATTGCCAAAAATGGCGAATTTATTTTGCCCGTCTTTTGATGAAACAGTTGCAGCATTTGATTGGTTATTATCGCTCACTATTTGTGCCTGCAGTATGTTGCAGGAAAGGAGAAGCAGTAGTGATAAAAATATCTTATTCATAGCTTTAATTTTTTTTCGTTTTTGCTAATGTGCGTATAAAATTAATAACCTGCCATCTTTGCGTTTCTGTAAGCGTGGTCTTATAAGTGGGCATAGGGTTATTGCCTTCAGTAATAATCCAGAAAAGAGCGCCGTCTTTTTGTTTTTGAACAAAGTCCGAAGTATGATCCGCAGGGGGTTTGGATAGACCCGGTGCTGCAATGCCGTCCCCTTTTCCTTTACTTCCATGGCAGGTAACGCAATACAGAACATAAATCTTTTTCCCTTCTATTGTGG
>Ga0184636_1000282_pt1 | contig 12370 bp, 9 predicted proteins | sample PLM3_60_b2_FD_133164 | JGI IMG/M metagenome (GOLD analysis project Ga0184636, IMG submission 133164) | Groundwater sediment microbial communities from an aquifer in East River, Colorado, USA - PLM4_90_b2 | ecosystem: Environmental > Terrestrial > Soil > Riparian zone | place: USA: East River... | reverse complement strand
TCTTTGTCTGGTCAGCGGGAGAAATCAGTTTATCTCCATTCACATCTATAACAATAGGATCACCCGGTTTTGGTGAATAGCCGGTGATACCTGTTTTTGAGAGATATCCTGTGATTTCATCCTGTGTCTGAAAAATTCCATTGGTTTTATATCCGGTGAAATACCAAAGTGGTTCTCCTACTCTGGATGAAGTTGCTGTCCAACCTGTGCCAATTCCTGCACCCAATAAAACCGGTGAGTTTGGATCAAGGTAGGTCACTTTATTTTTATTGATAGAAATGTTACCGCCAACCTCGTAACTAAACCCACTAAGCTTTAGCGAATTTTTATAGCTTAAATCAAATTCCCATCCTTTATTTTCTACAGAACCTGCATTCACCGTTGTTAAATAGTTACCGACGTAAATAGGCGGAACGCCGCCGGTTAAAAGGCCCTTAGTTGTCTTTTTATAATAATCAACGGTCAGGTTTAACTTGTTGGCCAAAAATCCCAGGTCGGCACCAAAATCAAGTTGTTCGCCATTCTCCCATTGAAGTTCATCATTTGCAAGCCTGGTAGGAGCTGCACCCACTATGAATCCGCCATTACCGTCAGGATAGATGAGACCTGCACCTATTGCATTGAGGTAATCAGCCAATCCAAGGCTTCCTACACCGCCATTCTGACCCCAGCTGCCACGTATCTTACCATAGTTTATCTTGCCGGCAAGGTTTTCCGGAAAAAAATTTTCATTCGTAAATACCCACCCGGCTGAAAATGATGGAAACGTTTGCCAGCGATTATTTTCAGGAAGCTTTGAAGAACCATCTCTTCTTACGGAAGCGTTGAACAGATATTTTCCATCATAGTCATAAGTAAGCCTTCCATAAAAAGAAGCGCCGGTAACATCGAACGCAATACTTCCTATCCGATCAGTTGCATCCGGTACAAAATCTGCATAGGAAAATTTGTCTTCTTCCTTGAATAAGCCTGAATAACTTCCCCCGATATGTACTTCATGATTCCTTTGCTGAGAAGTTCCGGCCAGTAAAACAAAATTGTGATGCCTGATCTTTTTCGTGTACGTAGCAAAATTTTCCAATACCCAACTGGTCCATGTATCACTGTAATCATAACCATTTGCAATGGTATTCTGACTTTCATCGGAAAACCAGAAAGTGGGCGTCCAGCCATGCCCCGTTTGGAAAGCAGCATCTACACCAAAACGGGATGTAAATTTAAAACCTTTAACAGGCTCTATATCTGCGAATACGTTTGCAAAAATTTTATTTTGAACATTTTGTCCTTTAGCAATATCAATCCTCGCCAACGGGTTTCCGTATTCACCCTTTAAGAAATTTGAGATACCATAGTAATTCCCGCTGGCATCTTTTCTTAGTGGCTTGCCTGCTGTAATAGCATTTTGTACATGCGTTGGCAGAGTGCCGGTATAAACAACAGGAGTAAAAGGGTCCATCACCACTGCGCTGCTTAATATAGAACCAAATTCCGTATTATCAGAAATGGCTTTCCTGGTGTGATGAGAAAAAGATATTCTTTCCCCAACATTTAACCATGGTTTTACCTTATTATCACTATTGATACGGACTGTATAGCGTTTGAATTCCGCCTTATCACCACCCACTATACCGTCCTGGGTGAAAATATTTCCTTCAATAAAATAAGTTGATTTGTCGCTTCCCCCACTGAATGCTAAAGAATGATGTTGCTGAGGTGCAGTTTGTATGACTTCCTTTATCCAGTTTGTTCCATTACCCACGGCTGCTACGTCTGCTGGTGTGGGGCCACCGGCTACACCGGCTTCTGCCAGGTATTGCTGGTATTTCGGTGCATTCATCATCTTTATATAATCATCTTTTACTGACTCCGTTCCATATTGTGCAGAATAAGTGATCCCTGCGGAATTTCTTCCCCCGGTTTTTGTTGTGATCATAATTACGCCATTTGAACCTTCGGAACCGTAGATAGCTGCAGATGCCCCATCTGTTAATATCTCAACAGAAGCGATCTCGGAAGGATCGAGGGATTCGATACCACCTGACTTGATACCATCAATGACATACAACGGACCCGTATTCCGGTTAGAAGAAGTACCCCTGATTCTTACGCTTAAACCGGCACCCGGCTGTCCTGACTGTGGGCTAATGGAAACACCGGACACCCTTCCCTGCAGAGCCTGTTCGATCCGGCTATTTGAAATGTTATTTAGTTGGTTGGATTTTACAGAAGAAATGGCCCCGGTCAGGAGGCTTTTTTTCTGCTGACCATAGCCAACTACAACAACCTCATCCAGTGTGGATGTCCCTTGCAACAGGCTAAAATTCTGAGTACCAGGCCCATTTATGACTGTTGCAGTGCTTATCATACCTACATAGGTGATGACCAGTACAGACCCTTTTTTGGGAACAGAAATCGTATAATTCCCATTAATGTCTGTCGCTGTCGAAATTGAGGTCCCTTTGATAGAAACGGTAGCCCCTGAAAGTGGTTCGTTTGTGATTTGGGAGGTTATTTTCCCGGAGACTGAAAAACTCTGTGCGGTGGCTTTGTGCAAACCCATCATGGTTAGAAATGCACATAGCAATAGTGCGGTTTTAAGTTTCATATGCAATCGTTTTGTTTGTTTCCGAATACCGAAATTCTGGTCCATAAATCTATACCCGAATTGCTCTGACAAAAAATAAAAGCATACATCTCTACTACATCACATATTATTAAACAGCCATTATCAGGCTTTTCCGCTACATCATTATTACATCATTTGGATTTTAGTACTTTCACATTGAATTTTATCAGGAAATGAAAAAAAAGATTCCACTGGTATTTTTATTACTTGGAATAATAATTCATTGCTATTCCCAAAATACCATTGGTCTTCCTGATATTATTAACTATTCAAAACAGTATTATAAAGCAGGTGCGCAAAGCAGGCAAATCAGACAAGACAAAAAAGGCATACTTTATTTTGCGAATAGCGAAGGGGTTTTGACATTTGATGGTATCAATTGGAAGACCTATCCCCTTCCAAATAAAAGTATAGTAAGATCTCTCGAATTTGGACCGGATAATAAACTGTACGCAGGAGGTCAGGATGAATTTGGATACTTTTCGCCGGCCCAAAATGGTCAACTGACCTATCATTCTCTAAAGGGTTTTCTTCCCCTTAATGAAAGATCATTCACGGATGTATGGGAAATTTATTTTTACAGGAACCAGATATTTTTTCAAACCAGTAATAATATATATGAACTAAGCGGAACTCACATCAGTATTTATAAAAGCATCCATTGGAGATTTATTACCGTGTGCAATAACAGGCTCATTGCACAGGACTACAATAAGGGCCTGCTCAGTTTTCAAAACGGAGTTTGGTCCCCATTTTTAAAAAACAGTGAATTGCAGCCTGATTATTTTGTAACATCCTTAACTGGTATCGGTCAGGATAGTGCTATCCTGACTACCGTAAAGAACGGGGTCTTCCTTCTTAAGGGAGATGATATAACCCGGATGCGATCCCCATTTTTAGATAATATTTCCGAAACACATATCTCCTCATCCCTGATGGTAAATAAAGATCATATTGCACTTACCACCAACCTGGATGGTTGTTATATCATAGATAAAAAAGGAGCGCTTATTCAAAAGTTTTCGGGAAAAGAAGGCCTGCAGAATAACAATATACTCGGTATATTTCTTGACAAAGAGAAGAATCTGTGGCTTGGCCTGGATAATGGAATTGATTTTATTGCTTATAATAATGCAATCAAACATATCTATCCTGATTACCAGAACGAAGGGTCCGGTTACGCCGCAAGCATTTTCAACAATGAACTGTATATAGGGACGTCAAATGGATTATACAAAACAACTCTTTCTGCCGAAAAAGATCTCAGCTATGTGAAAGGTAGTTTTTACCCCGTGAATAATACTAAGGGACAAGTCTGGAATTTGTCAGAAGTGAATGGTAAATTATTAATGGGACATCATGACGGCGCTTTTGTAATTGAGAACAATACGGCAATTCCGATCGATAATACTTCAGGTTTCTGGACCTTTCTCCCCTATTCCAATGTCTTACCTTCTTCTGTAATGATCGCAGGTACTTACCAGGGTATTAATTTTTACAATTATGAAAAGGGTGGCTTTACAAATAAAAATATTGTTGCTCATTTTGAATCTGCCAGGTTTGTGTGTATTGATAACAACAATATCTGGATATCTCATCCCTATAAAGGAATATACAGGGTTCAACTGAACGGTAATAAGTCCGAAACAAAATTTTATACCCTCAAAGAAGGAATTCAATCTGCCAACGGCAATTATATCTTCAGGATCAAAAACAGGATCATTCTGACGACTGAAAATGGCATTTTTGAATACAGTGAAACCAACGACGCATTTGAGCCTTCAGCATTTTACAACGATCTTTTCGGCAAAAAAAGTATCCGGTATTTAAAAGAAGATGACTCCGGTAATATCTGGTTTGTGTTTGATAAAATACTGGGTGTGGTTGACATGTCTGCATCAAAACCACAGATCATTTATTTTCCGGAACTCACCAATAAATTTGTAAGCGGGTTTGAACATATTTACCCGGTTAACAAGAATAATATTTTTATTGGTGGCGAAAGAGGCTTTTATCATATCAATTATGAACAATACAAAACGATCAAATATCCGCTGCAGGTACAGATAACTTCTGTTAAGGCTATCAATAAAAAAGACAGCTTGCTTTTTGGGGGTTATATGGGTGAAGTAAATGAGGATATTACAACTATAAAAAAGCAAAAATCGACTGTAAGCCATTCCTGGAACTCTTTTCATTTTGAATTCGCCTCACCCGTATATGCACAACAATCAAATATTGACTATAGCTATTACCTGGAAGGGTTTGATGAAAAATGGTCGGAATTTTCAAAAAAAACAGAAAAAGAATATACCAACCTTCCTGCGGGAAATTATTCCTTCAAAGTAAAGGCGAGAAATAATCTGGGCAATGAGTCAGACACCGGAAGCTATAGCTTTTCTGTCCTGCCGCCCTGGTATCAGACTTATTGGGCGTATGGCCTGTACGTATTGTTTTTTTTGTTTGGCGCCTGCATGCTTTATATTTTTCTAAAGAGGAAATTCAGGGCCCAGCAAAGGAAGCATGAAGAAGAACAAAAACAACTTCTTTACCTGCACCAACTGGAAATGGAAAAAACAGATAAAGAAATCGTGAAACTGAAAAATGAAAAGCTGGAAGCAGAGATACAACACAAAAATACTGAGCTTGCTTCCGTGGCCATGCACCTTGTTCAAAAAGGCAAACTTTTAGAGAAGATAAAAGATCAAATGGTGCGCTTAAAAAAACAATCAGAAAATGAAAAAGATTCTGACGACCTGAAAAAGATCATTCGTGTGCTTAGCGAGGAAGATAAGATTGACCAGCAATGGAAACAGTTCACCGTGCACTTTGATAATGTGCACAGCGATTTTCTTTCAGCCCTCAAAATCAAATATCCCGGCTTAAGTGCCAATGAATTGAAATTATCCGCTTATTTAAGAATGAATCTTACAACAAAAGAAATCGCACAACTTATGAATATATCTGTAAGAGGTGTTGAGATCAGCCGGTACAGGTTACGAAAAAAACTGGAAATACCTACAGAAGTGAATTTGTTTGATTTTCTTATACAAACTACGTCCTGACAAACCCAAGGCAGTGAGCCTATGTTTAGATACAAAGAACAGCGTAAAAAATAATTATTATTTCCCAGCCTCTGCCAGTACTTCCTTATTCAACCGGATATACTCTGCGTTGGGTTCATCCATCGCAAGCTTCAGTCCCTCGTTGGCAGATGCGATGGCGGCTGCTTTATCACCCATCTTCAATTGTATTTTTGCTTTCCAGTATTTTACATTATAGGCCTGGGCATGCGTTTTTTCAAATTCATTGATCCAGGCCAGCGCTTTATTCATGTCCTTATCATGGTTGTAATAATAGATCGCAGCGAAGTAATACGGTTTCTTTTCCCCCTTCATCGCCTCGTCTATATTAGCCATCACGCGGGAATCCACATCAGTTTCCAGGTGAAGAGTCAGGATCGTATTTTCCCATAATAGCTGAAGCTCGCAATGTTCCGTAAAAGCATTGGCAAACTGAATAGTAAACGTCTCTAGTTTTTTATCCAGGTTTCCGGGCTTGATTTTAAACCGCAGTACATCCTTAGTCGAATCATAGGAATAAGCGCCCCACTGTTCCGCAGTTTTATTAAAAATCACGGTCCATTCATTTGGTCCCGGTATGGTAAACAAACCGTATTCACCCGGAGCCAGCCAATGTTTCTCGATCCGTATCGTATCAGTCAGTTTTATTTTTGTAGCAGCATTGGCGCCGGTACGCCAAACGATTCCATAAGGTTCTATCCCGCCAAATATTTTTCTTCCTTTTATATTGGGCCTGGAATAAGTTATGGTTATTTGCCCAACTCCAAAATCCTGTACTATCCGCTGCAAAGTACTTGGTTGCGGAATTTTTAGATCCTGAGCACCGGCGTTTACAGTGCAAATGGATAATAAAACAATAAGATAATTTCCAAAGCTTTTCAAAGTAAATGATTTTGATTTTGCAGATTCTTCTGCCTCGCCCTATCTAAAATAGGGTAAAAAAAAAATGACCGCTGGCCGGGTACTACCACCGGCAGGTGTGCATTTACAAAAGGCAGGTTTGGGTTCATTAATGGTCTCATTCAAGCAGAATTTGTCGCCGGGTCCCAGCCTACCGGCAGGCAGGCACGCCTTATACATAATACCCGCCGTGAGACATCGGCTCACCAACTTTCGGTTACTGAAGAAACCAGCTACTACCAGGCATCGCTTTATAGTTGGATATATGAAAGGACTTTTATAGATTTGCGAAAGGACTTTCATAAATGATACAATGACAGACAAAATTTCAAAACTTGGATACCTTGCCGGTGCTACAAGGTTCAGACGAATCAGTGAAAAGCTATACATTGACGGGGATAAAATTTATAGGGACAACAACATTGGTTTTAAAGCAAGTTGGTTTTCCGTATACTACATTTTGGCAACAACCGACAAGCCTAAAACGGTTTTAGAGCTTGCTGATGAAATTGGCTTTTCTCACATTTCTGTGAAAAATGTTGTTCGTGAGTTAGAGACAAACAAACTTGTAATTATAAAAGAACATCCGACAGACAAGCGTTCAAAACACATTTCACTTTCAATAAAAGGTAAAAAGCTCTTAGAGAAATTAGAAAAAATCTGGTTGCTGTTTGGCGGCACCCTTAAACATCTTTTAGACACCGGGCACCCGGACTTTTTAAATATTATCAGCCGGATTGAGAAGGAAGTTTCAAAAAATCCTATCAATGAAAAATTGAAAATGCTTGACGATTTGCAACAAGTCCTGGTTCTTGATTATAAACCATCACTCAAAAAATATTTCTATGAGTTAGCCGGTAATTGGTTGCTTGAAGTGTTAAACGGAACGCTGGAAGAAGAAGATAAGTTTACGCTCCACAATCCTGACCAGGCCTATTTATTAGATGGCGGTTTTGTTTTTTACGCTCTGCATAACAAAAAAGTAGTTGGTTGTGTGGCATTGAAACGATTAGACGAAGATAGTTTTGAGTTTGCAAAACTTTTTATTGACAAAGAGGCGAGAAATTCAGGAATAGCAACAAAACTGATTGAACGATGCATAACACGTTGTAAAGAAAACTCAGCCAGACAGCTTTGGTTGCAAACAACTATGCGTATGCCCGAAGCTCACAAACTCTATTACAAACTTGGTTTTAACGACAAGAAAGCACCCAAACAAATGACCGTGTTGAAAAGGACTGAAAAGATAATGGTGTTAGATTTATAACCTGAAGCCTGTTAAAATTTCCCCGGAAAAAAACTAAGCAAAAGAGGAGATTGCCTGATGCAAAATAAATGATCTTATTCTTTCTTAGGCTTCCTTCCAAACAGCGCGACGATCTGTTTCCAGAAAAACGCTATAAACGGAAGTAATATTAATACCAACGCTTTTTCAGGATTTTCTAAAAGCCAGGTATAAATAGACCGTAGAATGCCACGGTCTAAACTTATATTTATCGCGATATTTCTTGCCTGGAATAGCTCATGGCTGCCATCTGGTTTTTCCGCAACAACTCTCAGAATCAATCTTGCCTTTGATTTTTTAGTTTTAGGGGTTATTGCCCATGACCAAAAATTACCAGCTAAACTGTCAATTTTTTGTCTGGCGCTGTCATGGATGCGCTTAATGACAAAATCGCCATCCGGATCAATCAATGTAATATCCAGATAGTTATATAAAATAATATTTTGAGTAAAAATACTGGCAGTATCATTCTTCCGTTCCGGCAAATTCTCACTATTTATTTGACTTAATGTCTCAATTACTTTAACTGAAGAATTAATGATAGATACATACGCATTGATATTTCGGGTTTCATTTTGCCGCATCGATTTAAAATACGAATATCCCAGAACAGCATATCGCTTGTTCTTATCAAATGCGGGAGATGTAATTGCGGTGTCACTGATAGGCTGAGTCGCCGAAGTATCAATATTTACACTTGCAGTATCCTGTGCAGGCGCAGTAGTTGCCGTATCAGGCGTAACTGTTGTGCTATCTCTTGATGTTGAGCTTTCACTGCTGTTGTTGCAAGCTGCTAAGCCTGCAGTGATGATTGCAATTGCAAAAAGCTTTTTCATTATAAATGCGTTTATCGCTCAATAGTTGGCTTCTTATCAACCGATCAACCTTATTACTACGGGTTTATTCCTTATAAATTTCACATTTTATCAGACAGCAGGCATCATTTCCAAAACTTTTTTTATAGATTTATTGACTCTTCTCATGAGAATTAAACAAATAAGAAGAAAAAGGAAAAAGGAATCCGCTCAGCACAAAGCCTTGCAGTGAGACCCGGTGGAGAAAAAAATAGAATTTCCAGAGAACATTAAGACAATCAGTATTGCCAGTCGGATATCTACGGCAGATTTAGGTTTAATGATTAATGGTTCGATATCTAAAAGTAATAAGTCATCTTATTCAAGTCAATACCCATTTTATGGTATGCGGGATTGACGATAATTATTTATACCGTTGGTATGGCGCCTGGCTTGTGCATAGCTACCAACAACCGAAATTTGTTAATCAAGATAATACGTAAGAAATCCCTCCTGAGCTTTGTCGAAGGATTATCAATTCTGGTTCTCCCAGCCGTTGGACAATAAAATCCAAAAGGCAAAGGAATAAATGAGAGCTATCGTGTGAAGAATAATGTGTTTATGCCGAACACCTTTGCTTCTTGCTTTTACCTTGTGTGAACAGACGGAGGATTTACCGTTTCCTGCTCATGAGTATTGTTTTATTAGCCATCTGATTTAGGATTTATCTGTCTAACATCAGTCTTTATATGGGCTAAAACAACCTCTGTGAATATCTCTTAAGGGTGGTCAACTTCGAGCGAAAATCACTGGTCAATTTGAGCGGAATTTCCAGGTATGCTCACCTGAAAAGCTATTACGCCGTTGTTGGTATGCCGCCTGGCTTTGCGCATAGCTCACCAACAACCGAAGTTAATTAATCACGATAATGCGTAAGAAATCCCTCCTAAGCTTTGTCGAAGGATTATCAATTCCTGTTTTGTAAACCAAAGCCGATGAATATTTATATTCTTCAGGGTACTTACACAAGCCTGCCCGCACAGGATTTTCATGAATATATTTTAGCTTTTGTATCAAGACCTTTTCTGACCAAAGATCAACGGATAAAGCGTTTCTCTCCCACATTTGCTATTCGCTATTTATCGGGCTGCAGCAACATTTTCTCTGCCCGTCCGGTCAGGCGGGCATTCCAGGTTTGTTGCTGTAAAAAACTGAGGATATTCAGTAATAATATCACCCATAGGAAACTAAAATTAACTTTAGTTCGGTTGTGGTACGCTCCACACAAAGCTCTTCTGCATACCAACAACGGCGTAAAAATGTTTTTGTTTATACAGCGATTGTAAGCATTACGTAATTACCGCGCCTCCTATTGCTTAATAGATTATTGAGAGACATGGTAGTGACTTGGTTAAACTAACTCGAGAATTTCAATATCTGATATTGGCTCTAATTTGAATTTCCCGCTACGTGCCTGGTTGATTGTATAATTACCTACCCAATAAGTTCTATTTGAAAGTTTAACTGCTTTTGAAATTGATTGTATGTAAGATATCAATAGTTTATAAATGTTTTTTAAATCAGCGTTGGGAGCAATTTTATTATTATTATGATAATAATATTCATAAATGCCTATAAAGCCAGGTCCTATAATATTATTTTCTTTTTCTCCAATTATTGGAGAAAAAAAATCAATAGTAGGCCCTCCGTGTCTTTGCTTGATAAAATATGTTTTGCCTTTTTCGTTCTCAAAAAAATCTAATTCCAAAGGATAAAAAGAATATCGGTCATTTATTAAAAACAATAGTGGTTCTTCTTTACAATATTTTAAATATCCTTCCATATCTGTAACTATATTATATTTACTAGTACTGTAGTGGCAACCGGGGATTATTCGACAATCATTCTTAAAAAGAAATTGCACAACTTCTATCCGTTCCTTTTCACTCAAAATAAAATCTAACTGCGGCATAAATATTTTAATTATTACCAACCTTATGAGTTTCTTGCTCAACCCCTAACTTTTTATACTCCTTCTCCCTTTTAATATTTCTGTTACTTGTAGGCTTTCTCTCAGCCTCAAAAACCTTTCTTGCTTTACCATTCCTATTAACAATTTGTACATCTGGTCTTTTTCTAGAATCTTGCCCTTGTATTTTTCTTTCTCTTATAACTCTTTCGCCAGGTTTTGTTTCACTTTGGGCCTTTTTCTCTAATTCATTCACTTTCTGCTGATGATCTGGTTTGCCTTTAGAACCGTAAGGATTATTAATCCTACCATTTTGTGAGGCTAAATTAGCACCACCGATGCCAGCATACAATCGACCATGCACTGACATCAAAGCTCCAGCTACAATTCCAGGTGCAGAAACTTCCAATGATAATCCCCCTGTTCCTCCTGCTAAATTAAAAGATCCCGCAATGAGACCAAGACCACCAGTTGATTCAGCATGGCCTATTACCACAGCTCCAGCGTCCGCCCCATCTAATCCGCTATTCCATCCACTTGCCATATCAGGGTCTGAAATGTTATCCTTAACAGCCGTTCTTAAATTTGATCCTGTTAGATTATCAAAAGTTCCTACAGTAGCACCAGCAACTGTACCAAAAGCTACATTCCACGCTCTTTTCAATAATCCACAACATTCGTCACCTTCATCGCCCAACGGATCGCTGTAAGTAATTGGATTGTCATAATTAGAAGCATAGGGGCTCCACATTTCCATGTTTTCAATCTTCGGATCAATCTGCCACCATCTTCCTGTTTGTCCGTCAAGGTCCCTTAACTGTTTTCTTCCCCGACGAGTCTCCTCCGAATCACAGAAAAATTCATCTTGGGAAAACTAAGAGGGACTCGTCGCTCGACTCATACATCTCCGCCCATTTTACGCCGTTGTTGGTATGCCGCCTGGCTTTGTGCATAGCTCACCAACAACCGAAGTTAATTAATCACGATAATGCGTAAGAAATCCCTCCTGAGCTTTGTCGAAGGATTATCAATTCCTGTTTTGTAAACCAAAGCCGACGAATATTTATATTCTTCAGGATATCTACACAAGCCTGCCCGCATAGGATTTTCGTGAATATATTTTAGCTTTTGTATCAAGACCTTTTCTGACCAGAGATCAACAGATAAAGCGTTTCTCTCCCACATTTGCTATTCGCTATTTATCGGGCTGCAGCAACATTTTCTCTGCCCGTCCGGTCAGGTGGGCATTCCAGGTTTGTTGCTGTAAAAAACTGAGGATATTCAGTAATAATATCAACCATAGGAAACTAAAATTATTATAACTTGTTCGGTTGTTGGTACGCTCCACACAAAGCTCTTCCGCATACCAACAACGGCGTGCTGCTTTCGGTAAACTACCAACAAAGGCAAAATGCCGGTCAACGGGTTGCTGCTGAGTTGCAAACTCAGCAGAGCGTTCGAAAAGTTTTTATTTTATTGAACACTACTTACAGCAGGGGGCTAACTAGTTACTGCAGTATAATTAATTCTTAATTATTTTCTTTTCTCATTATTGGGAAAAACCCTTCTCTGGAGGGCAACCAAATATCGTTTTTTACTTCAAGAAATACCCAATCTGTATAGATATTATCGGAAATCAATCCATGAAATGAATCCTTTTTCATCACAAATCTTACTTTATAATCCCCCTTTTTCCAAAAGTAAAGAGATTCT